>Ga0194116_10003762_pt1 | contig 18007 bp, 14 predicted proteins | sample TA2MahsurfametaG_4_FD_148617 | JGI IMG/M metagenome (GOLD analysis project Ga0194116, IMG submission 148617) | Freshwater microbial communities from Lake Tanganyika, Tanzania - TA2015008 Mahale S9 surface | ecosystem: Environmental > Aquatic > Freshwater > Lake | place: Tanzania: Lake...
ATTTTTTTATTTGATGATTAGAGTGCCAAATAATTAAATGTAATTAATAGAAAATTCTAAATATTGACAACCCGCACAATTATCATTAATAAAGAGAAATATATAATCTTTAAATTTTTATTAATTAAAAATAAGAGTATTGATATTTTTCTATAAAATAAAATTTAACCAATATTTTTTTGAAGGAATACCATTTCCCTTTTTTATATTTTATTATTTATAAAAAAATGAATAATTTTTAATAATGAAAAATAATTTAATTCATCTATTTAAATATATTTGCATTTTTATTTTTTTATCATATCGAATCTCTCTTATTTTCCTTCTTTATAAGGGCTTTTATTATATTTATTAGTTGTATTTCCTGTATTATTTTTCAAATGGCTATTATCTCTTGATCTTCTTGCTTCTTTTACATCTCTTTCACCGACTTCTCTACCTCTCTCTTTGGATTCTCTCTCTTTTGTTTCATTATTAGAATAAGTACTATGATTCATTGATGCATTTGTACTTGAATTATTATTTCCATAATTCTTTGCATTTACGGGTGGTAATTTCGGATCTGGATATTTAGTATCTAAATTAATATTATTTTTCCTTTTAAAAGTGGTACTATTATTCTGGCTATGAACAGTATTATTATAAGCTTCTTCACTTATTTTTTTATCATTATTAACATTTTTAATTTCTGGTTCATCAGTTAATAAAATACCATGATAAAATTTTACAAAAACAGAACTTCCTTGATTATTTCTTTTTGAAATCATAACAAGCATATTATCAACCATTATTAATTTATATATAGGTACATTTTGAATTTTAACAAAATCAGTATAAAGAACGTTTTTCTCAGAGAGATTTTCTAAAAGTATTGGTTTTGGTAAAGTCAATTTTCTTAAACTTGAATCCTTATCCTTAATACTCAAATCTAAAACGCCTTTAGGAAGCTGATTATTTTCCTCTAAATCAAAATAAAATTCAATTCGAAAAACTCCTAAAAAACCATCATATCCAGCTGTATAAATATCATAAATTTTACATTCTTTATTATCATTGTTATTAATATTATTATTATTTAAGTTATTAGCATCGTAACTTATATTATTAGCTTTGGCTTGGTTACCTACAGATGTACGTGTTCTACGTAGGCTTCTTGGATCGAAAACTTTGTTTACTGTAGTATTAGAGTTGTAATTTTCTATCTCTTCATTTAGATTTTGAAAAAGCTCTATCGGATTAATTTGACGTGTAGGTTGCTTATAATAATTTATTTGATTCATTCCAAATCCATTTATATTTGAGACTGTACTTTGTCTCAAATAATTATTAGTTGTTGTGCTGCTTTTCATACCTCCTAAACCATTCAAATGCATATTTTCTTGATTTGAATTAAATTCTGTAGGATGAATATCTAAATTGCTGCTATTTAGCATGTTTCTAACATCTTCAATTTCATCGTTTTGATCATAATCGTTTGTTGGTCTTTCATCAAAAATAATTGAAGAAACATAGTTCTTATGTCCTTCTAAGCAATGAAGAAAAGTATATGTTTCAGAATCAATTATGAATGCTTCATCAGATTCAGACCCAATTCCTAAAAGCTTTCCATCGTTTGAGTAATTAATAGTTATGAAGTTTCCAAAACTTGATTTGAATTCTGCTATAAGGGATTTACTTTCAAAATGGAATATTTTAAGCTTTCCAAGATGAAAGCTAATTGCCAAAAAAGTTGAGGAAATAGGAGCATTTTTATTTTTATAATTATTATTGACATAATTGCTATATATAGTTTCACTAGATTTTGATTCACCTTATGAAATGATTAATTATTAAATAATTTCAATTATCATTTTTTTATTCAAAATATAAAATCATATTTAATTTAGATAATTGCCAAGTTTAAAATATTTATATGAAGTATAATAAAAGTATTAAAAAGAGTAATTAAAGCTTCAATAATAGTTTTAGTCGTTGAAATATTTGAAAATTTTCTTTACTTGCTTTTTTTGGTTTGAATTTGAGAGTTATGATCTTCTCGCTAAATTTCCAAATAATTTTTGGATTTTTACTTTCTTCTTGATTAATCAGACAAGAATAATTATTAAGATTGTTCGGATTTCCATCAAATTCAAACCGAATGCTTTTGATTCTTGAATCAGTTTTATTTTTTTCAATAAAATTTTTTATTGTTATGTCGGAAATAAATTCTTCCTTGTTTGAATCAATTAGAACCAATATTGAATGGTTTACAACTAGGAAAAAAAATGAAGAATTTTCTGGACTTGAATAATCATAATCAAATATACCAGTGATGTTTAAAAGAGTTTCTTGGAAATTGCATATTAGTTTTATTTTTTTATTGTCAAAAGCCTCTTGCACCCAACAATATTTATCAGTTACACAAATAACTAAAAGTCTAATTCAATATATAAATACTTTTTTTTTACTTCGTCATAAAGCAATTTAGTAAAAATCACTTTTTTTGCCATTTCGATTATTTTAGGATGCATTTGCAATGTGGTCAAATTGCCATTTAATTTTGCCTTCTCATCAAATGGAACTGTCAAAAAGTTAAATTGGTCTTCAATACTTATCAGTGAGTAAATAGCTAATATGTTTTTAATTTATTTAATAAAAGCTGCCTAAAATTAACCGAAAAATAAATTAATCTATAATTGATTTAAATTTTTTATTTTTAGAATAAAATGGTATAATAATCTAGACATTTAAGAATTAATATTATTTTTCAATCTTATATAATAATTTATATTTACTCTTTGCGTTTGTTTGTATTTTATCATTTACCAACGATTTATCAGAATTATAGAAGGAAATTTTGTTAAATAAATTATCATGATAATTCGTAATTTTATAACTTTCGCATTGACTATATTTTGTTGGATGATCATCAGTTTTTATCTACAAAACGTTAGATGCAACTTTATTTAGAAAATAAATGTATTATTTTATTAGTTTTACCGAAAATTTAGAAAAATTATTTTGCATTTTTATGATTATATTATTTATATTATCTTAATTCTATAAAATTTCAAACATTATTTATTTTTATTTTACCTAAAATATAAATGTTATATTAATTCCATGAGCCTATTATCAAAAATTTAATAATCAGATTTACAACTTATTAGTAATGATTATACAGTCTAAATAAAGAATATTTAAACATTTTAAAATCTTGATAAACAGTATTAATTATAATAATATAAAATACACTTCTTAAGTTAATCAATAAAGAAATTTAATTAAAAAGCATAAGAAAAAACTTATATAATTTATATCATTTATTTCTTATTGTTTAATTAAAATAAAACTACTATAAATTGTAAAAATAATTATTATTATTCGCTAAAAAATTATTATTTATTTATCGAATAAAAGAAAAATGAATTTATAAAACAAAATAATAATCTTATAAATGAAATTTCTTATTACAACTTTGATTATGTTTATGACTTTATTAATCATAAACTTTAAAATTCATTCAATAAATGGTTCCTCAAACAAAATGCGCTTTAGTTCTAGTTTAGAAAATTTGAAAGATAAATATAAAGAAAAAATTTTATCAGGAGAATTCGATCAAAAGAAAGCTTTGAATGATACTTTTCTTATTGATAATTTGGAAAATAAGATAAAAAATATTTATAAAAAATTAAATTTAAAAACTGATGAACTTATCCATTTAAGAAAATTAACCACTAATGTGGATGAATATATTGTTTTTCTGAAAATATTAATTGATAAATTAAATTCCATTAAAAAGCTAAACGAGAATATGAAGATTAATGAAGACCAATCAATAGATTATAAAAAAGAAAAAATTCGAAATATCAAAAAAAATGTATCTGTTTCTCTTCATTATAATTCGACTGGTAAAATTCTATATTTTATTATTTAGGATATAAAAATTCAAATTCCGCTTTGAATAATAATACTTCATTACATGATTTTAAATTAAAAAAGAATAAAATTGAAAAGAAAAATTTTAATAAATCTACAACAGAAAAAAGTAAATTTTATTCCTTAATTATTTAGAATTAAGAGATGTTTTATAAGCATTTAATCAAAAGAAATTTTCAAATTTCTAAATTAAAAGTTTTTATTGGAAAATTTCACTTTAACCACATTCTCAATTAATAATTTAGAGAGCTCTAAATCATTATCATCTTTTTCTAATATTACAATTATTTCAATGATTTCAAATCAAACAAAGAAGGAGAATTTTACTCAATTGAATGATTTGTCCTATAATATATCGTATAAAAATAAATCTAAGAAAAATCAAACTAAGGAAAAAGAGTTTCATTTGAAGAGGAAAAATAACTTTTTTGACAACTTTAATTTAATTAATCTCAAAAAACATGGCTTTAAATATAATGTTACTGATTTAATCACCGATTTAATAAAATTCAAGATTTGGAAAATTCATCATAAAAAATTAAAGCCAATAAAAAACAAAAGTGAAAATCTCAATTATTTCCAAAAATCTGAAAAAAATTTGCAAGTAGAGAATTTAAAAAATTTCGAGATTAATATGAATAAAACATATACTCAAAATAAAAATATAAAACTATTTCTTAATACATCGCTTAATGAAGGTAATATATATTATAAATTAAGGTAAGAATATCTCTTCAGTTCTTTTGACTCAAAAAATTGGAAATTCTACTTTAGAAGTTGATAAAAAAAGAAAAAATTTAGAATCAAAATCCAGAATTGAAAAGTTGAAGAATAGACAGCAATCTAAAACAAAGGTGGTTCCTAATAAAATATTGGATATTAAAAATTCAACAAAAAAAGAAACTGTTCTAAGAAACTTTAATTACAATACCACTTTAAAAAATGTCATTATAAATTTAAATAAGCAAACTTCCGCAAAATTAAATTTTACAAATAAATCAAATGAATTTCACAAAAAGAAATTGAATTCAACTAATAACTATTTTGAAATTAATTATAGAAAAATCCCTAACAATACAAATAAAGAAAAAGTAATATTTGATGAAATTTGTACGAATAATACAAAACAAGAAACTAGTTTAATATTAGATAAAAAACCAAATTCTACGAAAATTGATATGGATTTAATTTTAAATGGTTCTACTAAATTCAATGATAAAAATCATTTAATTAAAAATTCAACTAATAATTCTAAAATAGATTTAAAGGAAAACTATAATTTTGAAAATTATACTGACTCTGAAATTAATTCAGAAATAATCAATAATAAAATAAACAGTGAATTTAATATTACTGATAACGATTCATATAATTTTAATTATAATATCACTCTTCCAAATCTCATTTCTCTTAACTCTTCTGATTCAAACAATAAAAGCAAAAATTCAGAAAATTCGACTATAAACAATTTTATGCATTCAACAAGTTATAAAATTCAAGATTTAGAAAAGAATAAAAATAAGGACAAAAATCCCGAATCTATAAAAAGTGATTCAGGAAAAAATAATACAATAGAAAATTTTTCATTTTCTGTATTTAGTAATAACAATATCTTCGAAGACAGAAACTTTGAATTATATTTGCTCAATAAAAAAAAAGAGAATCATACATATCCTTATCTTTCTGATGTTATAGATAATAATGATAGCTACAATAATTATGAAATAGAAAATGAAAGTGAAAAATTACAAGATGATTTATCGGAAAAGTTTAAGATATATCTGGAAAATACTAAAAAAAGAAAAGAATTTATAAATAAAGGAAAAAGTTTAAATAATTTTCTGAACAATAATACCAATATATCATTTCTTGAAGACAACAAAAATCAAACGAATATGAAGATAGAAAATTTAAATAATAGTTTTTTTTTAAGAGATGATTCTGAATCGGATTTTAATGAGACTTTAAATATTAATTTAAATTTAACTAAAAATGAATTAATTTCTTTCAAAAATAAATCGACTGTTTCAGTTGATTATAAAAAGAAAATTGTAAAACCAAGAAAACTTATAACTACTGGAAATAATTCAGAAAATATAAATTTATCTACTATAATTAATCCCAATAATGAAAATAAAAATATAAATCCTAGTTTCTATGATAGCAATTTCTTAGCTTATGAAAGCAATAAAAAGAAAAATAATAATATAGATAATTCTTCTTCAATTCATAAAAAAGCAGAAGAAGAGAATAGTGAGAAAGATAAAAATTTAACAGAATCTGATAATAATCCAAAAGTAAAAAATAGCAAAGATAAAGAGATTGTTGCTAATAAAAATTTAAAAGATATTATCAAAAACCATGAAGGACGTTTTGTGAATATAATTTTTAGTTTAATTTTAATTACCTTACTCTTGGCAGGCTTATGTGGGCTTATATTTTTAATGTTTATTAAAACAAACTCAAAATGAAAAACAATTATTTAAAATAATATAATTCTATGAACATTTCTTTAAAAAATAAACGTTTAAAATAAAACTTAATTCTTCAAAATATTTTTAATTATTAAAATTATACAATGAAACTGTGATATTATTTATTTTCACATTGATTGAATTTTTATAAATTTTTTTACTACATATCTTAAATTTTTAATTATCATTAAGACAATATTTAAAAATTATTATTGAAAGATAAGAAAAACCGAAATGTATTTTTATATATGCATATCTTTTATTCCATCAGGTAAATTTATAACTTTGTAGGGAAGTGATGTACATTGCTGACATATTTCATTAACAAATGAAAAGCGTAATTTGAAAATATAAATAAATTATTGATAATTTTATGTTTATTATTATAAGAAATAATGGAATACGAAATATATTTATTTTGTAATGTATTGGGAGCGATAATAGTTTTAATTATTGTTTTATTCCACTTTGTCGAAGCAGATAAAAAAACAAAAACTAAATCATTAAATGAAGATACAAATAAAAGCAAACAGGCGTATTAAAAAAACTTTCAACTAAAAAAGTGTTAAAATGAACCAATAGATAAACTATGATTAATAATATATAGATACAATTAATTCTTCGAATATTAAAATAATTTGAAAGAGAAAAATATAATTTTATTGCATAATTTGTCTTTTTTATTAGGATTATTGATTTAATTGAAAATAAATAATTACACTATTAAATATAAAATTGAATAAAAAATTATTTTATTAAAATTACCATTAACTGATTTTAAAGTTATTTGAATAAATTATATTAATTAACTCTTCAAACAATAAAATAGACTATCAATAATTTAAAGAGAATCAAACAAATTATTTTTGAATTTTAAGGTTTTTTTATGTTGTAATAAAAACATAAATTTAAGAAAAAAATTAAATTTTTGATAATAGAAATTTATTATATTATTTTTAATTTCAGAAAAAAAATGAATTTTACAAAAGAATTTCATGAATATGTTAATATTGTTAAAAACACTTATGTTGCAAAATTTCATTTTAAATGCGAGAAGTATAATCCACTTGATAAATGCACAATTATTTTAAGACAAATTATAGAAGTGGAAAAAAACATCGACTCATTAAAAACAGGTAAATTTATTAATCAATTTCGTTTAATTATTTAAATTTTTTTTTCTTTTATATTCATTTAAATTATCTTTCTATTCAAAAGTTTCAAAGAAAAGCTCTCCTTTCAATGATACTCATCTGAAATTAGGAAATGTTACTTCAAATATAAATAATACATTAAGTGATTTAGAAAAGGCAACAGATAATGTAAAGAAGGATTTGAATGAAATGAGATGTTCTACACATGAAAGAAATACTATATTAGTAATAATATTTTTAATTTTAAACCATTTTATTTAATCTCAAATCCTATTGGTCTAAGATTAAAGCAAATTTGATAATAATATAATAAATTTGGCTTTTATAATGAGTATAGTAAAAAAGCCTTAATAAGATTTAAAATGAATTTAGATTTACTATAAATATTTATTTAGAATTCTATTGAACTTCTTAATTCAAAACTCAAAAATCTTAGCCTCAAATTCAACAAATTTTTACAATCACAATCTGAGATTATAAAAGCTGTAGAACAAAGAAGATCCAATTTATCTTATAGCGGTATGAATCAGAGAAAACCTAAAAATAATAATGTTTATACAAGTCTTCCAGCAAATGACAATGAAGACTTTTTAGAATTAGAAAACCAGCAAACAACTATGCAAATAAATCAAAATAAAAACTTATATTATCAAGAAAGATCCAATGCTGTTCAATATGTAGAAAGGATGATGAATGATCTTGCTACTATGTTTTCGAGAATTTCACAAATTGCTTATGAACAAAGATCGATGATTGAAAAGTAAGATTAATTTTACTTTCAAATTAACTATTTTTATGTTTATCCTCAATTTTTTATTTTATTCGATTACAACATTTTAATTTAAATTACAACGATTATTAAATTTCAAACTACTCGAATAGGATTTTAGTGATTTTTTTATTCTAAAAAATAAAAAATATTTATTTAGAATAGATAATAATACAGATGCAGCATTGCATAATATCGAAGCTGGTTTGGGTGAAATTAAAAAGATGGATAAACAAGTTAGAAGTAATAGAGGGCTTTTGTTTAAGGTATTTTAAATTATCTATTTGAAAGTTTAAAAAAAAAATAAATTATTAAAACTGTACAACTATTAAAATATAGATTTTTCTGATTCTGATAATTACATCAGTTGTATATATTTTATTTTTTGCTTGAGATCATTTTTCAAGTGAAGATGCTATTTTCATTTATAAGAAAATTACTCTTTAATTAAGTTAGTTATTTAGTATATGTTATATTATAATCATATCAATAAATTTCTCTACTTATGTCTATAATTATTATTTTCTATTTGATTTATTTTCAAAATGCTTTAATTAATCAATCTTTTATTTATTTTAATGATAATCGTTTTGGGAAAAAAATTGAAGCCTTTTATTATGATGTTTTATAAATGATTGTAATATATGAACTGAAAATTCTAAATTTAGTAATTATATAGATTTACCTGAAATATGAGATTTTTCCAAAGGAAAAAATTTATTTAAAAAAGCTTCTGAATGATTGGAAATTTCAATACTAAAATTTTTCAAACTTGAATAGAATTATTGGTTTATAAAATTATCAATATTAATTTTTTACAAATAATTTTTACTTTCCACTAATTTGAGTTATTGATTGATTATTAAAAACATGACCTAAGCTAATATTATAAATGTAATCTTGTAGCTTAAAAACTAAGAATAGAGTAATTCCAACTATTTCATTATGATTTTTGATAATATAATCTAAAGTAGAATTATCAAATCTATTTTTAATTAATGATGATAAAATAATAAAGTAAATTTAAAGCTATTAATATTTGTGATCGATCGTATTTAATTAAATTGTTAAAGCTGATAAAATTACATATGATTCATAATTTGTATAGCTAAATTTGTCTTCTTTTTACTAACTAATAAATTAAAATAAATTGATAATTTTTTTTTAATAAAAATTACATTCAAGTATTTCACAGTACTTTAGCAAAACAGAATAAATATCTTTCGCAGTGAAATTAATATGATAATTTATAATTTTCAAAAGGTAAATTTCTAAATAGAGAATATCTTCCCTTATTATGTAATACTATTTAAATTTAAATTTTAACAATTTGAAACAGAAAAAAGACTTTGTGATTATAAGCGCAACCTTTATTGATTAACCCACTATAAAATATATATGGAATTAAATTACATTTTCCAATGTTAATTGACCCATTGTTTTTATCAATGTAGAATCTTCGTCTGCTAAATAGTTATCATTCTTCAGATTGTAATAAAAATCATCGTTTTTATCTTTATTTTTTTCATAGTTTAACAAAGTTTCATGTCTTGAGTTTACAAAAAATATCACATTTAAAATATCTCTAATTCTCTTGCTATTATCATTTATTTTCGCAGATAAAAAGATACATGTTGCTAAAATTATCTTTGGATAAAATTCTTGTTAGAATAAAAATAAGTTCAAAATTAAATTTTCATAAGCTTATTTTATAGATATTTTAAAACATATGATACCATATTAGACACATTTTTTATTTGGAGATTTGGTAACTCATTTACTTTATATTCGAAAAATGCTCGAATATATAAAATTGCGTCACTTGCAATATTATCCGCTAAACCCAATTTCAAACATATTTCTCTTATCAAATCTGTGTTTTCACCTAAATTTTCTATATTTATTTCATCCATTGAAATAAAACTTAAGCTTAAAGATATAAAATTTTAAAATAATTTTTAGTCAAATTTATGTTTTATTAAATAAATAAAATTCAGTTAAAAGAAAAGAAATTACATAAATTGAAATTTAATTTATCTATTTATATTAATTAACATTGTCCTAATTCCATAAATATTTAATATAAAAATTGAAATTAAAATTTTGATTTAAAGTAAAATAAATTATTTCTGTTTATTATTTGATTAAACAAAGTTGCAGAAAGATTGATAGAAAGTTTTTTAAATAGTTTATAATTAATCTTTACAAAAAACTTAAATTAATGAGTTTCCTTCCAAAATTTGAAAGCCATCTTTTTAATGTTAAATGGTACAAATGATGTCTCAATCTTAATGTAGATAGGAAAATTATAATTTTATTTTTGTATGGATAAATTAATGCTTTTTCTCTTTATCATATATTTGAAAAATAAATCAAAGAATAGATTAAAGAAGTTTATAAAATAATAAATCAATAAACTTAATTAATATTTTTATTTTTAAAAATATTTAATAAATATTTTTTACTTTTATTTAAATAATTAATTCTTATTTTTAAGTTAAATTCAAAACTTATCTATTTTTTAAATAGAGAATTATTTTTCTATTAAAACAATATATCAATACTAACCTTATATTTTTCAGATTATGTCATCACAAGTTTTATTTTTATAAATTTTATATTAAAATTCAATTATTTTTATAAAGGACACTCTGATTACCAGAAGAGCTATATTTTAAGCTGTTGTCTTCTGAAAAATTATATTTGCTACCGAATTGATTAATTGTCGTCTTTTGTCCAATATTTTGGGACATAGAATTTGATAAATTATTATTGAAATTATTATTATAAGAGTTTTTACCTGCTTCATATCCATAGTCAATTGTAGGAATTAGTCCAGCTAAATAGCTTTTTTGGTTTATAGTATTTCTTGAAATATTAGTTGTGGAAATGGTGTTGTTATTAATATTTTTGTTATTAATATTTGAGATATTGTTTAGGTTATTACCCACGGAATTAACATTTTGATTGATTGTGCTGCCTATGGAAGTAATATTATTTGTATTATAGGTTGGTAAATTACTAATATTATTGTTATTGTTAATTTTATCGGTATTGCTATAATTTGCATTAGAATTAGTCAAAACTCCACTATTTAATATATTATAGTTATTAGCATCAATTTTGTTGATTTCAGCATTACTAATAAGCTTTTTTGATGCGATATCTTTATTATCCGAAGTTGAGGAATTTCCATAAAAATTTCCAGAATTTGTTAGAAATGTTTTATTCATTATACCTGCACCAATTGAATGGACGTTTGAATTGTAAATATTTGCATTATTATAGCTTGTGGAAGCAACCACTGGATCAAATGCATATTTTGCTGTAAATGCATTGCTTGTATTATCTTGTAAGTTGGCCGTCGTTTCTTTTACTTTCTTAAGAATTTCTTCAGCGTTTAGATTATTATTATTTGGAACTATTTGATTTTGGACTAAATTACTTGCAACTTCATAAGTATATTTATATTTAGGCTCATAAGTATTATCCAAAGGAATATAATTCGAGTTTAAATTTTGGTCTATTTTTGACTTATTATCCGAATTTGAGTTCAAATTAGAATTTCCAAGATTGTTATTTATCAAATCAACAAAGCCATAATTAGAAGAATTCGAGCTTTTAAGCATATTCTGAATAGTTTCTTGGTATTGCTTTTCACGGGATTTTAATCGCTGCTCCAATATTTCATAATCAGATTTTAGCAAATTGTATTTATTTTGAATATCAATATTTTCCTTTTCTTTTTCATTCTTAAAAAGCAATACTTCTTGCCTTGATATTTCTATAGCATTTTTGAGTTCAAAAATTTCATCGTTCATTTTATATTCCATTTCTTTTCCTTCTGAGGCTCTTTTATTCAATATAGTTTGTAAGTCAGTGAGTCTTTCATCTTTTTGAATGTTCATATCCTGAATTTGTTGCTGTAACTCTTCTATCATTTTGTTTTTCATGGATATTGTTTTTTCCAACTCTTTAAATCTTTTGTTTCTTTCTTCGTTTGTTTTGGAGATCTCATTATGGAATTCTTCATTTATTTTTAAAATTTTTGAATTTTTCATCTCATCTTGCAAGTTTTCCATTATAGTCTGATTACTTTCAAGCTTCTGAACAAGAATATCCATTTCAAAATTTAGTTTTGAAAGACTCATTTTTTTTTCGTTTAGTTCGTTTTCTACATCTAAATTTCTTTTTTGCAAGGTTTCCTTTTCTTTTTTCATAGTTTCGTATTGAGCTGAGATATCTCCAAGCTTTTTTTGTGAGAGCTCAAGTTCTTTACTTAGCTTGTTTTTTTCTGATATACCACCATCGGTTTGAGTTTTAATTTTTTCGTAGTCTTGTTTATAATCTTCAATTGTAGTAGAAATGAAACTTATAGAAGATTTAAGATTTTGAATTGTTTGATCACGCTCGCTTATGTTTATTTGGAACGCCTCAATTTTTGATTTTGATTTCTCATTTTCTGTGTTTATTTCATGGTATTTTTGTTGCAGAGATTCAATAAATTTATCCTTCTCCTTAACTTCCCTTTCCATCAGTTTAAGATCTTGGTTAAAATATTCTCTATCACTTTCATAATTTTTTAGTTTTGATTCCAAACTTTCCATATTATAAGCTTTTTCTTTGAGTAATGTGTCAAGTTCTTCAATTTTATGAATAAGGTTACTTTTATTTGAATCATTTTCTCCATTGTTGCGTTTTAGCGTTTCTATAGTAATTTTCAAATTCTCAATCATTTCCAAATTATCATTTTTACATTTTATATGACTTTCGTTAATGCTCAAGAGGTTTTCTACCTTTTCTTCTGCTAACTTGTATTTTTCTTCAAAATCGTTTTTATGTATGAGCATTACAGTCTTTTCATTTTCAAGTTTCCTCAGTTCGGAAGTAAGCTCATCAATTGAATAACGAGTTTCTGAGAATTTCTTAGTTAAACTCTCGACTTCTTTATTAGCTAATTCATTTTGTTCTTTTAAAATCAAATTTTCTTTAGAAAGTTCAGAATTTTTTTTTTGCATACCATCAAAAAATGCAGTTAACTCTTGATTTGAATTTTGTGAAGTATTCAGAGCTGTTCTTAAATTCTGAATAAAAGTAGCAATTTGAGGATCTTCTTCTAATCTGCTTTGCATTGAATCTGGATTTCCAGAAGAAGTTGCGTTTATTTCTATTTGCAATAGACGTACTTGGTTTTTCAAATCTAAATTCGATTTGGATAATACAGCATTTGATAATTTTAAACGCTCATTTTCATCTTTGATATTATTTATTGATACATTTTGGGCAATAACGTTGTTATGAATATTATTAATATTGTTTTGTGCTTTGGAATTGTTTAAAATGTTGTTTAAATTGTTATTGTTTAAATTATTCATAGTATTGTTGATGTTTAGATTCGTGTTGCTTAAGAGCTCTTTTGGGGGTTTTAAATTTGTATATATATTTCCATGTTTGCTTTTGAAATTTTGATTATAAAGAATATTATTAGTATTTAAACGTGGGTTGCTTTTTGTTCTTGTATTTTGGTTTCCTAAAGTTGTGTTTATTTGATAGGAATTATTTAAATCATAAAGATTATTTTGTGTAAAATTGAGTTCTGATTGATATAATTGATTATCATTTGCAAAATAATCTCTAGACTTTTTATTTCCAATAGTGGTATATATTGATTTTGAAGGTGAAAAGAAATTACCGGATAAGTTTTTTTTAGAACCAAATTGTGTTCTGAGGATTTTGTCACTTTCATTCATGTTATCGTTTAATGTAGAAAAGAGAGTTTGTGTATTTACTAGAGTTAATTTTAATTTTTAATTAATTGGTCTAAAAATATTAATAAACAGAAAGGAAATTCTTTGTTTCCAAAATTAGAAAATAAATTATAAAAAAACATTTTTCATACATCAATTTATATTATAACTAACTCATGAAAAGGAAAATTATTTTAATTAAATGTAGAGTTCAAATTTTTTATTGTTAAGATTTAGATTTTATAAATTCTTTGAAAGTTTTAAATTATTTTTCATGATTCTAATTTAAATTACATAATAGTAATTTAGATAATAAATTATATATAGAGTTATATGAATAATTAATAAAGCTCCATTAAATTACAAAATTAATTTATTAAAGATGATTTTTTTAAAAATTTTTATTTTCATTTCAATAAAATTACAAAAGAAAATAATTAAATGATTATTACTTTTTGTACTTCCTTTAGGTGTTTTGTAATTACTGTTCCTATTTCTTTCAGTCTTTTGATTTAAATAAGGATTAAAACTGTGAGTTTTGTTATTTGAATTTGATCTAGATCTAGAGCCCCCGTTTATTTCATCATTAAAAATACTATTATTATCTAATGACATTAAGTGATTTGTCCTGGGAGAGAAATTAATAGTTTTTTCCTGATAATCATTTATATTCTTAGCTGAAAATTTATTTGAATTTTGATTAATTGAATTGTCGCTTTTCACTTTAATATCTTTCAAAGCTTTTCTTAAATTTTCCAAATCAGAAAACGCATTGTCTAGTTTATGTCTTAAGTTAGTTTCTTTTGATTTTCTATCACCATCAGCAGTTTCATTCATTTTCGAAAAATTTTGAACTCTGTTGATATTGGGAGAGTTATATAATTTTGATTTTTCCAAGTATTGACTTGCTTGTAATTTTTCTTCCATAATAATTTTATTTATTGAAATAATTTTAAATAAAAACAAAAATATATTTTTATTTAAATTTATAATTATTATTTATTTTTATGATTTATAACATTTTAATAATCAAAAAATATACTCAATTTAATCATTCAAATAAATTCAATATATTTATTCTTTAAAATAATCTTAAAAAATTTCAAAAAAAACCTATAATGATTACAATCTAAAAAAACTTGAATAAAGGTTAAATATAGCTAATAATTTCTTTTCAAAAGGTGTATTCAAAGAGATTAAATTCACATAAATAATGATTAAATATACTATTAAAAAAGCATTTATTCATCTGAAATTTAAGATCAAAATAAATATATATAAAAATTATCTGTTTCAATATTTAAAATTAAATTGATCCAAAGAAGCAATTAGAAATTGAATAAGTAATCTCGAATTTCTTAGAGTTTTAATATGAAATTCGGAGTAAATTAAAGACTTTTCTTTAATCATGTCTATACAAAATAGTAATAGATTAAAATATATTAAAAGTTACAAATATATATTTATTTAGTTAATAATTTTTCTTTTATAAATAAATAATTTTCAGATATATTTTATATATAACTACTTAAAATCTCTGAAAAATTGTTTTTTATTAATATTAAAATATCTTATATTTAATAAATAAAGTAAACTCATTCCCTTTGATTTCTCATAATTTCAAAAATAGTAATTCTTCAGGAGAATATATTTGCATTTTAAAATTAGCTTATATAAATTAAAATTTTTCGCAATGAACTAGGAAAATTCATAATATTCATAGCTCTTTCTAAAGTTACAGATTTTATCATTGTGAGAAATATAATTAAGTGAAATCTTAAAAAATTCCACTAAATTAAAAATTTGAATTTTTTATTGAATGTTTTTTCCAATAAAGATGTTTTGTGAAGCAGGGCAGTTAGTTCGACCTTTAGGAGGGATGAATGAATTAAGGTTAAGGTCATAATAAATTCTTATTTCACTAAGATAAGACTTACTTCCGACTTTTTTACAATCAAAATCAAAATAAATATTAGGATATTTTTTAATAATAATTGCACGTAAATCCTCAGTTTTAATTTGAATCTCAGCCTCTGAGGAATTTTCAATAAGCTCACTAATCATATTAGCTAAATTTTGTTTTGAAAACATATCCATAGCTAAGGAGAAAAATGGAATAAAACCTTCTGTTTTAAATTTATGTGTATAACATAATCCATGTTTGTTATATTCATGATTCCAAAATTTATCATCAGGTCCTGTTAAACTTGGCCAATGGTTTTTCATAGATTCTAAAAGTCTTTGATCTGCGATTTTTACAAAAATGTTTTCTCCTGAATTGCAATCGCCTAAAAGTTTACCACTAAGAAGACTAGGCCATAATCCATGCAATGTCATTTGGTTTTTAGGTAATGTATTAATTTTTTGCTTGCAAAATTCACTTGTCAAGCATAAAGTATCTAAAATAAAGATTAATATTATTTATTGTAAATATTTAATATTGGAAATAAAGAAAAGCATGGGATTTTACATTCTTAAATTAAATTTGGGAAAATTTTTTTTTAAAGTTAGTGAAGCTTTATAATAATTCTATTCTAAGTAAAGTAGTTTTAAATAAATATTAATAAAACTTATTTTCAATTTCCAAATTAATTAATATTTTTAAATTTCAAATTAGTCGTGAAAATTAAAATTTTAATTTGGTTGAATTTTTAATAGAAAATTTAAAAATCAATTTTACTTTAATTAATTTATAATTTATAAAAATTGAGAAAAATGATTTCTTACTTCCCCATTGGATGGAAAGCACATACATATCATAATCTGGAATTACTCCAGCAGCTTTTAAATTCTGTGTTTTTGATGAAGATATTAAATCAGAATTTATTTTAGTAAAATTATTCGATTCAATTGATTGTTGCTCTTCTTGCAAAAATGTTAATTGATCATGGCAGTTTGCCAAGATAAAAGTGTAAACCAAAGCTAAAAATAAATGAATCTTTCCCTTTGTTCTCATTTACTTACTTATTTAATTAATAATAAAGGCCTTTCTTATATATGATTTAATTCAAACCCAGAATTGTGTTTATAATTTACAAATTATAAAATATTTTATTCTAAATTTAAAATGTTGAAAATTTTTTGATAGAAAATAGTTAATTCAAGAGTTTTAACAAAAATTAAAATAACTCTTCTAAATTCTTCATTATTTATTGTAAATTAACGTATTTGCATCAAAATATTTCTTATTTTTTGTATATTGACTTGCTGCAAGTAATCAGTCTAACTCTTATTTATTTTATATTTTCTGTGCTTTTTAATATTTCAAAAAGGTAAAAAGATTTTAAATGATAAAGTAAAGCTTTTTATTTTTCATCATTGATTTAAGTTATTTGATAATTAAAGATATGCAAGTTATTTAGATAGAATTTTCATTGATTTTTATTAAAGAAAAGAGTTTTGAATTTTATAACATCAAATTTTATTGAATTTTATTCAAAAAACTAAATATGAGTACAAGATTCAATATTAATTTTATTAAAGAAGTTTAAAACTATAAAGTATATTGATACATAGAATTCAATTCAAAATATAAGTTTTTTGAAGTTAAATTATTTTATCATTTTGATCTCTTTGAGTTTGATAATGCTTAAAATAAATTTTAAATAATTTTCACTCAAAAAAATATTAACTGTTAAGATATTAAAAATAATTTTTTTTTGAAAATTTTTAAATAATTATTTATAATTATTAATATTATTATTGAAATAATTTCATTATTAAATTTGTTGTTGATTTAGAAAAATTAATTATTTCATTAAATTTTTTTTCTGTACTTCATAATTTCCTTGAATATATTTAATTTTATAATAGTTTTTTCCTAAAAAAAATAGATTTAAATAATATTGGGGATTGGGGATTGGGGATTGGGGATTGGGGATTGGGGATTGGGCCCAATCCCCAATCCCCAATCCCCAATCCCCAATCCCCAATCCCCCAATATTA
>Ga0194116_10003763_pt1 | contig 18005 bp, 15 predicted proteins | sample TA2MahsurfametaG_4_FD_148617 | JGI IMG/M metagenome (GOLD analysis project Ga0194116, IMG submission 148617) | Freshwater microbial communities from Lake Tanganyika, Tanzania - TA2015008 Mahale S9 surface | ecosystem: Environmental > Aquatic > Freshwater > Lake | place: Tanzania: Lake...
AATCAGGAATTTCTTCTATTACCAATGGATTATCATAAGAAACCCAATTTTTTTCTGCAATTTCAAAATTATTTCCAAAATAATTGCCTCTTTGTACTTCTACTTTTCGGTCTGTTCTTATTTTAACTAATTCCCATTCATTATTTTTATAAATAAATTCACCAACTTCATAATCTAAATCTTCATTAGACCAATAAAGATATGAAAATGTTTTATTAGATGTTTGAAATTGGATTGGGAAATATTGCGGTAAATTATTTTTAGTAATATTAAACAAATCATTATAATAAGGAATTAACTCAATACCCATTTTTTTAAATACACTATTAGAAATGCCACAGAATAATAAATATAATTTTTTATCTGTATCTAAATATGGAGAAATCCCCAACAACTTCGGAGGACATCTTCGAATTAAGAAATCTATTGTTAATTTTTCAACAGGTTTATATTTAAATACTTCCATTTCATTATATGTTCCATCTGCAGGAGTTAATACAATTCCATCAACTTCATATGGTTTTTTTTCATTTTTAAATTCTTTTATTTGATTTCTATAATCTCCAGTTAATTTAATAAATAGCTTGGTTTTGAATTCAGGAAATTTATCAAAATATTTTAATCTTTCTTCGAATGGTTTATCTATTAATGATTTTCCATTATAAACCATAACATCAAAAATATAATATGAATCTTCATAAAATTCCGTATCTAAAATACATAAATCCCTTTTAATTGGTATTTCTATTATATCATCAGAAACAGCATAAGATTTATTATGTAAATATAATATAGTTCTTTTACCATCTAATTTATCAGTAATATAATAATTTGCCATGTTTTCTTGAACTTTGTTTAAAAATCTAATTTTATCTAATTCTTTAACTGCATTTCCTAATTGTTTAAATCCATATTCAAAACGGAATTTTTCTTTTATATGGGGTTTAATATATGAAGCTATTTTATATATATATTCTTGATAATTAGTTGATTCATGAAAATCTTCGAAAATCTCATCTGCTATTAATAATTTTTCAATAGTAAAATTTGATATTTTGCCTTTATATTCTAATTCAAATTCTATTGCATCTGCTAAATTCCATTTATCATCAAATGTATTTAATGAATCTTTGGTAAATAGCATATCTTTATATTTTTTAAGTGATACCATTTCAGAAATATTAACCGTTTTGACTTGTGTAATATCTAATCTCCATTCATATAATTCAATACAAATCCTATTTTTGATTCTAATAAGTTTAATCTTTTTTTTATCAAAATTAGTTATCGGATTTTCATATTTTAATGATAATTTATATGATGGGTTTATATTATGTATAAAATACATATTGTTTAATACCCTTTCTTTTTTGTAATAAACTTCATCTGTTTTTTCTCCATTATTAAAATTCTGTTGCATAGTACCATCATCACTAATATAATTAATAGATTGATGAATATATTTTTTATCATATTTTTTAATTAATTTTCTGGCATACTCTATAGTTTTATCTGTATTATATGATTTTAAATTAGAATCATGTTTTATTCTATTGTCAACAGTAAAAATAAGCTCTAATTCAAGATTTTCCGGATTTAATCCACGGATTTTTTCAATAATAGCTTCTGCCATTGATATATAAATAAACACATTCAAATTTTAAAAATAAATTTCAATATAAAAGAGTTTTGATATATAAACATTTAAAATTTGAAAATTTTATAACTAGAAAAATAATTCCTAAAGTTCAGAAACAAAGTTTCTAAAAACATTTCAGAAACACAGTTTCAAATGCAAAGAAAACCTATTCCAAAAGCAACCATTGATGAAATATTAATTAATCAAAACGGTAGATGTGCAAATGCTCCATTTAGACCAGCATTAAATCTTAGTCATTATCAGTGTTTATTATGGAAATATCAAAATGGTATATTTGATGATGCGGGGTATGAAATTGACCACATTAATGAACATTCTATATTAGCAAGACAAGGTAATATAAATGTTGACCATATATCTAATTTACAAGCTTTATGCCCAAGTTGTCATACAGTTAAAACAAAAATATTCAAAAAAAATAAATGTATATTAACAAGTGGTGAAATTGCAGAAGGTCGCGCCCTTATGGAAATTGATTCAGTAAATAAAAAAAGAAGACGTTCTTAATTAGTGCTAGTAAATGCTATCATTTGATAAAATTTATAATAAGAAATATTTTAATTAATAATGAATAAACCACCATTGTAAAGTTGATTTATCATTAATATCTTCATAACAAGGATAAAATCTATAGTTATTTATATTCAATCCTTGTTTTCTTTCACATCTCACTTCATCACAACTATAAATTTTTTTATTAGAGCGAATTGTTGCTTCATAATAACCATCATTATTAGGATTTATTTTATTTGGGGCTCGTCCATTTCTTTTTTCTTTTAATTCTTTATTATAATATTCTTTTACTTCTTCTTGTGTTTTAAATATATTAACAATTGGTTCTTTTATTTCATCATTATCATCACTTGTTAATGAAAATCCATCATAATCTTTCGGATCATTAAATGTATTTTTACCTGAAAGAATACCATTTGTATATCTTGTTGTTTTTGAATTCCATTTAGTAGTTTTATCTTCAAAATTACTATTCCATAATTTTTCATATCTTTCGATACTATTTATATTTGTATAACATATACTAATTCCATTATTATCATATCCTGTATCACGACCTAATAATCCTTGAATAATTGTTGTGTCATCAGGATTTTTACTATATCTATCATATAATATTCCAATAAATTTCTTTTTTAATGTTTTTGCACATCTTAACATTTCTTTAATAAATATAAATGTATGTTTTTCTGGTTTTATTATAAGAGTTTTATTAATATCTTCAATTTCACTTTCTCTATCGTATTTAATGAAATCATAAATATCAGAATTAAATATTTGTTTAAAATTTTGAATAGTTAAATCTTGTTCCTGTCCATTTTTTGTTCTAATAATATGATATAGTTGTGTATTATAATTATTAATATCATTTTTAATTTCTTGAATATTATTAAATACTTTTTCATTAATTTCGTGAGTTTCTTTATCATAACCACATAATTCTTTATATTGTTTTACTCTTCCCATTTGTAATAAATTAAATGAACTAATATAATTATCTCCGACGTCTGCTAATATTTTACATGAAGCAGTATTCCATTTCATTAAATCATATATAGTCCCGTCTGGTGTTGCTGTATATTCTAATATTTTTATATCGTTTTCATATAGCTTTAATTTATTTAATAATTCCGCATTCTTAAATGTTTTATAAATGGTTTGTCCTTTTTTTGCAGAAACTTGAATTTCATCCATGATAATAAGAATATTTTTCTTGTCTTTAATTTCATCCACAAATGTATTAGGTAATTCGCATCTATGGAATACTCTTGTTTGTATGCTTTCAGGCATTCTTTCTTTTGTTTGTTCCTTCCATTCGCAACTTGATAACCCAGTAATTATATATATATTTTCAATAGGTATTAAATTGCTTGTATCTTCTAAATATTGTTTAATTGTAGCACACATACTTCCCGTTTTACCTGATTGTGTTTTAGATACAACCATAATATTTATAATTTTTCTGTCCTTAAATGCACTTACTACTTTTGATGCTATTATTTCTTGATTTTCAAAAATAACAGACTTTCCTGTTAATTTTAATATTTTTAATTCATTCAAAACATTTTGTTTTCTCAATTCCATTATATCTTGTTGTAATAAGTCATAATTACAACGTTCCCTTTTTATAATAAGTTGTTTTTTTAAATTAATTGAAATATTGTCACTCATTAAATAGTATATACTTTATATACTATTTACTTAGAAAAAAAACAACTTATTATAAAATTTTAGCACAATTATAAATAATAAGAAAAATTTATCTTGTTAAAATGTTGTAAACATTATAAAAACCATCTGTTTCTAATTTATAACATAGTTTTCTACTATAAGTATATTCAATTCCTATAACTTTTAAAAATTGTTTGTATCCAAACGGTTTATATTCAAACTGTTTGCATCTAAATTTGGTTCATATACAATTTTTTTTGTATGAAAAATACTTATTACATTGTCTGATGGATACCAATTACTATCATTAGGATCCATATTATTAAGATTAACAATATAAATATTATTAAAATTTAACTTATTATCCATAATATGAATATCCATACCATAGCTTCTTAATTTGTAATAATATTTTTCAGCAATTTCTTTATTTTCAAATACAACGTAAGGGTTATTTTTAAAATATGTAATATTACAATATAGTCCTTTTATAAAATAACCCATCTACAGATTATATTTATTTAAATTGGAGAAAAATTTCTGAAAGTCCTAATGTTACTATTTATGATGTTATAAATAACCCAAAATATAAATGGGACAAATCAGGTTTGTATAGAAATGAAAATATAAATAGTGACATTATTAATGAATATTGTAAAATATTTGAAAAGATATATCCTATAAATGGTCGTTAAAATGCATCTTATATAGATATTCAAAACCCTAATGTTACTTTTGATATGAAGATGAAATTAAAAACACTATTTAATTATTTTTCTGTATGTAATTGAAATTCTTCTTTCTTCTTTATTATTAAGCATTTCATGACTCCATTTATATCTTGCATCACCACTCATTATATATAAAGAATTTTTCTTAACAATTATATCATGGAAAACATCATTTAACTCAAATCTCATAATTCCATCACATCCAATAGTTAAACAACATATTAAATTATCAAATGATAATGAATCAATATGTTTACTTATTTTTTGATTTTTATAATAATTATTAACTATACATTGGTCAAAATCAAATTTATCATTACATAAATCTATGTCAACACATAATTCTTTAATTTTATTTTTAATATTTAATAATATTGGTGGTAAATCTTCAGTTTTAGTATTAGATTTATAATTTAAGTAATTATAAATATATCCATAATGTTGCACTAATCTACTATTTTTATTATTTGTGATAGGGTTCCATTTTTTCTTATCTAATTCATTAATTATATCAGAATCATCTTCAATAAAATTTTCTATATAATACAACCCTTGTATTTTTTTTATTCTTTTGACTTTTATATAATCCATTTATACATATATAATAATATTCAATTTTAAGATATAAAAATTGAATTAAAATATATTTTAAAAAATGGAAAGATATACCAACATATTTGAATATATCCTTTATGAACAAAAAGATATTCCCATAGAAAATATATTTGCAAATCTTAATATACCTTTTAATGTAATTGAAAAAAATTGTATTAACACATCAAATTTAAAAAAAATTACAAAGATTAGAAATTTTTCATATCCAATAACTAAGAAAAATATTATAAATTATGTTTCTTCAATGATAACAAAAAATAAGAATATTACAATTGATATAATAAATAAACATAAAGAATTTCCATGGGATATTTATAAAATGTCTGAACATGATAATATAACATGGGATAATATAAAAAATAACCCAGAATATAAATGGGATTGGGAATATTTATCTGCAAATCCAAATATTAATATGGATGTTATAAAAGAAAATATAGATAAAAATTGGAACTGGAGAAAAGTTTCACAGAACCCAAATATTACCATAAAATTTATTAAAGAAAATATAAATAAAAAATGGGACTGGAATATAATATCACGTAACAAAAATATTAAAATGAATGATATTAAAAATAATCCAGATTTACCATGGAATTGGAGATGTATTACATTTAATCCAAATGTTACTATAGAATTTATAAAAGAAAATTTAGATAAAAAATGGGACTGGAGAAATATTTCACAATATCCAAGTATTACTATAGAATTTATTAAAGAAAATTTAGATAAAAATTGGGACTGGTATTTTATTTCAATAAATCCAAATATTACATGGGATAATATTATAGATAATGAAACATTACCATGGAATTGGCAGGCAGTTTCAACAAACCCAAATATTACTTGTGATATTGTTGAAAATAATTTAGATAAAAATTGGTGTTATCGATATTTATCAGATAATATAAATATAACATGGGAATTTATTAAAAAAAATTCTGGGAAAAATTGGGAATGGAATCTTATTTCTCAAAACCCTAATATTACATGGAATATTATTAAAGAAAATCCTGATTATCCATGGGACTGGAATTATATTTCTAAAAATCCAAATATATCTTGGAATATTATTAAAGAAAATCCAGATAAGCCATGGAATTGGAATATTATTTTAAAAAACTTATTTTGCAATCATTATTATTATGAAACTGAAATTTATAAAAAAAAATTAGTTAAGAAATTTATGGATATATGCTGGGAAGAACTAATTCAGAAGGCTTGTCATCCTTCTAGAATAAAAAACTGGAATGAAGATTATTGTGAAATGTTTCTGCGAAACGTTCTTTAGTTTCTGCGAAACGGTTTCGAAACGGTATTTAGTTTCTGCGAAACAATTTAAAAGAAATAATTAAACTGTTTCGGGGCGTGCTTCGTAATGGAAATAAAAGTATTTAATATTTGATTTTTTCACTCTTTCGACAATTTCCATACGAATTAGTTTAGAACGTATTAAAACACACAACTCATCTACATTTATTTTATCAGGAATATCTATATTTAGTTTTTTAATTACATCAAATAAGAAATCTTTACTTTTACTTTTGCATACAGTTCCTTTTTCTGTTTCTCTGCTATCTTTATATTTTTTAATATTATGAATTGGGTTTCTTATTTTGAATCTTATATGAATTCCTGTATCAGAACGCTCATCAAATCCTATAATATAATTATTTTCCTTAAAATCTTGGTCATTTTGTAAATATGTTGGATTTTCATCCCATCCTTTATTAGGAAAATATATTCTTGGGAATTTAGAAATATAATGACCTACAGGCAATAAGTCTGCGGAAACTTTAATAATAGATTTAACTTTTTTCTTTCTTCCAACAAATAAATCTAATGATTTATTAATAATTTTATTAAAGTTTTCTCTAAATTCTTGAGGAATCCATGTATTAGATGTTTTATTATAAGTATATTTAAGTAAATTAATTACTCCACTTGAAGCAACATCATTTGATGATGAAACCATATCCGTTTCATCAACTTCATTTCTGTTCTCGTACTTTGATAAAGCTTTTAATTTAATATCAGAAGATTTAATATGTATTGCATAATCACTATAATTTTTACTGATTTTATTTTTTGATGTATGAACCCACATAACTAATGAAAGCAAATCATAATAATACAACATTTTAAAATAAAAATTATGATAATCAGATTTTTCTATATTTGGATTTGTCCAAATATTAAAAACATATTCTATACATTCTTCTAAAAATTTAATATGGAATGCTGAACCATAATCACATATAACATTTTGCATATTTTCGATATTAGTATTAACATATTTTTTATAAAAAATAACTCTTTTTTCTGTGTAATCGAATTTAACTTGTTTTGTTTGAACAAAGCTATTAATATTAATAGAAGATTGGGCATTTTGTTTCATAATTCTATATGGAACCTCATAATCTATAATAGGTTCTTCATTAAATGGAACTAAAATATAAAACTGTTCATTATTATCAATAGTAGGAATTATTATACTTTTTTGTCCATCTGGCAATTCTAATATTTTAGAATAACTATTAAATACTCTATCTACAATACTAATAACAGAATTTTGTTCAGCATATTTTATATCAGGTGTTACATAATTATCATTTTTGTACCATATTAATTGAGCAATTGCTATTAAAAAATTATTTTCTGTTATTAGTTCCGTATTAACTTCAATATCATAATGTAACGGAGGACTTTTAACTGCAGAAAACAAATCTTTATGTTCCCATACTGTAGAATATTCTATAAATAATCTTTTAATTATCATTTTTATTAGTTCTATTTCTTCTTTTGCATAATAAATATTATAAGTTGATGTATTAAGTTTATCTATATTATATTCTTTTCCAAATTTGGGTTCGTATGGCAGTTCTGCTAATTCATCTTTAACATCTTTTCTATATTTGTTAATTTTTTCGTAATTTATATACGAATCTATTGCATTTTCATGTAATGTTTTTTCTATTTGCTGAATAACTATAAAATCCTCTACTTTTTGCTTATATTTTTCTTCTTCATAAGATAAGCCATCTGGAATATATGATACAAATATTTTAAATCTTACTATATGTTTTTCAGGGGGCAAGCCAATATGACTATTTTTTCTAACTGCTCTTCCTCTAATTTGTATTAATGTAGGAATATTATTTGGTCTATCCATAATAAAAAGATTCTGAATTGCTTTTATATCATAACTTTCTTTAATAATTCTAGACCCAACCAATATTAAAATTTTATCTCCATTAACATTTTCTATGTTATTATATTTTTCTAATGAGTTTTCCATTACATTTTTTTCAATTTCACTATGTGCCATAATAAACCTAGCAGGAATAAATTCATGTTGCCCGCCTCCTTTCTTTAATACATAAGATTTTACATTTTCTATTAACTTATTTATTATAGATAATAATTTAGAATAATCATTATTTTCTAATATTTCTTTTATCTCTTTATTTTGTTTAATTTTTTCACTTAAATTATCTATTTTTATAAAAATATGTTTCAATATTTTCTTATTTTGTGGTTTGTCTGACGTTTCGTCTAATGGCACATCATATGAAACATCTATAATATCATGTGATGTAATTTCTATAAAATTATGTTTTTTTAAACTGCTTTCCATACATTTTTTTTGTTCATCGGTTAATGTTAATACTAATATCTTATTAGAATTTTCAGATTTATTGGAATCTATTTCAGATTTATTAGAATTTTCAGATTTATTAGAATCTAAAAACATTTCACAATCGGTTTCGCATGGTTTTGTTTCTATGTAAGAAATAATATTAAAATAATCATTTCCTATTGTTGTGTATGATTTTTTAATTTCTGTGCCTCCTGTTTTGGGATGTTTACTGTTTGGCAATCCGCAAACTTTGCATATAGTATTAGAAGAAACACTTCCATATTCATCAATGAACCCATTTCTTAATAATAGTTCTTCAATAAATAATACTCCAGAAGCATGAACAATATTACTATATATGAATATTTTTCCTTTATCTTCTTTTATACAAGAAAATATTTCTTCTAATAATCTTTTATATTTCGGTCCATATTTTCCAATATTATTATATAATAAGAAATCCCCCGTTAGTTTATCATTAATATAATCTATCATATATTTATTTTTCCATTTCTTATCTGCAAAAGTTAATTTTTTAAAGTCTTCACTTTTATATAATCCAATTTTTTCATCTTCTGGGTTTTCAATAACTAAATCTACAATATGTTTGCTATCTTGTGATAATGTTCCTGTATACATTTGTTTATATGTATTGTATTGCAAAGTTGACATTTCGCATTTTATAAATTTTAAATAAGATATTCCTTTTATTGTTTCACCTTCATTTATTAATTTAGGATAAGATTTAGGATTTAAATCAACTAAAAAACTAAATCTTCCTCTTGATAATTCCGCTATTTTTTCTAAAGCTCCTTGTTTAAGTTTTCTATCATTAAAATAATCTTCTTTTTTTAGATTTGCATTAGGAATTAATAAATTTAATAAATCTATAACCTCTGCGGGCGAATTATTAAATGGAGTTGCGGACATAGAAACAAATCTTAAACTTGGTTCTTTATCTAAAATAGCTTGTAAAGCAACTCCCCAATTATTTTTTTCTAAAGTATTATAAACATTATGAATTTCATCACAAATAATTATAGAATTTTTGAATTCTGATAATAATTGTTGATTATATTGAATAGTTCCGTCTTGAAGATGTTTTTTTATTTCATCTTCATTTAAATTAGTTATATTAATGTTTTCAGGAGTAACAAATATTTTATTTACAAATGCTTTATATCCAAAAAATTTAAAAAATCCGTTCTTTTTTCTATTAGTAAATCTTCTTCTTATTTTTGTTACAAAATCTTGATATTTTTCTAAATCATTAGGGCTATTTAAAGCTATTTTTTTAAGTCTTAATAATTCAGTTCGCTCATCTCTTGAAATAAACCCAAATTCTGGAAATCTAATTAACTCATGCTTAAATACACGCTCCGAAAAGCCTATAATAAAAACGCTTCCGATTTCTGTATTTTTTAGTTGATTTTCCATTTTATAAATTTGCATAAATTTCATAGCAATAGATAAACCACCAATTGATTTTCCTGAACCAGTACTCCATTTTATATGTAATCTCTTATATGGAGTATTAGGATTCAAAAAATTCCTAACAAATAATTGATGTCCTAATAATCGCAAATAGTTATTATTAGAAATAGCATCATCTAATACATATTTGGGTATTATATTATCAAATATTTCTGATTGGTTATCCCATCGTTTAATCCAATAAAATTCTTTTCTTTCTAATAAATCTTCTATTAATTTTTGATTTTCTTGTTCTAAATATGCCATTTATATATAAATATAATATATATTTTATATAATATAAATATGGTAATAGTAGCATTAACAATTATTTTGATAGTTTTGATATTGTTAGATAATAATATAAGTTGTTTTTCCACTAATAAAACCAGTTCATTTCAAGATATAACATTAGATGATTTAAATACAATTGCCCTTTCTGAAATGCCTGAAACTTTGCATTATAATTCTACAAATCCTGCCATAAATCAATGCTATAAAGATTCCACAAATGATTATATAAATTCAAATAATGAATTAGTAGCAATTGCAGATAATTCTAATAAAATTAATGAATTGGAAAATGTAATTAATAGTATGTATAATATCCAACATACTGAAAATAGCGGATTTTCAAATAAAATAAACGAAGAGCATGTTTCTAAAAATAAAAAAAACGCTTCTCATTCTAAAAGAATACACCACGAAAAAGACAACAACTATATGAATTTATAATATCATTCATTTCATAAATATAATTTCATAAATGAATACCTCTATTTTTGTTTTTTTTAAAGAAAAAATATAACTTTGTCAATATATAGAATGCTTAAAGGAGGATTATCTAAATATTATGATGAAAAAGAATATAATTTAGACAATTATACAGAACAAAAAAATTTATCATTGCAAAGTGAAAAACCATTTTTAACTAATATGGCTGATTATGACCCATTATCATATTATGAAGGAAAAGACCATGAAAAGTTAATAAAATATGAACAAGACAAATTAAATTATTTAAAATTATTACAAAATACTGATTTTCAAGAAGTGGAATATAAAAAATCTCTTAAAAAAACTTTAAATAGTATCGCAGACGAACAAAAAGCAAATGGTTCTCCATTTGTATTTAATCCAAATATATCATTCGATAAATCTGATAAATCAGAAACCGTTAAAGGAGGTAAAAAGAAATCAAGAAATTCCAAAACTTCAAAAAAATCTAAATCTTCCAAAACTTTAAAAAAATCTAAAACTTCAAAAAAATCAAGAACTGCAAATAAAAATTAAAAATATTTATAAAAAAATTGAAAAAAAATATACTTATAAAAATGGATTGTAAAAGAGTATGTTTGCTTATTATGGAAAGTATAATAAATTCTAGTAATTTTATTATTAGTAATCTAGATACAGAAGATATAACATATATTCTTCCTGATTATGATGAAATTATAAAACAAGAAAAAGAATTTACAATAGATTTTGAATTAGAAAATTTATTTGACGATAAACATATTATAGAAAATACTGATTACAATGAATTATATAGAAAAATAACTAATAATGATTTGATTGTTATACATAAAATGTTTCATAAATATATAGCAAATCATATTTTGAAACTAAACATAGAAGAAAATATTGTTTTCAGAGTTAGGACAAATAATAGCAAAATATTGTATAATGAATTGATAGATATGGGGATTGATATTGATTTATTTGAATATTTAGTTTACAGTTAAATCCAACTTATATAATTTATTATTGATTCATCATCCCATTTATTGTTTATAATATGTAAAAATATTGTTAAAGCAAATGATTCGGGGATGTCAAAGTTTTTTATATAATTTTCTAGTAAAATTTGGTTTTCTTCAAAATCCATTTCAAATTCATAATCATTAACAATAATTCTTAATTCTTTTTTTGAATTTCTATAGATATTGAATTTTTTAACTCCTTTTATAAAATATTTTTTATCATTTTTTCCAAATCTTATAGTAGTATTTTTAGTAAAACCAGTATCTGCATTATCAAAATCAGAATCTACATAATACTCATTATCATAATATTTGTATGAAAAATTATTTGTATTATGAATATATGATATTTCCCAATTTACATCAGAACATTCAATTTCGATATTGCTAACATTAATCATACAATGAATTTCTTTTAGACGTAAATTAATAAGCATTTTTTTTGCTTCTTTTAATTTAATTTCAAGTTCCTTTATTTCTTTTGTTAATTCTTCTATTTTCTCCATGATATAATATATAATTGTACTGTGTTTTATATATATTTGTAAATAATCTATATCAATATTGATATATCAATATATTGTAATACAATATTTTATATTACAAATTTAAAAACTGAAATATATAATAAGATAATAACAAGTATCTTATATAGTTTTCAACACGTTTTTGAAAAAAACAGTATGATTGTGAAAAAGTTTCTTCAAATTACTATTGATTTGATTAATGCAAATGATATTTATAATCCTAATAAAAAAGATATGTTAAAAACTAAACTTGAAACAAAGTTTAAAAATAAATGTTTTCAAAGTATGCTGATTACAGAAATTACCGATATATTAAGATATTCTGATACTAGATTTACTGATAATAGGTTAGATGGTAGTGCATATATTGATGTTATGTTCGAAGTTGAGGGAATTGTTTTAATCCCCGGAGAAATTATTTATGATTGTAAAATTATAGATATTAATCCTTTTAATATTATTTTTGATGCAAAAAATGCGTCAGGAGTTCTTAAAAACAATAAAATGCCTAATAATAATGATGACCCAGAGAATCTTAAAAAAATATTCAAAATATTAAAACCTAATATGAAAATTCCAGTAATTGTTATTTCTGCAAAGTATATGCCTAATAAAGAAAAAATCTCTATTATTGGAATTCCATATATACCGTTTAGTTATCCAAATGTTTTATATAAAATAATGTCTGGATTGAATGTTTATGATTCTGAAAAACTTTCTGGATTACTAGATGAATATAATAAAGAGAAAGAAATTCATACAAGACTAGCTGTTAAACCAGAATATGCAGTATTTAATGAATTATTGTTTCCTCTTAAATCTGATAAATTTGATACAAAATTTAAATCTTTAGAACTTAATATAGATAAATTATTTGATATTAAAAATGGGTATATTATGTATCCTACAGAATATTCAAAAAAATCTACAATAACATTATTATATTCTGATACTCCAACTGATATGTTAACAGTTGAAAATAGTATGGTTGGTATTCTTAATGATATTATTTCTAAAAAAATAATGTATTTACAAAATTTAAGAGGATTTATGGAACATTATGATAGAGAAAAATATCAAGAAAATAAAACATATTGGCATATGTGTATGACATTTAAAAAATAATCTTTTAAATATTATTTTTAAATATAAATATATTTTATGGATAACGAAGAATTAATTAATCAAATCTTATTTATTAATAAGAACATAAGCGAATTATCAAATGCAGATTATATAGGCATTTTACAAATATTATTAAATTCTACAATTGATGAAAAGAAAATACAAGAAAAAGGAGGTGGTACACAAATTAAATATAAAGACATTCCACCCGAAATTATTAATAATATCTATGATTTCGTAAATTACAGATTAAAAGATAAAATGTCTCGATTAGCTACATTTACAAAAGAAGAAATTATAGTATAAATTTATAAACTATTATCAAATATTTTATAAACTATTATATTAATATTTTATAAACTATTATAAAAATACATATAAAATTTAATTTATTTTTTTAATTATATAAAGTGTATTGAACGTATAATTAAAATATTACAAAATGGATAAAATAAACATTAATGATTTAGTTGAAATATCATCTGAATCATCAAATGATGATAATAATTCTTTATATGAATTAAAAACTTTTGACAACTTTAAAAAAATATATAGTTTTGATGAAATATCTTCTAATTCAGAAGGTAATTTATCAGAATATGATTTTGTAAACAATAAATCTGATTCCACACAAGCTCAATCATCTGATTCTGAAAAAGATTCATTATCTTCATCAAGCTCATCGAGTTCTTCTAAAAAATCAAGCTCATCGAGTTCTTCTAAAAAATCAAGCTCATCGAGTTCTTCTAAAAAATCAAGCTCATCGAGTTCTTCTAAAAAATCAAGCTCATCGAGTTCTTCTAAAAAATCAAGCTCATCGATTTCTTCGAATTCTTCTAAAAGTTCTTCTGATTCAAAAAATTCTACTGACTTAGATTCGAGTTCAAATTCATCAGCTGAAAAAATTAATAGGAGAAGAAGATTTTCTGAATTTTTAGAAAAAGATAAACTAAAAAGCGAATTTTTAGATTCTGGTTCAGAAGCTGATTCTGAATATTCTGATAAAAAAAATATTAAATCATCATATATAGATTCAGACAAATCAGATTCTGACAAATCAGATACAGAAAATATAAAAGGAGGTGGAGATAATTTTATGAACGCTATTACTAGTTTTGTAAATGGTATTGATTTATAAATATATTTAAGAATTTTCGCATAAAATTTTTTTATATATTGTTGAATATATCATTTAATAATATAAACATATTATTAAATATTCTAAACATATTTTTTTTTATTTTTATAAAATGAGGAAAAATCAGCAGAGAAAGAATAAACTATTGAAAAAAGATAATGAATTATTAGATGAATATATTAAATTATCTCAAAAAGAGAAATATGATAAAGATTTTAATGAATTAAATGATATTTATGAAAAATCTTTATATAAACTTAATACTTGTCAAAATAAACTTAATGAATTGCATGAAAGTATACAAAATGTTGAACAAATGAAAGATACTATTATTCCTTCTTCTGTAATGGCTACATATGAAATAAATAAAAAATTATTAGAAGAAACAAAAAAATCATTTTCCACATATGAAACAGAACATAAAAATGCTTATGATAAATTGGAATCCTTTAAAAAAACGGGTAAATTAGAAGAAGAAAAAAAAGAAGATAAAAAAAATAATAATAATCATAAAGAGACACTTAAAAATGCTAATGAAATGTGGATTTTTGTTAAAAAATATGTTGAACAAAATCCAGAATTTAAAGAACTAAAAGATAAACAAAAAATAGAATTGTTTAGAAATAAATTAGGATATGCAAAACTAATGGATGAATTGCCTATTGTAACTAGATATATGATTTGTATGGGTCAATATAGTTCAACTGCTTTATTGAGAGTTATGGAAAAAGCAAATACTATGAAACATCCACCCGAGCATGAAAGACCTAAGGGATATATGCAAGACCAATGGGTTAGAAGACAAGCTGATTATGTCCAATTTATGTGGGAACATTATAATAAACATAGACATTATTCTTTAGCAGAAAAGAAATATGTTTATGAACATACTTATAATTTATTAAAAGGAGAGTTTGATGATTTCAAAAATATGCATGAAGAAATTGAAAAAAGAGTTAAAGATGAAAAAAAGGAATCAACAGGAAAAAATGTTAGAGAATTATTAGAAAGATTACAAACTGGAAAACAGCAATTATTAAAAGAAGAAGAAAATATATTAATGGAAGAATTAAACAATATTTTAATAAAAAATAACTTTAAAAATGTTATGAAACAGCTATCAGAAACTAAAAAAACTATAAAAGAAAATTGCTCATCAGAAGGAACAGGAAACGCCAAGCCTAGACAAACTATTCGTATGATTGAAACAGTTAATGCAGATAGAATGAATGAAATTGATGACAAATACAAACCTGATGAATATAGAGGAATGATTCCAGATGATGAATATTATGATATTGTAGAAGAAATGTTTATAGAGTAAACTTTATGAAGTTTACAATATTTATTTAATAAAGTTTGTTTTATAAACTTTAAAAATTATGAAATAAAAATATTCAAAAATACTATAAATAATAACTAAATATATAATATCGTTACTTTGAATTATATTTAATATTTTTAATACTTAATATTTTTAATACCCAACATTTTTATATTCTAAAATATTTAGAATTATGATTAAAATTTTACATAGTTTATTACCAAAAACAGATGATGACTTATATTTATTATCCAAATGTAAAACAGATATAAATGAATTTTTTTCTATATTGGCAAAAATTAAAAAAATAGATATTGATTTTTTTTATATGAAATATCCTATTATTAATATTGATTTGTTTAATATTTTTAATATTATGGAAAAAGATTTTGAAAACTTTTCTATAATATTAAATTCTCCTATTAAAAATGCTCTTGCAAATAGATTAAATAAAATATATACGTGTAATAAATATTTATATGAATACAATTTAGATTTATATGGTCAAAAATCAGAATTAGTAAATATAGAAGAAATTAAAGGTGATAATATTATATATAATTTATTAGATTTTTGTTTTATGTATAGCAAAAAAATAGTATTTGATAATAAAACATTTTATATAAAAACATTTGATGAATACTTATTATCTAAAATATTTACACATAAAAAAGTTTTATTTATATGTAACAATGATATATTAGATAGTGCGATATATAAACATATTTCTGGAATATGTAATATATTTTTTATATATGAAACCATATTTATATACTATGAATATGGTATTTTGCCCTGTGTATACAAAAATAATCAAAAAATAGAAACCATGTTTAGGAATAATAATTTTATGAATATGGATAGAAGCATTATAAATAAAAAATATCCAGAATATATAACATTTTTTGAATATCTGTTTCCATACATAAAAAATGATATTATACCTTTTCCGGAAGATTATACAGAATTAAGATATATGATAGATAATTTAGCTATACAAAATGATATTATGAAAAATTTGTATTTAATTATTAAAAACAATGATGAATTAATAGAACATATATTAAACAATAATAAATATTCATTAATGACAATTAAAGATTTGGTTATGTCTGGATTAATATGTTATAAAATAAAAATAGGAACAAATACTAATGAAAAATATTCTATAAACAATAATATTATTAAAATAGAAAACAAATATGTATTAGAATGTAGTAAAAATATAAAAGCAAGGTATATTTATAGATTTCTTTTAAATGAAGATTGGAATACTGTAAAAATAAAAATACCTACAATAGATATTTTATATATTATTAATAAAATAATAGATGATAATAATAATATTTATAGCACTATTGATAAAACAAAAAAAATAATTGATAAAAAGATATATAATATTAAAGAATACTTTAATTTTTGCATAGTTTAAATAAATTTAATAATTAAATGTTTGCTGAGCCATAGGTATATTATTTTGATTCATGTCTTGTTGCATCATCATGTCTTGTTGCATCATCATGTCTTGTTGCATCATCATATCTTGTTGCAAATTATATGGTTTTCTTGGTGCGGAACTTATTTTTAATATTATTAATACAACAATAAAAACTACAAGAATAATAATATATAAAGTATAATCAGTTTTAGTAGTATCTTCTGCAGGTTTTGAAACAGTTGGCGGAGGAGCAGTTGTATCGCTAGAAGGTGTATCATCTTCTGCACAATCTTGAGAAAACATAATATTATTTAATAAATTGCTATCTCCTGCAACTTTTACATCTTGTTTACATACAGTAATGCTAGGGCATATTTGATTTCTAAC
>Ga0194116_10003764_pt1 | contig 17996 bp, 18 predicted proteins | sample TA2MahsurfametaG_4_FD_148617 | JGI IMG/M metagenome (GOLD analysis project Ga0194116, IMG submission 148617) | Freshwater microbial communities from Lake Tanganyika, Tanzania - TA2015008 Mahale S9 surface | ecosystem: Environmental > Aquatic > Freshwater > Lake | place: Tanzania: Lake...
CCTCGTTGACCTCCATCATCCCGAACTGTCGCTTCCAACGGTGGAAGGTCTGCTCCGAGATGTTCTTCTCCTTACAGATCTCCACGATGCTCTTGCCGCCGTCGGCGATCCGCAAAATGCGGATCTTATCCTCAGTCGTATGTCGTTTGCCTTTCATGGTCTGGGTCCTTTCTGGTGGCCCAGACTAACACCCAAGGCGGCTCAAAATTTCGGGGTCAGGTCAGCCGGAGCATATACATGCGTTGTCACGGGCGACCCCGGATCGAACGGAGAAGTGATTCTTGAAGTTTACACGGTGCCGTAACTTAGTTTCGTCTAGTATATAGGCACAAGATTTAGTCGCTCTTCCCTTGCCAGACTCAGACGTGAGCATGCGGCAGCAGCCCCTTTTTGCTCACATCAGCGTTGGAAGTACTTCCGCGCCGCCTCGAGGTGCGACGCGCATTTCCTAGCATGGAGAAAACCTCGCTGTAAGCTACGCTGTAAGTGAGCAAATTTTCAACGGGGCACTTTCTATTAACTCCCTACACCGCAACATTTTCCCCAGATGGTGGACCTTACTGGACTCGAACCAGTGACCTTTTCCATGTCAAGGAAACGCTCTAACCAACTGAGCTAAAGGTCCGCAAAGACTGGGCCGGAAAGTAAGCAGTACCGAACCCCCGGCGTGCAAGGAAAAATCTCAAGGGGACGGGACGGCATCCTACGGCTCTCTCCCGTAGGTTCGGCTTCGAGGGCGGTCCCGGTTCGAACCCGTCCCGCTCAAGGGGATGAGGCTCTGTTTCTGTTCATTGGGACCGCGCTCTTCGCCTATTACACCGCTCGTCCCGCACTGTTGCCCGCCGGAATCACCCTGGCTGGGGAATCCGACAAGGTGTTCCCGCACTTCATCAACGCCGGCCTGCCCGTCGGGGTGACCGGACTGGTCATCGCGGCGATCTTTGCCGCCGCCCAGTCCACGCTTGCCAGTTCAATCAACTGCGCCGCCACGCTCACGCTCTGTGATCTCTACCGGCGGTACCTTCGACCCGAGGCCGATGCGCGCGAGTCCATGCGTGTCTTGCGGATGGCGACGCTGGGCTTCGGCCTTGCAGGCACGGCCGCCGCGCTGGCAATGATCCGAGTCAAGAGCGCGCTCGACATCTGGTGGCAGATGGCGGGCATCTTCAGCGGAGGAATGCTCGGCTTGTTCCTCCTCGGCATGATCTCGCGTCACGCGAAGAATGCGGCTGCCGCCGCCGGAGTCGCCGTGGGTCTGCTGCTGATCTGCTGGATGAGCCTGTCACCTCTGATGACCGACGAATGGGCCCGTTGGCGCAGTCCGTTCCACAGCTTCATGATCACCGTGATCGGCACGGTGGCCATCCTCCTTGTGGGCTTGACGCTGACTCTCTTGACCGGCACGGGCCGGGCCTCTGCCGAGGCGTCGCCACCGGAGAGATGAGTCCGACTTCGCCGCGACGGCAACGCGGCCCGCGACGGGACCGCTCCAGCCCCTCGGCGTGCAAGGAAAAATCTCAGGCGGAGGGCCCGGCGAAAAAGGCTGCGGCCTCCGCCCGGTCGCGCTCGATCTGCGCCCGCAAGGCCGCCACATCCGGGAAGCGCTGCTCTCCACGCAGGAAGCGCAGCCACTCCACTTCCAAGGCCGCGCCCGCGGAGACCGGACACGCGCCGAGCAGGTGGACTTCCAACCTCGGCACCGTGGCCTGCTCGACGGTCGGGCGAAGGCCATAGTTCGCCACCGCAGGAAGCGGCGCCTCCCCCTTCGATCCGCCAGCCCGGCGCACCCGCACCGCATAGACGCCGAGGCGCGGCCGGAGCTCCGGGTCCCACGCGAGATTCAGGGTCGGAAATCCAATCGTCCGGCCGAGTTGCTTCCCGGGCGCGACCACCCCGTCGCTGCAATACGGCGCACCGAGCAGGGCGTTCGCCCCCTCCACGTCCCCCGCCTCCAGCAACGCGCGGATGCGGGTGCTGCTCACGCGTTCGTCCCTATCGCTGACGCTCGCCGCCACTGTCACTTCGACTCCGAGCGCCCTCCCCTGCGCGATCAGGAGCGGGGCATCGCCGCGGCGGCCTCGCCCAAAGCGCCAGTTCTCGCCCACCGCCACCGCGCCAAGGCCAGGTAACGCCGCCTTCAGCCGCGGGAGAAACTCCTCCGCTTCCAGCGCCGCGAACTCCGCCGAGAACGGCTCGACGATCACGCCGTCCACGCCAAGGGAAAGCAGGGCGCGCGCGCGCGACGCGAGGGGCAGGATCAGGCGGACGGGATCCGTCGGGCGGAAGAGGCGGCTCGGATGCGGATCAAAGGTCAACGCCACCGCCCGCCCGCCGGTCCGGCCGGCCCACGCGACCGCCGCACCAACCACCGCCCGGTGACCGCGGTGCACGCCGTCAAACACGCCGATCGCCACCGCCAGCGGGCCCGGCGGCAGCGAGCCGGCGGCCGCCAATCCGTGGAGCACGCCCCCGGGGTTCACGGAGCAAATCCGGCTGGGACCGCGTCCCGCACCGGGATCAGGCGCGCCGCGATGTCCGCACGGGGCATCGCCTCAAATTGCTCGATCGTCAGCGCCTGCTCCACCCGGAAGGTGTGCGTGGCGGTGCGCCGCAGCGCCGCCAGATGCCCGCCGCATCCGAGCTTGTAGCCAAGGTCGTGCGCCAGCGTGCGCACGTAGGTGCCCTTGCTGCAGCGCAGCCGGAAGTCCAGCTCCGGCGGCGCAAAGCGGGTCAGCTCCCAACTCATCACCCGGATGAACCGCGGTTCGCGCTCGATCTCCTCGCCCTTGCGGGCCGACTTGTACAGCGGCACGCCGTCGATCTTGATCGCCGAGAACATCGGCGGGGTCTGGTACTGGTCGCCGAGGAAGGTCGCAATCGCCGCCGTCACCTGCGCCTCGGTCAGCGGCGGCACGGGCCGGGTCTCGACCACCTCACCCTCCGCATCCTGCGAATTCGTCACCACCCCGAGGCGGATCGTCCCGGTGTACTCCTTGTCGAGGCTGATCAGGAACTGCGACGCACTCGTCGCCTTGCCGACGAGCATGATCAGGAGCCCCGTCGCCATCGGATCCAGGGTACCCGCATGGCCAATGCGCTTCATCGCGAGTTTGCGACGCACCCGCGCGACCACGTCGTGCGAGGTGTGATCGCTCGGCTTGTCGATCAGGAGGATGCCTTCGAGTTCCTTGGCGGGCGCAAGCATGGTCAGGAGGTGCGTCGGTCAGCGTCGCGGCGCTGCAGGCGCTCCGTCAGCGCCGTCTCGAGTCGGGACCGGAAGTCCGCCGCCGCCGGTCCGCGGAGGCTCAGGCCGGCAGCGCAGGCATGCCCGCCTCCGCCGAAGAGTCCGGCCACTTGGTCGAGGCGCAGCGCGGGATCCTTCGCCCGGAGGCTCGCCTTGAAGCCGTCGGGACGCTCCTCGATCAGGACGCCGATCTCGACACCTTCGATGCCGCGCGCGTAGTCGACCAGGCCCTCGGTGTCCTCGGCGCTCGTTCCCGTCTCGGCAAAGATCCCGAGCGGCAGCGTCCCGATGCAGATGCGTCCACCGCCGCAGCGTTCGAAGCTGCCCAGAAAGCGGCGCAGCAATTCCATGCGGCCCGGACTTTCCTGTTCGTAGAGTTCCTGACCGATCTCGGCCGGACGCGCACCGCGCGCCACCAACTCGGCGGCAAGGAGGAACGTCTCGCGCGTGGTCGACTGGAAGCGGAACTGGCCGGTGTCGGTCACGATGCCCGCATAAAGGGCCTGCGCGGTGGCCGCGTCGACCGGCAGGCCGGCGTCGAGGAAGAGCCGCGCGAGGATTTCGCACGTCGCGGAGGCGCGGGTGTCGATCAGGTTGTGCTGCGCGAAGCCCTCGTTCGAAAGGTGGTGGTCGATGTTGCCCAGCGGGGCGGGCAGCCGCGCCCGCAGCTTCTCACCGGCGCGCAGGTGGTCGGCGCAGTCGACGAAGATCGCCGCCGGCTCCCCGGTCAGCGCGGCGGCGGGCGCGAACGTGAGATCGCCGACGATGAACGCAAGGCGCCGCGGCACGGCGTCGGCGTTGGCGCACACGACGGCATGGCCGCGCGCGCGCAGGACGCGGGCGAGGGCAACCTGCGACCCGATGCAGTCGCCATCGGGCCGGGCGTGGCCGACCACCGCGACGGGCCGCGAACCGAGGTCGGCCAGCAGGCGCTGGAAGCGCTCGGCGAGTGACGGGGAAACGGTGGCGGAGGAGTCCATGCGCGTGACCATTCCGTGGCCCGGCGGGCTCAGGCGGGGGCGTCTCCCCCGGGGGCCGGGCGCGCCCGGCGGCGCTCCTGCTCCTCAATCGCATCGAGGAGTTGCTGGATCCGGGCGCCGCGCTCGCCGGAGTCGTCGAGCACGTAGACCCAGCGCGGATTCCACTTCAGGATCACGCGGCGACCCAGTTCGCGGCGGATTTCCTCGGAGTGCCGGCGGAGCCAGCGCAGGCGGTCGACCGCGAACTCCGGCGTCCCGATCACCCCGACATGGATGCGACCGGTGCGGAGATCGTCGTCGACGTCCACCGCGGTGATGGTGATCGCGACCGCCTCCTCCCGGTGGTGCCGGTGCAGGTAGTCACTCAACTCGCGTTGGACGAGTTCGTTGATGCGGAGGCTGCGGTTCGACACGGGAAAGGAAGGGATCGGGCGGGTCGGCGGGAGCGGACGGAGCGCCGGCGCGGCCGGGCGACCGGCGCGGGGCGCAGACCGGAGCCGCCGTGGCCTAGAGGGAGGCGCGGACCTTCTGGACCTCGAAGACCTCGATCGTGTCGCCGAGTTCGTAACCGTTGAAGTCGCCCAGCTTGATGCCGCACTCGAGGCCCGCGCGGACCTCGTTGGCGTCGTCCTTGAAGCGCTTGAGCGTGTCGATCTTGCCCTCGAACACGACCTCCTTCTTGCGACGGAGGCGCGCGCGGGAGTTGCGGGTGATCTTGCCCTCGGTGACGAGGCAGCCGGCGACGAAGCCCTTGGCGAGCGGGAAGGTCGCGCGGACCTCGGCGGCGCCGGTGCGGACCTCCTTGATGTCGGGGTCGAGCAGGTCGGCCATCATCTCACGCACCTTGTCGGCGAGTTCGTAGATGATGCCGTAGGTCTCGACGCGGACGCCATGGTGCTTGGCGAGCGGGGTGACGCCGTTCTCGAGCTTGGTGTTGAAGCCGATGACGACGGCGCCGGCGGCGCTGGCCATGAGCACGTCGTTCTTGGTGACGAGCCCGACGTCGGTGGAGACGATCTCGAGGGAGACCTTGGTGCTCTTGATTGCCTCGAGGACGTTGCGCACCGCCTCGGAGGAGCCGAAGACGTCGGTCTTGATGATGACCTTGAGGATCTTGGACTGTGTGGCGGCGATGTCGGCGAAGAGCTGTTCGACGGACACGTTCTTCGGTTGCGCGGCGAGGGAGGAGGCCTGCTTGCGCTGCTGCAGTTCGACTTCCTCGGCCAGTTTCTCGGCCTCGCGCGGATTCTTGACCGCCCGGAATGAAGCCCCGCTTTCGGGCGCGCCGGACCAGCCGATGATGCGGACCGGGGTCGACGGCGGGGCCTCCTTGAGCGTGTTGCCCTGGTCGTCGAACATCGCGCGCACCTTCGCCCAGTGGGCGCCGCACACGAGCGCGTCGCCGACGCGGAGCGTGCCCCGCTGCACGATGACGGTGGCGAGCGGACCGCGGCCGACGTCGATCTGCGACTCGATGATGATGCCGGACGCCTCCCCCTTCGGATTGGCCCTGAGTTCGAGAACGTCGGCCTGGAGCAGGATGTAATCGAGAAGCTCGGGGATGCCGTTGCCCTTGGTGGCGGAGACCGGGACAGTGATGGTTTCGCCACCCCAGTCCTCGGGGGCGATCCCGCGCTCCTGCATCTGGGATTTGACGCGGTCGAGGTTGGCGCCCTTCACGTCCATCTTGTTGACGGCGACCATGAGCGCGACCTTGGCGTTCTGGGCATGCTTCAGCGCCTCGTCGGTCTGCGGCATGAAGCCGTCGTCGGCCGCGACCACGAGGATCGCGACGTCAGTGACGTTGGCGCCGCGGGCGCGCATCTTCGAGAAGGCGGCGTGGCCCGGCGTATCCAGGAAGGTGATGCGACGTCCGGAGTGTTCGACCTGGTAGGCACCGATGTGCTGGGTGATGCCGCCCGCCTCCCCGGCGGCGACATTGGCCTTGCGGATCGCGTCGAGCAGGGACGTCTTGCCGTGGTCGACGTGGCCGAGGATGCACACCACCGGCGGACGCGGGGCCAGGTTCGCAGCGTCGTCGACCGCGGGCTTCTGCTGCTTCGCCTTCTCCTTCTCCTTGGCGGCGTGCTGCGACGCGACGTCGCCGCGGTGCTTCACCTCCAGGACGAAACCATGCTTCTCGGCGACGCGGACCGCGACCTGCTCGTCGAGGCTCTGGGTCATCGACGCGAAGATTCCCATCTCCATCAATTCCGAGATGAGCTTGAACGGCTTCAGCCCAAGGGCCGTGGCGAAGTCGCGCACGAGCACCGGAGGCTTCATGTGGATGATCTTGAGATCGCCCTGCTGGGAGAACGTGGCCACCGGCACCGCCGGGGCCGAGGGCGAAGCGAGGGGGATCGGACCGGAACTGGGCGGGCGGGACGCGGAAGGAGGGAGCGGCGGAGCGGCGATCGACCGCACGGGCGGTGGGGTCGACGGCGGCGCCGGCGGCGGCGGCGCACTGACGGCCGGCGGGGCGCTGACGACCGGCGGGGCGAAGACCACCGGAGGACGGATCGGGGCCGGAGCCGCGGCCGGGGCCGGCGCACCCGCGAAGGAGGTCGGCACGCGAACCGGAGCCGGTGCGAGCGCCGGGGTCGGTCGGGCCGGGAGCACCCCCTGCGACGTGAACGACGGTGCCGGGCGAGGCGCCGTCACGGGAGGCGGAACCGCCCGGGGGGCCGGGCTGAAGGTCGTGGGCGCGGGACGTGGCGGCAGCGACGGCGGGGCGACCAGGGAAGGCCGCGCGGGGGCGGTCGGGAGCGTCGGCGGTGGAGTCGGAGGAGCCAGCGGAGCGCGCACGACGGCGGCGGCCGGAGGAGCGGGAGGCGCGACCGGCGCCGGAGCCGGAGCGGCCGGAGCCGAGACCGGGGCGGCGGCCTTGGATTCCTCGCGCTCGCGCACGACGTCGTCCTTGGACTTGACGAAGACACCGGCAGGCAGCTTGACGCCCGGGGCCTCACCCGCCGTCGAAGCGGCCGACACGGGAGCCGGCGCCGCCGGAGCGGGAGCCGCAGCGGCCGCCCGCGCGGCGAACTCCTTGGCCACCTCCTCCTCGTAGATCTTGCTGACCGTGCTCGAGACCGAACGCGTATCCGCCGACACGTAGCCACGCTCCAGCAGCAAGGCGAGCATCTCCTTGCCTTCCATGTTGTATCGCTTGGCTAGTTCGTGGATGCGGATGCTCATCGTTCAGTGCTGGGCCGGGATCGAAATCGGAGGGGTTGCGGACGGGACAGGGAATTGGGAACTGCGACGGGAAAGGGTCAGGCTCCGCCCACCCGGGAAATGATTTGCTCCGCTTCCTCCGCGGTGAAGCCGGCCTGCACGAGATCGTCGGCCGAAACGCCCTCGAAGGCGGCGGGGGAATTCACGCCGATCGCAAAGAGGCGCCCGGCAATGTCCGGGGAGAAACCAAACGCCGAAACCAGCGCCGCAACGCCCGCCGCGCGCGGATCGGCGGCCTGGGTCCGGAACTCCTCCACCTCGAGGCGCCAGCCGAGCAGCCGCGACGTCAGGCGCACGTTCTTGCCGCCCTTGCCGATGGCAACCGCAAGGTCGTCGGCGACCACCTTCACGAGGATGCGCCGGTTCTTCTCATCGAACACCAGTTCCCGCGGAACCGCCGGCTTGAGGGCCTCGATGACCATCTGCTTCGGGTCGGCGAAGAAATTGATGATGTCGATCTTCTCGCCGTTCAGTTCGCGGACGATCGTCTTCACGCGCGCGCCGCGCGCACCGACGCAGGCCCCCACGGGATCCACCTTCGGATCCTTCGACGTCACCGTCATCTTCGTGCGGTAGCCGGGCTCGCGGGCGAAGGTCTCGATCTTGACCGTACCATCGGCGATCTCGGTGACCTCGACCTCGAAGAGGCGGCGGACAAAACGCGGCGAGCCGCGGCTCAGAATCAGTTCCGGGCCGCGGGGCGTGTTCTCAATGTCGAGCAGGAGGCAGCGGATGCGATCGCCGGGCTGGTACTCCTCGCCCGGGACCTGCTCCTTGCCTGGGAGAATGGCCTCGGCCTTGCCCAGATCGATGAAGATGTCGTTGCGCTCCTTGCGCCGCACCGTGCCGGTCACGATGTTCCCGACCATGTCCTTAAAGTCGTCGTAGATCCGGTCCTTCTCGAACTGCCGAAGCCGCTGCATGACGGCCTGCCGGGCCGTCTGGGCGGCGATCCGGCCGAGGGTCGCGGGATCGATTTCGCGCTCCAGCATTTCCCCGAGCACGGCGCCCGGCTTGACCGCCTGGGCCTTCTCCACGTGGATCTCCGTGCGCGGGTTGCTCACCGAATCAACGACCTTGAGCAGCGACCAAGCCTTTAGCTGGCCGTTCTTGGGGTTGATCTCGATCTTCAGTTCCTGACCGGAATTCACTCCCTTGAGGGCCGCCGCCTTGATGGCGTTGACGATCGCCGCAATCATGTCTGCGCGACCGATCCCCTTCTCTTTCTCCATGTACTCGAGGACGGATAGAATTTCGCTGCTCATAAAGGGGGATGACGGTGAAAGAGGAAAAAAAAAGCGGGCCAGAGGCCCACTTCGACTGGAAGTGAAGGGATTTTGAGACCCTTCACTAAGCTCGCTGCGCAAACGCTTGTCAAGCCCCACACCCCGCCCGATCCGGGGCTTCTTGCAAACTCCTGTCCAGCCCCGTCCCGATCGCCCACACGCCCTGCGCCGCACCCTGGGACAGGGGGCGGAAAACCCGCTCGCCCGGAAATGACGCCAACGCCGGACGGACGGTGGCGGCGATTTCGCCGGGAAGCCAGTGAAACCAGAGCCCGGCCACGTCGCGGCCGCGCGCCGCGAGCAGCGGGAGCCACGCATCGCAGACGAGGGAATCGAAGCGCCCGGACCGGACCGCTCCCCCGCACACCGCCCCACTGACGTCAGCCCGGAGTCCGGCGAGGCGGATGCGCCGGCGCACCGCGACGACGTCGTCCGCCTGCGCCATCCCCTCCGGCCAGGGAAAGTCCCACAAGCGCTCCGGCCAGGCCGGCACCCGCGCAACCCAAGCCGCATACTGCTCCAGCCGGAGGCGCGGATGATTCGCCGGTCGCACCCCCTGCAGGGTCCAGCGAGGTCCGCCGGCCCCGCTGAGCCACACCCGGGTCGCGAGGTCGGGATGCGCCGACCACTCGGAGAGCGGCCATTCCGCCGCCACCCGAAGCATCGCCGCCCGGTTGGCCCGGGCTCCCAGCGCCTGAAGCGCCGCATGGTGGCAGGCGGCCGACCACCCCAAGCGACCCAAGCGGAGCCTCGCCCAAGCCACCTTCTCCTCCCAGCGGGCCCGCCCAGCCGCAACCACACGGGCGGCTCGCTGCTCCGGAAGGCAGCGCAGCAACGCGTCGAGGATCCTCGTCTCCGGGCGCCCGGCCAACCGTTCGACCGCCTCATCGGCCGCATACTCCTCCAGCCCGCGCCGCAGCAAGGGGAGCAACACCAGCACCGGAATCCGGCGTCCTTCCCTCCCCTCGGTCCAGCGCGCGTCCGTCGGGAACAGCACCGCATGCAGCATGACGCCGTCGTACGCCACATCCTGCCCATGACCATGCGCCTGCCAGTCGCGCTCCCGGAGGTGCAACTCGACGTCCCCGACCCGCCGGCAACCGTCGATCTCAAGCACCGCCGAACCGAAGTCAGGTCCGCCCGAGTGATTCCATCGTCCCGGCTCCAATACCCGGACCCGTCGTCCATCCTCCAGATGCGCCTCCCGGTCATCGACCTCACCCCGAAGCCACAGCTTCTGCAGAACCCGCTCGGGAAAGGTGAAGGAACCATACTCCCCGGCAATCTCCGTCACGGCCCCTTCGTCGCCGACCACGCTCCCGGCCCGGTGGCTCGGTGCCTCGCCGCCCGCTACCGTGCTCGGTCCGCTCCCGCCGCGGTGAGCCGCGTCTTTCGGCACGCTCACCGTCCCCGCCACCCCGGCCCCCTTCGCGCCGGCCCCCGTCGCACCGCTCCCTCCACCGGCAACCCGCGCCGGGTCGACTGCCGAAGCGCGGTCGAACGCCGGCACGGGTCGCGCCCCACCCTCGATCCACTCCGGAAACAGGGAATCCGCCATGACCCATGCAAAGAAGCGGGAGCCGCCGGGGACATCCTTCGGAAACTCCAAATCGGGGCCGTGGAATCCGCTGCTCTGATTCCTCCCGTTCCGCACTTGCCGCGGTGGCCAGGCCGGATTTTGTATCTTCTTCACATCATGAACCCTGGAAAACTAATCGGTTTTGGCATCATCATCGTCGTCGCCGTCCTCGCCCTCGCCCAGGCGACCTACGTGGTCGACCCCGGTTTTCGCGGTGTCCTGGTGACGCTCGGCAAGGTCAGCGATGAGGCCAAGCCCGAGGGCTTCGGCACGAAGAGCCCGTTCATCTCGCACCTCGTGCGCGTGCCGGTCCGGCAGCTCTCGCAGGCCCTGCCGGCGGAGTGCTACTCGTCCGACCTGCAGCAGGTGAACGTGATGCTGCGCGTCCTCTACCGCATTCCGGAGAGCCAGGTGGTGAACATCTACAAGAACTACGCGGGCGATCCGTTCGACAGCCTCGTCGCCCCGCGCCTGCAGGAGGCGCTGAAGGAAGTGACGGCCCTCCAGAGCGCCGAGCAGATCGTGCGTCGTCGCGAGGAGGTCAAGAACCGCACGCTCGCGGGCGCGAAGGAGAAGGTCGGCGGGCTCCTCGTGATTGAGGACTTGGTCATCGAGAACATCACGCTTTCGAAGGAACTCGAGGCCGCCATCGAGGCCAAGATGGTGCAGGAACAGGAAGCCGCCAAGTCGCGCTTCACGCAGCAGAAGACGCAGATCGAGGCGGAGACCGCCATCATCAGGGCCAAGGGCGAAGCCGAGGCGATCCGCATCCGCGGCGAGGCCCTGCGCGACACGCCCGGCCTGATCCAGCTCCAGATCGTTGAAAAGTGGGACGGCAAGGCGCCCCTCGTGATCGGCGGCGGCGACTCCAGTGGCACGAACTTCATTCTGCCCCTGAACAACCTGCCGACCAACCCCGCGGCCGCGCCGGCCGCGCGTCGGCCCTGAACCCATGCGCTGGCGCCGCGAAATCCACCTCAACCCACCGACACGCCCCTGGGTCCGCACCCTGGCGTGGATCGGCGCCGTGGGCGGGCTCGTGCTGATCGCCCTGCTCTTCCCGCGGGTCCTCGCGTTCGCGGAGCTCGCGGCCCGCGAACTCCGCGTCTTCTGGTGGCTGATCCTGCTGCTCGCCCTCGGGGTCTGGCTCGCCTTCTTCGCCGGCCGGCGGCGGTCCTGATCGCAACAGGCCGGCCAGTAGGGGAGCGGTTCGCGGCCGCAGGATTGGATGGGCGTGCGCGCCACGCCGCGGCGCATCTGCGGGCGGGCGGTCGCGCTCCCGCCCCACCGGGCCGCGACGCCCTTCGCGGATGACTCGGTGCACGACCGCCGCTCACTTGCGCGGCGTCGTGCGGGCAAACCGGTGCCTGTCCGACGGGGCCGGGGTCGCAGGTAAGTGCTCGGACGAATCCGAACTGATCAGTCCGTTCACCTGCGGACACCCTCCGGAAACATCACCGCTAGCGAAGCGAGAAGGACGCACTCACCGTCGCGGTGATCGTCTTTTCGAGCGCGGTGGTGTCGTTGTTGCCCTCCCAACTCGTCGCGGTGCTGTGCAGGGGATTGATCTGGATCACACCCATCCGCGCGTCGCGGAGTTCGCGGATGGCGCGGCCGCCATTCTCCGCGATCTGATTCGCCCGCGCGCGCGCATCGCGCGTCGCCTCGGCCATCATCTCCACCTTCGCCTCCCCGGCCTTCGTGTAGACGAACTCGACGGACTCCGAAACGAAGGTGACCCCCTGCTCGAGCAGTTCCGCGCTCTCCGTCGCGAGTCCGGGCACGCGGTTGACCTCCGGCGAGCGCACCTCCACGACCTGCACGAGGCGGTAGCCGACGCGGCGCGTGGTCGACTCTGCGCCGTCGCGCAGCGTGACCCGCTCCGTGAGTTCGCGGATCTGCACCGGGCCCACCGCGATCTCGGGCAGGCCGCGATCCGTGAAGAAGCGCTGCACCTTCACGAAATCCTCGCGCAGCCGCTTGTGCGCGTCGAGCAGCGTCGGGGCCTCGACGTGGTACGAAGAGCGCCAGATCACAAGGTCGGAGAGGACATTGCGGCGGGCGGAGCCGGTGACCGAGATGAGCCGCGACTCGGAGATGCGGGTCCACGCGCCAGCGAGGACGAGGGAGGCGAAGGCGATTCCGGCGGCGAGGAAGATGCCGGCGAGGACGCCGAAGAGGTGGGGGCGGGAAGATTCCATGGCAGGACGCCCATGCATCCGCCCGCGCCGGACGGAGTCCAGCGGATTGGTTCGTTTGTCAATAAGCTCCCTCCCATGCACACCGCCGAGGGGGCGTCCGGAGACTGCGCGTCCGAAACGCGCCTCGACCGACGAACCGTTCGCTGCTGCAAGAGGCCAAGACAACGCCCGGCGACTGCGCGACTGCGAATGCGAATCGGGGGCAACGCCCACCCGGACTCCCCCGCCGGAGGGCTCAAGCGAGTGCATCGGGTCATCCTGGCCTCCACCGCATCGACCCTGCGGCGGCGCGTTTTGGGTTTGCGGCGCCACGGTCCCTCCCCACCCTGACGGAGAAAGCGCCATGGACGCCGCACCCGGTTTGCCCCGGGCCGCGCCGCCCGCACCGGAGAGGTGGCAGAGTGGTCTATCGCGACGGTCTTGAAAACCGTTGGGCCGAAAGGTCCCGGGGGTTCGAATCCCTCCCTCTCCGCCAGCCTCCGCCGGGCCTACGGCTGGCAGGCCGATGGAAATCCAAGCGTTAATCTGATTTTCGCCTCACTCGGCTTTTCCCCTCGCCGCCAGAATCTTGTGGAAGCGGCCAAGCAATGATGGAGCATCGAGGGTATAGAACGCGCGCATAACTGTCAGCCGACTGTCGGCAGGCGAGTGGTATGAAAACCAGAACTTTCGGGGTGGATTCGCGCCCCGCCCGACCAGCCATTAAAAAGCCTGCCCGTTTCAGCAGACGGTCAATCCTGCCAGGTACCGGAATCAGGTCATGGTGCGCAGCCGTCGTTGAAGGCCACCGACTCCGGCGGTGCTCGGCCAGCCACGCGACCCCTCCCACCACCTCCGAGCCCATTAAGCATTCGATGGTATGCCCGATTTCAGCTTTCGCATGGACGACTCCATTCTTTCAGATAGACGCATTTATTCTTTCACTTGGACGGACGGGCGGCAGGCTGTCCGGCCATGAGTGACCATGAAATCTACCCCCGGTTTGCACAGGCCCGACTGGAGGAGGCCCTGGCCGATACCCCGGTTGTGTTGATCCATGGGCCGCGGCAATGCGGCAAATCGACCCTGGCGCAGGCGGTGGCGAAGAAACGTGGCTACACATACTTCACATTTGACGACGAAAATGTCCTCCGCGCGGCGCGGGCAGACCCCGTGGGATTTTGCACCGAGTTGCCGGAGCGGGCCGTACTGGACGAGGTGCAACGCATCCCGGAGCTGTTTACGTCGATCAAAGGATTGGTGGATCGAGACCGCCGGCCCGGACGGCTGATTCTGACGGGCTCGGCCAACGTGCTCTTGCTCCCCAAACTCGCCGACTCCTTGGCGGGCCGGATGGAGGTCCTGCGCTTGGGGCCGCTCACGCAGGTGGAGATCAGCGGGCGGGCGCCGGGGACCGGTTTTATCGATAGAATCTTTGGCGGAAACTTTCCGATTACGACCGGAGGCAGGCTGGGTGAAGCGTTGCTGCAGCGGGTCGCTGGCGGGGGATTTCCAGCCGCGCTGGCCCGCACCACCGAGCGACGGCGGCGGGAGTGGCAATTGCAATATGTCGCGGCGATCACCCAACGCGACCTGCGCGACTTGACGCGCATCCGCTCCCTCGAGGTGCTGCCAGAACTGCTGGAACTTGCCGCCGGTCAAACTTCGCGGCTCTTCAATGCGAGCGAACTGGCGGGCCCTTTTGAGCTGAGCCGACCCACAATTCGCGAATACCTGACGCTGCTGGAGCAGGTCTTCCTGATCGATATCCTGCCGCCGTGGCACCACAATCGGCTGAGCCGTCTCATCAAAACGCCGAAGTTGCACCTCGCCGACACCGGCCTCGCTGCCGCCTTGCTCGGAGCCGATGTCACAGCATTGAAAGAAAACCGATCGCTCTTTGGTCAACTCTTGGAGACATTCGTATATCAGGAACTGCGTCACCAGTCCTCTTGGACTGACGGGAGCCATCGGTTTTTTCACTATCGGGATAAGGACCAACTGGAGGTTGATATTGTGCTCGAACGCGACGGTCGCTTCATCAGCGGCGTCGAGGTCAAGGCGTCATCCACCGTCGGTGAGAGCGACTTTCGTGGACTCAATCGGCTGCGAGAGGCGACCGGCGCGGCGTTCCGCTGCGGAGTCGTCCTCTACGATGGCGACTCGGCCTTGTCTTTCGGCCAGCAGATGTTCGCCGTGCCCATCGCCGAACTTTGGGCCATGCGAAAATAATCACCGTCACCTCCTCGGCCGGCAGGCTCGAGAGCATCGCGATTTGGCCGCTTTGGGCCTGACGGGGTACCAGTTGTTAGCGCCGCGGATGTTCTTGTTAAAATCGCAGACGCTCCGCCAGTTTCACAACGAACGATTTTCCGGGCATTTGCCCATCTGCGGTCTGTGGCGAGTGGTTTGGTGGTACGAACTCGGCCGCTAAAATCCAAAGCAACGAGTCGGGTGTTTGACAAACTGGCCACGGACTGGACATATTGTCCTCGCTGTGAGACTGATCCAGCGACTCACCCTGCGCCACTACGCCGCCCGGTTTCCCGAGGCCGGCCGTCCCTTGGACGATTGGGCCCGGTTGGTGCTCGCCGGCTCGTGGCAGAATCTCGTCGAAACCCGCCGGATGTTTCCCCACGCCGATCAGGCGAAGGTGAAAAGCGGCAAAACGGTCGCCATCTTCAACGTGTGCGGCAATGATTTCCGCCTGATTACGGCCATCCACTACGACCGCCAAAAGGTCTTTGTCCTCAACTTTCTCACTCACGCCGAATACAGCCGCAACGTCTGGAAGAACCGCCTATGAAAACCGTCGCCCGCGTCACCGCGCCTTACGCGAAGATTCCCAAGTCCTATGCCGGTCTGATGGGGCTGCACCTGCTCCGTCCTATCCGCGACCAGGTTGATGCCCACAATGCCTCCGAAATGATCGACCTCCTCGCCGGACATTCTCTGAACTCCGAGCAAGCCGATTACCTCGATCTGCTCAGCGACCTCTATGAAAAGTGGGAGAACACCCAGTTTCCGCTCAGCCGTGCGACCGGCTCAGAGCTCCTGCGCCTCATCCTCGCGGAACGCAACGAAGGCGGCACCGACCTGGCGAGACTGCTCGAGGTCGACGCCTCGCTTGCCTATCGGCTGTTGCGGGGGGAGCGGCAATTGACCGCCGCGCAAATCCGAAAGGTCGCCGACGCCTATGGGATCGATCCCGTGGCGCTCTTGCCCTGAACGACCCTGGCGCAAGCAACGGTTATTAGCGCCACTTCGGTTCGCGTTGAAATCGCGTCTCCTCCGCCAGTTTCCAAGCCGCCTCTCTTGCTCGGCTGACCCGTACCGCGCTCGACTGAGAAGGCGCCACGAAGCGAGGCTCGAGCGGGGCGACCCGCTCCCGGTAATCGCACCGAAGGCCGAGCCCGTTTCCGACGCGGCTGGCACCGTCGAGACCGGGCGCAACCGATGGCGTGGTGGTTGTTACAACCTTTACTATTCTATCGCCTAGACCTCCAAATCGTTTATAGTCATAACGTAATATCGCCAAAAAGTACCCCGAAAGTTGCCGCTCATCTCACGTCGCGGGTTCGCGCCCGGCGGTTGCAGCGGGGGTGGACCCAAGCCGAACTCGCCCGCCGAGCGGGGCTCAAGGCGGCGACGTATATTCTGTTTGAGCGCACCGGCAAAATCTCGCTCCTGCGTCTGCTGAAGGTGTTGGATGTGTTCGGCGTGCTGGAGGAAGTCGACCGGATCGCACGGGAGCCCGACCTGTCCAACGTAACCCTTGACGACCTGGCAAAGCCGACGCGGCAACGCGGCCGCCGGAATTCGTCATGAGCCAGATCACCGTTCGGTATCTCGGCCAACGAGTCGGTCGACTGGCGGAGACGCCCGCCGGTTTGGCCTTTGCGTACGATCCCGCCTTCCTTGCCTCCGGCCATGAGCTGTCTCCGTTCACCCTGCCGCTAGGGCTGGGCGTACCGTTGCGCGGCGGCGACTGGTTGCCGGGATTGTTCGACGACTCCCTGCCCGACGCGTGGGGCCGGCGCGTGATGATGGAGTGGTTTCGGCAACACGGATCGCCCGGGCCCTCCGTGACCCGCTCGCGATGCTGGCCTTGGTTGGCGCCCGCGGCATGGGAGCGTTGATTGGGCTTGGCCCGCCAGCCGAGTTGTAGTCGGATGGCGTCAACCTCGTCCGCTGCGCCCATGAACCCCGAGTACCCCGAGACCGCGTTCCGCACCGACCTGTTCCGCGGCTGCCGCGCGCTCGTGGTGGGCGGCACGAGCGGGATCGGCCACGGGATCGCGGCAGCGTTCGCGCGGCACGGCGCGGAGGTCTGCGCCACGGGGGCCACCGAAGCCGAGGTCGCCGCGGCGCGCGAGGGCGCGTCATCCCGGCTCGCCTTTCGCCTTCTCGATGTGCGCGACTCCGCCGCCGTCGCGGCCCTGGTGGATGGCTTCCCGGAACTCGACCTTCTCGTCAACTGCGCCGGCATCATCCGGCGCAACGACGAGCACGACCCCGCGGTCTTCGCCGCGGTGATCGACATCAATCTCACCGGCATGATGCGCGCCTGCGCCGCGGCCCGGCCCGCGCTCGCGCGCCGCCGGGGTTGCATCATCAACATCGCCTCGTTGCTCACGTTCACCGGTGGCGCCCTCATCCCGGCCTACGCGGCGAGCAAGGGCGGCGTGGGCCAGCTGACCAAGTCCCTCGCCCTCGCGTACGCCGCCGACGGCATCCGCGTCAACGCGCTCGCGCCCGGCTACATCGTCACGCCGCTCACCGACGCCCTCCGCGCCGACCCCGCCCGTCACGCCGCCATCCTCGCCCGCACCGCACTCAACCGCTGGGGCACGAAGGCCGAGGTGGCCGACGCGGCGCTGTTCCTCGCCTCGCCCGCCGCCCGCTACGTCACGGGCACGATCCTGCCCGTCGACGGCGGCTACCTTGCCTCCTGAACCCATGAAGATCACCCAGCTCCCCGGGATCCAACCCGAAATTTCCGTCGCCGCGATTCCCGCCGACGAACGCGTCTGGGTGCCGCAGGCGCCGCAGGTGTGGTTCCGCCCGCTGCTGCTCAACACCGTCACCGGCAGCTGGTGCAACCTGCTCCGCGTGCGCAAGAGCGGCGTGCTCTCGCGCCACATCCACCCCGCGTGGGTCATCGGCTACGTGATCAAGGGCGCATGGCGCTACCTCGAGCACGACTGGGTCGCGCGCGAGGGCAGCTTCGTCTACGAGCCCCCCGGCGAAATTCACACGCTCGTGGTCGATGAGGTCGCGGGCGTGGACGAGATGATCACGTTCTTCAACATCAGCGGCGCGCTGGTGTACGTGGACGCGGAGGGAAACCAGACCGGCTACGAGGACGTCTTCACCAAGATCGCGATGTGCCGTGCGCACTACCGGGCCGTGGGCCTCGGCGACGACTACGTGCAGCAATTCGTGCGCTGACGAGGCCCGTCCGCCGCCCCATGACTCCCCCTCCCTCGTCACTCC
>Ga0194116_10003765_pt1 | contig 17995 bp, 15 predicted proteins | sample TA2MahsurfametaG_4_FD_148617 | JGI IMG/M metagenome (GOLD analysis project Ga0194116, IMG submission 148617) | Freshwater microbial communities from Lake Tanganyika, Tanzania - TA2015008 Mahale S9 surface | ecosystem: Environmental > Aquatic > Freshwater > Lake | place: Tanzania: Lake...
CAGATCCGAGCCGGCGTGATGCGGCCGGAGATCGTGGTGCCGCTCGAGGGCGCGACGGGCGCGACGGGCGCGGGGGCGACGGCGCCCGCGATGGCCGCGGGCGGCGCGACGGCGGGCGTCCTCGAGGTCGGCACGCCGGTGCGGATCATCCGCGACCCGCACTTCGGCGTGCTCGGCACCGTGGCAGCGCTTCCCGAGCAGCCGGCGGTGCTCGGCTCCGGCAGCAAGGCGCGCGTCCTCGAGGTGGCCGTCGCCGGCGGCCAGCGGCTGACCGTGCCGCGCGCGAACGTGGAGCTGATCGACGGGTGAGAAAATGGTCCGGGAGGAACGGGACGAATTTCCGGTACACCACGCAGCGTGACGCCTGCCGTCGCCATGCTCGCCGATGCTGCCGCCCCTGCGGCGAAGGCGTGGTTCGCCGCGGACAAGCTGCCGCTCCTCGTTGCGCTGGCCGTGGTGGTGGCCGCGGTGCTCGGGTCGATCGCCTACGCGCGCACGGGGCGGCCCATCCGCATCCGCCGGCTCGCGGGCCTCGATGCGGTCGAGGAGGCCGTCGGCCGCGCCACGGAGATGGGTCGCCCGGTGCTCTTCATCGCCGGCATCCAGGACATGGACAACATCATGACGGTGGCCGGCGTCACCATCCTCGGCCATGTGGCCAAGGTGGCCGCCGAGTACGACGCCGAGATCGAGGTGCCCACCTCGCGCTCGATCGTCATGACCGCCGCCCGCGACACCGTGCAGGCCGCGTACCTCGCCGCGGGCCGCCCCGACAGCTACAACCCCGACCGCATCTACTACGTCACCGACGACCAGTTCGCCTACGTCGCCGCAACCAGCGGCATGATGGCGCGCAAGAAGCCCGCCGCGTGCTTCTACTTCGGCTGCTTCTTCGCCGAGAGCCTCATCCTCGCGGAGAACGGCAACGCCGTCGGCGCCATCCAGATCGCGGGCACCGCGGAGACCGCGCAACTGCCGTTCTTCGTGGCCGCCTGCGACTACACGCTCATCGGCGAGGAGTTCTTCGCGGCCAGCGCCTACCTGTCCGGCGAGCCTGACCAGGTGGGCACGCTGCTCGGGCAGGACGTGGTGAAGGCGCTCGTCTGGGCGATCGGGCTGGCCGCCGCAGGCCTGGGGACGGTCGTTGCGCTGCAGGGCCCCGGCGGTGCGCTCGCCGGCTTCGTGTCCGCGGTGCGTGCCGCGATGGGAGGTGGCGCGTGAGCCGCTCCGTCGCCGTGCTCGTCGCGAGCGTCGCCGCCCTCGCGATGGTCCTGAGCAAGTTCATCGTGCCGATGGAATCGGCCGAGACCACCGTGGCAGAGTGGTTCAACGCCGCCGCGGCCATCGCGTTCGTGCTCGGCGGCGCCAGCCTCCTCAAGATGAACCTGCTCGCCATCAGCGCGCGCGGGCCGGGCTGGGGCTACTCGGCCGTGACGCTGCTGGCCTTCCTGGCGACGCTCGGCGTCGGCCTGCTGAAGGTGGGCGTCGCGCCGTCGGTCGCCTACCCGGGCCACCGCATGAGCGGCTCCACCGACGCCGAGGGCGGCGCGCTCTGGTGGCTCTACGAGTACGCGATGAGCCCGATCACCGGCACGCTCTTCGCGATGCTCGCCTTCTACGTGGCGAGCGCCGCGTTCCGCGCATTCCGCGCCAAGAACGCCGCGGCGATGTTCCTCCTCGGTACCGCGTTCATCGTGCTCCTCGGCCGCACCTACGCGGGCGTGGTGGTGACGAGCTGGATCCCCGCGGACATGCCGTGGGTCTCGTGGCTGCGGCTCGAGAACCTGAGCGCCGTCATCATGTCGGTGTTCACCACCGCCGGCACGCGCGCCATGATCATCGGCATCGCCATCGGCGTGGCGGCCACCGGCATCAAGATCATGATCGGGCTCGACCGCAGCTACCTCGGCGCGGGCTCGGGCGGGGGGAACGGCTGATGGCATCGCACGGCGGCCAGCCATCGTTCCTGGAGCGACTCGACCGGATGGACCGGCGCTGGATCTTCCTGGCGATGTTCGTGGCCGTGGCCGCGCCGATCCTCTGGGTGGGCGTCACCGGAAAGACCTTCCCCGAGGCCCCGACGCCTGCCGTGCAGGGCGCGTTCGACGCGGTCGACAGCCTGCCGCCCGGCGCGCGCGTGCTCATCAGCATGGACTTCGACCCCGCCAGCGCGGGCGAGCTGCAGCCGATGGCCACGGCGATCGTGCGCCACTGCGTTCTGCGCGGCCACCGCATCTGCGCGATGACGCTCTGGCCCGCGGGCGGCCCGATGATCGACGGCACCATGCAGGACGTGCTCGGCGACCGGCCCGACTGGAAGTACGGCGAGCAGTGGGTGAACCTCGGCTACCGCGCGGGCTTCGAGGGCGTGATGAAGCAGATGAACTCGCGCGTGGCGCTCGCCTACGCGACCGATGTCCGCAAGACGCCGCTCGGCGACATCCCCATGATGAAGGGGATCGAGGGCATCGCCGACTTCGACCTCCTCGTCTCCGTCAGCGCGGGCTATGCCGGGGCCAAGGAGTGGGTGCAGTACTCGGTATCGCCGACGCTGACCGGCCCCAGGCCGCTCAGGTTCGTGGCCGGCAGCACCGGCGTGCAGACGCCGCAGCTGATCCCGTACTACCCGAACCAGATGGCCGGAATCCTCGGCGCCATCAAGGGCGCGGCGGAGTACGAGTTCCTCGTCAACGAGGCCGTGCGCAAGGCTGACCCGAATGCCGTGGTTCCCGCCAAGTTCCAGGAGGCGCAGCGCCGCATGGCGCCGCAGCTCTTCGGCCACGTGCTGATGGTGGCGCTGATCGTGCTCGGCAACGTGGTGTTCGTGGGCCTGCGGGGCCGGGAGGCGCGCGCATGAGCCAGTTCCAGGCGGGAAGCCCCGTCGACCCGGCCGTGGCGCGGCGCGCGCAGCGGCTGTGGATCGCGGTGCTCGCGGTGATCGCCGCGCTCCTCGTGGTGCGGGCGTGGGTCGGCACCGAGGTCGGCAGCGGCCCGAGCGCGCAGGTGGTGCACGGGTACGGGATGGTCTACGTGGAGCAGAAGGGCGCGATGCACGTGCAGGTGCCGGCGTCCGCGTGGGCCGAGGCCGTCGCCGCCGACCCCGCGCAGCGGCAGGTGACCGTCAGCTGGCCGCGCACGGTCGGCGTGTGGATCGCGGCGCTGATGACGCTTGCCGTGCTCAGCTTCCTGTGGCGCGACAATCCCGTCTACAAGCTCGCCGAGAGCGTGGTGGTGGGCGTCAGCGCCGGCTACGTGATGTCGACGGCGGTGTGGTCGTCGCTCGTGGACCAGGTGTTCGGCAAGCTCGCGCCGGGGCTCACCAAGGAGTGGCTGTCGCCCGGGCTCACGGTCACGGAGACCGACTGGTGGGCGCTGGTGCCGCTGGTGCTCGGCATGCTGCTCCTGTGCCGGCTGTCGGCGAAGCTGTCGTGGGTGGGCATGTTCCCGCTCGCCTTCGTGGTGGGCGTGTTCTCGGGGTGGCGGTTCGTGCAGTACGTGGAGAGCGACCTGCTGGCGCAGGTGGCGACCATGTTCGACCCGCTCTACGTGCCCGGACCGACCGCGGCCGCCACCGTCGGCGGCACGCTGTGCGCGGTGCTGGTGCTCGTGGGCGTGTTGAGCGTGCTCGCCTACTTCTTCTTCTCGCTCGAGCACAAGGGCCCGGTCGGCGGCGCGGCGCGCGTGGGCATCTGGTACCTGATGATCACCTTCGGCGCAAGCTTCGGGCTCACCGTGATGGGCCGCATCGCGCTGTTCGCCGCGCGCTGCGAGTTCCTGTTCGACGACTGGCTCTGGCTGATCGACCCCGCCGGCAAGCACTAGCATTCGCTCATGGCCGCGCAGCCCGTCATCGGCATCACCATGGGCGATCCCCTCGGGATCGGGCCCGAGGTACTGGTGAAGGCGCTCGCCGACCCGGCCATCCGCCGCCTCGCGAAGTTCGTGGTCTACGGCCGCAACGAGACGCTCCTGGCCGCGGCCGACCGCGCCGGCGTCGGGCTCGACTGGTTCCGCGTGGACGCGGCCAGCCCGCATGCCGCGGAGGGCTCGGTGCTCGGCCCGCTCGTCATCGACTACACGTCGGAGGGCCTGCTCGATGTCACGCGCGCCGGGCCGACGCGCTTCGGCGGCATCCTCTCGAAGGCCTTCGTCGAGGACGCGATCACCGACTGCCTGCGCGCCGCCGGCGACCCGCGCCGCCTCGATGCCGTGGTGACCGGCCCCATCAGCAAGGAGAGCTGGTCGCTCGGCGGCTTCAAGTGGCCGGGGCACACCGAGCTCCTCGCGTTCCGCACCAAGGCCAAGCGGCACGCCATGATGTTCAGCTCGCCGCGCCTGCGCGTGGCGCTGGCCACCGCGCACCTGCCGCTCATGGACGTGCGCAACGTGCTGACCATCGGCAAGGTGTACGACCCGATCGACCTCGGCCACCAGTTCTGCAGGCAGCTTGGTATCGCCAAGCCGCGCATCGCCGTCTGCGGGCTGAACCCGCACGCGGGCGAGCACGGCATGTTCGGCGACGAGGAGTCGCGCATCATCCGCCCGGCCGTGGACGCCGCGCGCCGCATCGGGATCGACGCGCACGGGCCGTTCCCGGGCGACACGGTGTTCATCGGCGCCGCCGCGGGCGACTGGGACCTGGTGGTGGCCATGTACCACGACCAGGGGCTCATCCCGGTGAAGCTCCTCGGCTGGGACAAGGCCGTGAACGTGACCGTCGGCCTGCCGATCGTCCGCACCAGCCCCGACCACGGCACCGCGTTCGACATCGCGGGCCAGGGCAAGGCGAGCGAGGGCAGCATGAAGGCCGCCATCGAGCTCGCCGTGCGCCTCGCGGCCGCGCCGCACACCGAATGGAACAGCCCGCATGCGCGCGGGCTGGCCGCCGCAGGCGACCATGCGCACGGCGAGGACGAGGCCCCATGACCACCGACCCCGCACAACCGGGCCGCGAACCGCGCGTCCTCGTCCTCTCGACCAGCCTGCACCCGCACAGCCGCAGCCGCATCCTCGCCGAGCAGGCGCGCATCTCGCTTTCGCATCGCGGCGCGCAGGTTGCATGGTTCGACTGCCGCGACGTGCAGCTCCCGTACATGGACGGCCACGGCGCGCACGGCCACGAGGGCGCGCAGGCACTGCAGCGCGCGCTCGGCGCGTGCGATGCGGCGCTGATCGCCACGGGCATCTACAACTACGACGTGAGCGCCGTTGCCAAGGCCTGCATGGAGCTCGGCGGCCGTGCGTGGAACGACAAGACCGTGGGCATCGCCTGCGCCGCCGGCAGCATGGTGAGCTACATGGCCCACATGGGGCTTGCCAACAGCCTGATGCTCGACTTCCGCTGCGTGATCGTCCCGCGCTTCGTCTACGCCACGGGCGACGCGTTCAAGGACGGCGCGCTGACCGACGAGGGCACGCAGTCGCGCCTCGCCGAGCTGTGCGGCTCGCTCCTTGACCTTGCGCGCCGGCGGTTGTGAGCGCGGCTCAGGGCTCGACCCGCGGCACGCCGTTGCGCTCGTGCCGGTACTTGGAGATCGCCTCGTACGCCACCTTGCGGGCGCGGTTGATGCCGCCGAGCGGCCGCTGTTCCTCGAGCGCGTGCCACGGCGTGAACGACAGGTTCTCGGCGACCTTGCGGTCCTCGCCGGACGCCAGGTCCTGCCTCGGGATCCGCAGCGTCGCCACCTTCACGAACGGCGCGTCGGACTCGTTCCACTCGGTGAGTGCGTCCTCGATGGGGGTCTTCACCGGGTCCGTCTGCAGCTGCACCAGGAAATCGAAGACGACCTCCTCGGCACCGACCTGCCTCACCATCGCTTCGCGCAGCCAGTCCGGGCCCTTCTCGACGCTCGCGGGCTTCACCGGCGGGACGGCGGGACGCGCGCTGAACTTCATCGCGCCGCCGCCCAGCCGGTACGGCGTCTGGCTCCAGTACCTCGACTGCAGCGGGTTCCACATCGGCGACCCGTTCAGGCCCTCGATCGCGCGCAGGACGGGCGGGTTCATCTTCAGGAACACCTCGGTCTGCGCCAGCCCGGCCACGCGCGCGGAGTGGAACGCCTCGTAGTCGGCGACGGTCCTCGAGAGGAACGTCGGGTAGTTGATCATCACGAAGTCCTGCGTGGTCGCGTTGCGCTCCTCGGCCAGCGCCTTCGGGCCCTCGACGCCGAGCACCTTGATCGCCATGCCGTGCGCCTGCTGCACGGTGTCGGCCGATATCTCGGTGCCGCTGGCCGAGAAGCGGACCAGCGCGTCGTAGGCCTTCTGCTGCGCGAAGATGCCGTGCCGCAGCGCGTCGGGCAGGCCACCGGCAACCTCGAAGCGCGCCTTCACCATGCCGTGGGTCTTCGGGTGCGCGTCGCGCCGGACCTCCGAGCCCTCGGGGTACTGCGTGCGCATGCGCGCCATCGTCTGGTCGACGAAGCGCTGGATCAGTTCGTCCTCGCCGGGCAGGACGCGCTCCTGGCCCATCGCCATCGGCGGCGCGGGCACCGGGTAGTTCGTGGGCTGGGCGTTGTTGAAGAACCCCACGTCGCTCCACGCCTCGAACGCGTCCTTCGGGCCGCCGTAGGGGGTGACCTGGCCGGGGGCGGTCGGGATGGACTTGAGGTATTCGATGATCGCCCAGCGCTCGTCGTCCGTGAGCAGCCGGCCGATCACGCCGCCGCCGCGCGGGCCGTTCTCGAACGAGTGGCCCGCGTTCGAGTTGCCGACGTGCGTGGTGTCGAACTCGAACGCACCCGACTTCCCGCTGGTGTCGACGCCGACCTTCACGGGGTCGAAGTCGCGGCCGACCAGGAACTTCCTCGGGCGTTCCTTGGCGGGCACCAGCAGGTCGTAGAGGCTGGGAACCGACCCGTTGTGCAGGAACGGCGCGGTGGCCCACACGCCGTCGCGCGGGCCGGCCTTGTACGAGGCCTGCGTGGGCGGCGTCTCCCAGTCGAAGCGGTAGCCGTGTGCGTCGACGAGCTCGGCGGGCGTCAGCGCCGCGGCCTTCGCGGCGCGGTCGATTGTGCCCCCGCGGGCGGCCGCGAGGATCGGGATCGATGGCGCCAGCGCACCGTCCTTGAAAGGCGGCGCCACGCGGGACGCGAGCACGCCGGTCAGGTACTCAGGCTGCCGGTTGAAGCCCGGCGTCTTGAACTGCTGGGGGTCGGTGCCGACATAGACCTCGGGTACCAGCGCGTTCTCGATGAAGCGCTTGCCGTCCACCTTGGGCACGCTCCAGCGGTGCGGGTAGGTGCTGTGGCAGGCGGAGCAGTTCTCGACGAACAGCCCGCGGCCCCGGTCCGCCTTCGCGCGGTCGATCGGGCCGAAGACCTGCTCGGGCCATTGCGGCGGCGCCAGGCGGCGCAGCAGCTCCTCGATCTTCATCTGGCCACGGACATCGACCGTGGACTCGAACAGCCCCTGTTCCGGCGTGGGCGAACGCAGGTCCAGGCGGATGAAGACGCCCATCGACTCAGTGGCATTGCGGAAGAACGGATCGCTCGCGACGCCGGACCACTGGACCCACGCCGACTGCGGTGCGTTCCACAGGAACGGCGGCTTCGCGGGCGCCAGCGCGGCTTCCCAGTTCTCCGGCAGGCCCGTCGCACCCGCCAGCACGCGCGTGTGGATCAGCGTCAGCGCGTCCATGCGGCCGGGTCCGCTCGGGGTGGCCATGGCGGCGTCGCGCGAGATGTAGGTGTGGACGACCCCGGCGGCCTCGTCGAGCTGTGCGCGCAGCGCTGTGCGAGCATCGGCGCCGGTCGCGTTCAGGCGCGCCGCGGTGCGTTCGAACTTGGCCGCATCGCGCATCGTGGCGGCCAGCGCGAGGTCCAGTGCCCCGATGTAGCCCGCGAAGTCGAACGCGTGGTTCGAGCCGCCCTCGATTCGTATCTTCTGTCCCTTGTAGCTGAGCTCCGACGAGTGGCACGCAGCGCAGGTCAGGCCGACCCAGTCGCCCTTCCAGCGGCCGGCGGGCACCGACGTCTTGACCACGCCGATCGGCAGGCCGTCGGGGTTCGTCGCCGGGTCGGCGGGCTCGGTGATCAGGCCGAAGCGGTCCGACTGGGCGTCCGCGTGGAACGGCTCCGTGCTGTCCGCCTGCTCGAGCGCCAGGAACAGGCCGTACGGCATGACCGCCGAGCCCTGCGAGGTGCGGTGGTACGCCGCGCGGTCCGCGGGGCTCCAGCCCTGGTCGAGCATCACCGGCGGCTGTGGCGCCGGCTGATCGGTCAGCGCGATCATGGATCCACCGAGGCCGAGGGAGGCGAGCGCCGCTGCGGGCGTGCGAAGCGACCGGCCACGCGTTCCTGTCGTATTGTGCATCGTTGCAGCGTAAGCGCGACGGCGCGGGTAGGGTGCCGGGAAGGAGCGATCGCGCCATGCAGACCGCCGCAATCTCGTTCATCGTGCTCGCGTGCGCCGGCCCGGGGGCGCTGCAGGTGGCCGCGCCGCCCGCGAAGGACGCCGCGCCGCCCTTCGATCCCGCGCTGGTCGCGCTGCCGGATGGGCGCGTGCGGCTCTACTTCATCACGCACACCGGCACCGATGCCGCGCCGGGGCCGACGGGCGTGTACTCGGCCGTTTCCACGGACGGCACGCACTACGCCTACGAGCCCGGCGTGCGCTTCACGGTGCCGGGGCGGGTCGTGATCGATTGCGCCGCAGGCCTGCACGCGGGCGTCTTCCACCTGGTGGTGCCCGACAACGGCACGCCCGAGGAGTTCCTGGGGCGCCGGCGCCGCGGCGAGCCGCAGCCGGGCGGCAACGGCTACCACGCGACGAGCACCGATGGCCTGACGTTCACGCGCGTGGCCGACCTGCCGCTGCCCTCGGTGCGCAACCGCTGGTTCGGCAACCTGCCCGCGGACGGCGCGCAGCTCCTGTTCTTCGGCAGCGGCCCCGGGCCGTGGCCCGTCATCAGCGTGGACGGCACGCAGTGGGCCCCTGCGGCCACGCCGGTGCGCATGCCCGGCGTCGACCCGTGCGCGGTGCGGCTGGCGGACGGCGCGTGGCTCGTGGTGGCGACGACGGCCCCCGCGCCCGCTCAGGCCCCGCCTGGTTCCCAGCCGTCGGGTGCCATCTCGAAGTGAGCGAACTCGAACGCGGGCGCGACCACGCAGCCGACCAGCGTCCATGCGCCGAGCGGGCGCGCCGCCTGCCACCAGCCGCGCGGAACCACGGCCTGGTATCGCTCGCCCGCCGCAATATCCCGCCCGAGCACGATGCGCTCGCGTGTGCCGGCGGCGGGGTCCGCGAGCAGCAGCTCCATCGCCTCGCCATCGTGGAACAGCCAGTGCTCGTCCGCGTCGACGCGGTGCCAGCGGCTCCGCTCGCCCGCAGGCAGCAGGAACAGGATGCTCGTGCTCGCGCCCCGCGGCGCGTCGGGCGCGCGAAACGTCTCGCGAAAGAAGCCGCCCTCGGGGTGCCGCAGCAGCCCGAGGGCGGAGACCATGTCGCTTGGCGTCGGCCGCGCGTGCCCGTTGCCTTCGGCGTGCGTTGCCACGGCGTCACTTGATGACGACGGTGCTCTGCTCGCCGATCAGCTCGTAGACCACCTGCACCTCGGAGTCGGTCAGGCGCACGCAGCCCATCGACGTCTGCTTGCCGATCGACTGCGGATCGACGGTGCCGTGGATGCCGTAGCCGGTGAACTTCGCGGTGTCGGGCGTGGTGCCCTCCAGGCCGATCCAGCGCTCGCCGATCGGGTTCTTGGGGTCGTTGGAGGCGAACTTCTCGCCCGTGCGCGGGTTGACCCAGGCGGGGTCCACGAGCTTCGAGCCCTTGCGCACGCGGAACGTGCCCGTGGGCGTGCCGTCGTTCTCGCCGAGGCCGCATGGGAGGCTGGCCACCATCACGCGGTCGCTGCCGGTGCCGGCGTAGACGTTGAAGCGGAACTCGGCCTTGATGACCTCGGCGTCGAACGGTCCGTAGGCAAGCTTGAGGCGCTGGTCGGGCCGGATGGCCGTGGGCGTGGCAAGCCCGTTGATGCGCTGGATGAAGCGCCAGTCGACGCCGAGCTTCTCGCGGCGCGCGATGCGCTCGAGGCTGTCGCCCTTCTTGACCATGTAGCTCTGGCCCACGATGTCGCCGGGAACGATCCTCGGGGAGAAGAGCACCTTGCCCGCGATCGCGTTGATGGCGCCGTAGGCCCGCATGCGCTCGGCGGCGCCGAGCGCGCCGGAATCGAGGAGCCGCGTGAGCTCTGCCCGCGCGCGCACCGGGTCGCCGTCGACCATGGCGACCGCCTGCTGCAGCCGTTGCGCGGGATCGCCGATGCCCGCGGCCGGCGTCGTGGGCGCGGTGCCCGGCGTGCCTGCGATGCCGGCGGTGCTGCCTGCGGCAAGCGCGCCCGTCGCGGCCGCCGTGCTTGCGGTGGTCGCGGTACCAAGCGGAGGCACGGGCTGTGCGGTGGCGGTGCCGGTGCCTGCGGCGATGGCCGCGGCGTCGTTCGTGCCGGCCGCGTTGCCCGCGGCGAGCGTCGAGCCGGGCACGCCGGCGGGAAGCATGCCGACCGATTCATCGGCGACGTTGCCCGCGGCAGTGGTGCCCGCGGCAGACGCGTTCAGCGGATCAGCGATGGTGTCCGCGGTGTTCGTGCTGCCTGCCAGCGGCTCGGGGCTCTCGCTCCTGTGGGTCAGGAACCAGCCGGCGGCCGCGCCGCCGAGCCCGAGCGCCGCCACGGCGACGAACAGCGATCGCATGCCCTTGGCATTGCGCGCACCGGAGGAAAGAGGCGAACTGGAGCGGGGCGACTGGCTCGGAAGGGTCATCCTGACCTCGTGTGCAGGCGGTGCGACTGGCGCGGCGTCCAATGCCGCGCTTCCCGGAACATCGGCATTGTGCCACAAACCACCGCAACCGATGAGAGCGGAATCCGGCGATCGCTCAGCGCGCGACCGGTGCGCCCGCGATCACCCGGCGCTCGGTGACCACGAAGTGCATCGGCACGTCGTGCGGCTCCGTCGGGAGCGCGGGAGCCACCAGGGCCTCCGGGCACAGCCCGACCCGGAGCACCGAGGGCGGGAGCGTCGCCAGGAAGCGGTCGTACACGCCTGCCCCCCGACCGAGGCGGTTGCCGTGGGCGTCGAAGGCGAGGCCCGGCACCAGGACCGCGGCCAGTCCTGCGGCGCGGACCGGCACGTGGTCGCGGGGCACGGGCATGCCCCAGGCGTCTGGTTCGCAACCATCGCGGTGCCAGGCGCCGGCGGCGATGAAGGACGGGTCCACCGAAACGCACTGCAGCGTGGACATGGTGCTTGTTCCGCGGCCAACGCACAGGCGCCAGCCCGCAGCGACGGCCTGGGATGCCACGAAGATCGGGTCAATTTCGCCGCGGATCGGAACATAGGCCATGATCGACGGAACAACGTCCGAACGTGTGTTATTACTCAGGATGTCCCATGCTTGCCCCTCCATTCCCCGCGAGATGTCGTCAAGATCGCGCTGGCTGATCCCCTTGCGCACCTGACGCACCCATGCCCGGAACACCGTCTTGGGTTCGGATGGGTCCGGCGGCGCTTGATGCGGTTGAAAGGCGTTGTCAGCCAAGGGTTTCCGGATGGTACGGTGACAAAACGGTTGTCATCTTTCGCGGAGTTCCGACCGAGGCCAGACAGAGATCTGGCCGACAATGAACCTGCAGGGTCGATGATACGGCCCTCCTTGCCACCGACAGCAACCCCCGGTCCATCACCTCATGTGCGGAATCGTCGCCTATATCGGTAAGAAACCTGCCGCCACGCTGCTCCTCGAGGGCCTCAAGCGCCTCGAGTACCGCGGCTACGACTCCGCCGGCGTGGCCGTGGCGCAGGCCGACGGAAAGATCCATCTGGCGAAGAGCGTGGGTCGCGTGCGCGTGCTCGAGGAACAGGTCGAGACCCGTCGCGGCTTCGACGGCAGCATCGGCATCGCCCACACCCGCTGGGCCACCCACGGCGGCGTCACCGAGGTCAACGCCCACCCGCACTGCGACGACCCGGTCAAGGGCCACGGCATCGCGCTGGTGCACAACGGCATCATCGAGAACTACGCGTCCATCAAGACCTACCTCTCCGAGAGGGGCCATGTCTTCAAGGGCGAGACCGACACCGAGGTGCTGGTGCACCTGATCGGCGAGCTCTACCAGGGCGACCTGGAGAAGGCCGTCCAGGCGGCGCTGCGCGAGGTGACCGGCGCGTACGCCATCTGCTGCATCTGCGAGAAGGAGCCCGGCGTGCTGGTGGTGGCCCGCAAGGGCAGCCCGCTCATGGTGGGCGTCGGCAACGGCGAGTACGTCGTGGCCAGCGACCAGAGCGCGATCGTGGCGCACACCAACCAGGCGTTCACGCTGGAGGACTACACGGTCGCCAAGCTGACGCGCGACTCGCTGCGCACGAGCACCGTGGACGACGTGGAGATCGACGCCACGATCCGCGCGCTCGAGGTGGACCTCTCCGAGATCGAGCTCGGCGGCTTCGAGCACTTCATGCTCAAGGAGATCTTCGAGCAGCCCGCGGCGCTCACGCGCACGCTCCAGGGCCGCGTCGACCACCGCGCCGGGCAGATCGTGCTCGGCGGCATCGGCGACCACGCGCGCGCGCTGGCGTCCAGCCGGCGCATCACGCTCATCGGCCAGGGCACCGCGCTGCACGCGGGCATGATCGGCAGCTACCTCATGGAGGAGTGGGCCAAGATCCCCGCCGACTGGGACTTCGCGAGCGAGTTCCGCTACCGCAATCCCATCGTCAGCGAAGGCAGCGTCGTGGTGGCGGTGAGCCAGTCCGGCGAGACCGCCGACACGCTGGCCGCGCTGCAGGAAGCCAAGGCGCGCGGCGCCATGGCGCTCGGCGTCATCAACGTGGTGGGCAGCTCCATCGCGCGCGAGACGGACGCGGGCATCTACCTGCGCGTGGGTCCCGAGATCGGCGTGGCCAGCACCAAGGCGTTCGTCGGACAGGTGATGGTGAACGCGATGCTCGCCCTCTACATCGGGCGCCGCCGCTACCTGAGCCAGGACTTCGTGTCGACCACGCTGCGCGAGCTCGAGGCCATCCCGGTGCACATCGAGCGCATCCTGAATCAGAGCGAGAAGATCCGCCAGTCCACCGAGAAGTACGTCGAGCGCGAGAACTGGCTGTTCCTCGGCCGCGGCGTGAACTACCCGGTGGCGCTCGAGGGCGCACTCAAGCTGAAGGAGATCAGCTACATCCACGCCGAGGGCATGCCCAGCGCCGAGATGAAGCACGGACCCATCGCGCTGATCGACAAGGGCATGCCGTGCGTGTTCGTGGCCACGCGCAACAGCCAGTACGAGAAGGTGCTCTCCAACATCCAGGAGGTGCGCAGCCGCGGCGGGCACGTCATCGCGGTGGCCACCGAGGGCGACGAGCACATCAGGAGCATGGCCGAGGACGTCTTCTACGTGCCCGACGTCACCGAGATGCTCCAGCCGCTCGTGACCGTGGTGCCGCTGCAGCTCCTCGCGTACCACGCCGCCGTGCTGCGCGGCAAGGACGTGGACAAGCCGCGCAACCTCGCCAAGAGCGTGACCGTCGAGTGACGCCGAGGCGTGCGCATGCCGCGCGTCCCGCTACAGTCACGGCATGCGCGTCGTCAGCCTTCTGCCATCCGCCACCGAGCTGCTCTTCGCGGCCGGGGGCGGCGACCTGCTGGTCGGGCGAAGCCACGAGTGCGACTTCCCGCCCGCGGCGCTTGCCGCGCCGGTGCTGACGTCCGCGCGCATCGCGCACACCGCCGCCGCGGGCGCCCCTGCCGCCGTCGACGAGGCCGCGATCGATGCGGCGGTGCGGGCATCGCTTGCAAGCGGCGAGTCGCTCTACCGGATCGACGAGGAACTGCTGCGCGCCCTCGCGCCCGACGTCATCCTGACGCAGGACCTGTGCGAGGTGTGCAGCATCGACCTTCGCAGCGTGCAGCGCGTCGCGGCGACGCTCGCGAACCGCCCGCGCATCGTCAACCTCAACCCGACCACGGTGTGGCAGGTGCTCGACGACCTGTTGGCGGTGGGCGAGGCGGTGGGCCGTGCGGCCGCGGCGCAGGCGGCGGCCACGCAGCTGCGTGACCGGCTCTGGACCGCCGCGGAGCAGGGCACCCCCTTCACGGACGGCCCGGGCGTGCTGTTCCTGGAGTGGACCGACCCGCCGTTCGTGGGCGGGCACTGGACGCCGGAGCTCATCGCGCTTGCGGGCGGCGCGCACCCGCTGAACGCGGCCGGCGCGAAGAGCCGCGTCGCCACGCCCGACGAGATCGTCGCGAGCGCGCCCGCCTTGGTGGCCGTCGCCCCCTGCGGACTGCCGCTCGCCGCCGTGCGCGAGTCGATGCGGTCGCTCGAGCGCCGGCCGTGGTGGAACGAATTGCCTGCCGTGCGCACCGCCCGCGGCGACCTGGCCGCCGGCCGCACGCCGCGCTCGGTGATGCTGGTGGACGGCAACCAGATGTTCAACCGCCCCGGCCCGCGCCTGATCGATGGGCTCGAGTGGCTTGCGGCGTGGATCCAGGGCCGGCCGGACCTCGTGCCGCCCGGCTTCCCCGCGGAGGCGTGGCGGCCGACTGCCTGAACGGCACCCGCACGCCGGACGCGGTGCCGCCCGGGCGCATGGGACGGGCATGCAGTGCGCAATCGCGCGGATTTCCGGGCCATGCCCCGGCACGCCGTTTGCCCGCATCTCTCCCGCATGCCATTCCCCGACTCCTTCACCCACGCCGCGCAGCAGGCGCTGCAGGCGGGCCAGGCGCTCGCGAGCACCTCCGGCCACGCGGAGCATTCGCCGCTCCACCTGCTGTCGTCGCTCGCCGCCGACGCGCGCGGTCCCGCCGGCAGCGTGCTCGAGCGCGCAGGGCTCGATGCCCGCCGCATCGCGGACGTGGCATCCGCGGAGCTGAAGCGGCAGCCCACCGTCAGCGGCGCGCAGCCGCGGCCCGGGCAGGCGCTGATGCAGGTCCTCGGCGACGCCGAGCGGATCGCCAGGGACATGAAGGACGGGTTCGTGACCGTCGAGCACCTGCTCCTTGCGCTGGTCGCCGCGCAGGGGCCCGCGAAGCAGGTACTTTCGGCCGTCGGCGCCGACGAACGGAAGCTGCGCACCGCCATCGAGGAGATCCGCGCCGCAAGCGGAGTGAAGAACGTGAACGACCCCAACGCAGAGAACACGATGGAAGCCCTGAGGAAGTACGGCATCGACCTCACCGAGAAGGCGCAGTCGGGCAAGCTCGACCCCGTCATCGGCCGCGACGAGGAGATCCGCCGCTGCATGCAGGTGCTGAGCCGCCGCACCAAGAACAACCCCGTGCTGATCGGCGAGCCCGGCGTGGGCAAGACCGCCGTCGTCGAGGGCCTCGCGCAGCGCATCGTCAACGGCGACTGCCCCGAGCAGATGAAGGGCGTCCGCATCGTGGCGCTCGACGTCGGGCAGATGCTCGCCGGCGCCAAGTTCCAGGGTGAGTTCGAGGAGCGCCTGAAGGCCGTGATCCGCGAGGTCAGCGCCTCGGACGGCCGCATCATCCTGTTCATCGACGAGATCCACACCGTGGTGAGCGCGGGCGCCAACACCGGCAGCCCCGGTGCGGGCCAGCTGCTCAAGCCCGCCCTCAGCCGCGGCGAGCTTCGCACCATCGGCGCCACCACGCTCGACGAGTATCGCCAGCACATCGAGAAGGACCCGGCCTTCGAGCGGCGCTTCCAGCCGGTGTACGTGGGCGAGCCGAGCGTGCTCGACACCATCGCCATCCTCCGCGGGCTGAAGCCGCGCTACGAGACGCACCACGACGTGCGCATCCAGGACGGCGCGCTGGTGGCGGCCGCGCAGATGAGCCACCGCTACATCAGCGACCGCTTCCTGCCGGACAAGGCGATCGACCTCGTCGACGAGGCGGCGAGCCGCCTGCGCATCGAGAACGACAGCATGCCGACGGTGCTCGACAAGGTGCGCCGCCGGCTTGTGCAGCTCGAGGTGGAGCGCGAGGCGCTGAAGATCGAGAAGGACCCCGACAGCAAGGACCGCCTGCAGCGCGCGGAGAGGGAGATCGCCGAACTGAAGGAGGAGGACCGCCGGCTGACCGCGCAGTGGCAGGCCGAGAAGAAGGACCTCGACCTGGTGGCCAACGCGGCCAAGCAGATCGAGGCACGGAAGACCGAGGCCGAGCAGGCGCAGCGCGCCGGCAACTTCGAGCGCGCAGCGCGCATCCTGCACGGCGAGATCAAGGAGCTTGAGGCGCAGCAGCGCGCCGCGCAGGCCAACCTGCAGAAGCGCCTGGCCACGGGCGACACGCTGGTGAAGGAGGATGTCGACGCCGAGGCCATCGCCGCGGTGGTGAGCCGCTGGACCGGCATCCCCGTCAGCAAGCTGGTCGAGAGCGAGCGGCAGAAGCTGCTCCACATCGAGGACGACCTGCACAAGCGCGTGGTCGGGCAGCCCGAGGCCGTGGAGGCCGTCGCCGAGGCCGTCCGCCGCAACCGCGCCGGGCTGGGCGAGCCGAACCGGCCGATCGGCAGCTTCCTGTTCCTGGGGCCGACGGGCGTGGGCAAGACCGAGCTCTGCAAGGCGCTCGCCGAGTACCTCTTCGACACGCAGGAGGCGATGGTGCGCATCGACATGAGCGAGTTCATGGAGCAGCACTCCGTGGCGCGGCTCATCGGCGCGCCTCCGGGCTACGTGGGCTACGAGGAGGGCGGCCGCCTCACCGAGGCGGTGCGCCGCCGGCCCTACTGCGTGGTGCTCTTCGACGAGTTCGAGAAGGCGCACCCCGACGTGAGCAACGTGCTGCTGCAGGTGCTCGACGACGGCCGCCTCACCGACGGCCAGGGCCGCACCGTGGACTTCACGAACACCATCATCGTGATGACGTCCAACATCGGGAGCCACGCCATCATCGACATGAGCGAGAAGGGCCAGCCCGACGAGATGATCGAGGCGCACGTGCGCAGCGAGCTGAAGAAGCACCTGCGCCCGGAGCTCATCAACCGCATCGACGAGACGGTGATCTTCCACCAGCTCACGCGCAAGGACCTCGCCGGCATCGTCGACATCCAGCTTGCCAACCTGCGCCGGCGCCTGGCGGACCGCAAGCTGTCGCTCGAGCTCACGCCGAAGGCCGTGGACGCGCTGGCGGACGAGGGCTACGACCCGCAGTTCGGCGCGCGCCCGCTGAAGCGCGTGGTGCAGCAGCGGCTGGAGAACCCGCTGGCCGAGAAGATCCTCGGCGGCGAGTGCCCGCCGGGCAGCATCGTCAGCGTGGACCATGCGGGCAAGTCCTTCACGTTCGCCGTGCGCGCGGGCGCGAAGGCCGAGCCGCAGCCTGCGTGATTCGCGCGGGCCGCCGCCGCGCACCGCGCCCGCGTTGGTCGCGCACCGCGCCCTCGGCGCTCGCTCGCGGGGCCGCGGCGGTGACCCCGAGTGGTTCGTGCAGGCCGGCGGCAACTGGTACCTCGATCCCTCGCACAAGCCGAAGGTCACGGTGATGGGGATCCTGCCGCTCGGCGGCGAGACGGTCGGCGCTCCGGCGCCCTCGCTCACGGGCACGGGCGTCTCCGGCCTGGCGGACAACTTCTCCGTGCTCGCGCAGATCCAGGTGATGTTCTGAGCGCCTCGGCATCGCGGCGTGGGCAGCCGCACCAGCCGGAGCGCAAAAGCGAACACGCCCGGCGCGGGGCCGGGCGCGGACGGACGAACTGGGGAACTAGGATTCGAACCTAGACAAAGTGAGTCAGAGTCACTTGTGCTACCGTTACACCATTCCCCAAGGGTGAACCGCGCAGTCTAGCGGGGTGCCGGGGGTGCCGAAAGGGCGGATAAACCGGGTCGGGCGCGCATGGACGCTCCCGGTATCGCATGGACGCCGACGGTTTCGCTCGTGCGTCACGGGTTCGCATGGACGCCGACGGTTTTACTCGTGCGTCGCCGGGGTTGGCATGGGCATCGCCGGGGTTCGCGTGTGCGTTCCTCGCGCGGGAGCGGTTGCCCGAGATTGGTACCCCGAAACTGGTACCCCGAAACTGGTAGCCCGAAAC
>Ga0194116_10003775_pt1 | contig 17976 bp, 17 predicted proteins | sample TA2MahsurfametaG_4_FD_148617 | JGI IMG/M metagenome (GOLD analysis project Ga0194116, IMG submission 148617) | Freshwater microbial communities from Lake Tanganyika, Tanzania - TA2015008 Mahale S9 surface | ecosystem: Environmental > Aquatic > Freshwater > Lake | place: Tanzania: Lake...
ATCGAAGGCGGGGGTGTGGGAGTTCAGTGTGGTGCCAAGCACGCTCTCACGTGCCAGATTGAAGTCGCGCGAGTGCTTGATCACTGCGCCCGCCGCCACCTCGCCGAGCCGCAAGCCATCGAGACCATATCGGGTCACCACGGCTTGCAGCGCTGCCGTGAGCATCTGCGGATTGCCGACATGCGCGTAGGCTCCGTGAGACCGCGCGAACGGAATGCGTGCGCCGCCGATTACGGCGACGCGACGAACTGCAGCACCTACCAACATCGTTATCTGCTCACTGTTATCTGCGTAGGGGTTATCTGCGTAGGGTAATCTGCTTAACGGGCCATTCCAGCCTTGACGCGCTCGTAGTGACGATCACGCAGGGCCGTATGCCGCGACTCGAGGGTCTGTACGCGGCCGCCTGTCACCACGAGCTCCGGCAGACTCGAGACATCGAGCGGGTCGCCCGACCAGAGTACGAGATCGGCCGTGCGACCGCGCTCGATGCTGCCAAAGCGGTCGGCTACACCAAAGATTTCAGCGGGCACACGGGTGACCGCAGCGATCGCATCCCACTTCGGCATGCCGTGCGTGACCGCGTTGCCTGCAGCCTGACGAGTCTTGCCGGCATCATCGACACCGGTGTCGTTGATCGAAATGGCCACCGTCACGCCCGCAGCGCGCAGTCTGGCCGCATTGGTGAGCGTGGCACCGACCTTGTCGAAACTGTCGGGCAGGTTGTCGAGCGGATCGAGAATCACCGGCACACGCGCAGCGGCAAGCTCCGTTGCAACGCGCCAGGCTTCAGCCCCGCCACGGATCGCGATATTCAGTTTTTCTTCGCGAGCAAACGCCAGCGCGTTGCGGATGTCGATCGCACGATCTACTTGCAGCACGAACAGACCATTATCTTTGAGAAACTCGAGCAGAACCTGTCGACCCGAGGGCGAGAGCAGTCGCTCGTCGTGCACCATCACGAGATTGGGTGCTCGTGCCTCGACCAGAGCCTGACGCAGCAGCATGAACTGCGCCGCGCGTGAACCGCCCGAGAGATCGTTGGCGTCACCACCCAAGTCGACGAACATCGAGCGCACTGGCGCGGGCGCCGAACCATCGAGGCCTGTGGGTGCACCGAGACCTGCCACAAGACTGCCGCCGCGCGCCGCCGCAGGCGCGAGTACGCTGAAGGTGATGCCATTGCTGCGATGCACAACGAGCGACATCGACTCAGGGTTGAAAGCGAGCGTCACGTCGAACTCTGGCCGCATCTGCCCGAGTCGTTGTGCGTAGTCACCCGTCGATTGCTCAAGCCCGATTTCTTCGAGACCGATGTGGCCGAGACCGCCAAAGATTCCCGGGGTCAGAGCGCGACCATTGGCTTCGATGACGCGAGTGCCTGCCGGGGCTGCGAGTGCCGCACCAATTGCCGTGACTCGCCCATCCTGCACGAGGACGTCTGTGCCTGCGAGCGCCGATGAGGCCTCACGCGTCATGGTGTACACCGTGGCGTTACGCACCAGCAGTGAACTGCCGGGAGCATCGGCAAGCGCTGCAGGCGCTACGAGCGCTGTGACGACTGCGGCACCGAGCAAAGAAATAGTTGGGAGAAGTTTCATCGGATCACCCCCGCCGCAGCCGGCTGGCCAAGCAGAAAATCGGATTCCGGCAGTTCGCGCGGTGATCCGCGATCGAAACGTAGCGCACCGTCGATATAGATTTTTTCGGTGAGCGCATAGACGCTGAACGGGTTGCCATTCCAGACAACGACATCGGCCATCTTGCCGTCTTCAAGCGTGCCGATACGCTTTTCGAGGCCGATGGCCTTGGCGGCATTGGCCGTGAGCCAGCGGATGGCATGCTCCGGCTTGATCTCGATGCCCATGCGCTTGCCAAAGGCCATGCCTTTCGCCGCCTCTTGATTGAGCCGCTGTATGCCCTCGGACGAGTCGGAATGCACGACCGTGCAGCCGCCGGGCGCAGCATCGACCAAGATCATGTTTTCCGGGATCGCGTCGTAGGACTCCATTTTGAAGCCCCACCAGTCAGCCCACACTGCTGCACAGACATTGTTTTCGGCAAGCAGATTGGAAATCTTGTAGGCCTCGGTGGCGTGGTGAAAGGCGCTCACGCGATAGCCGAACTCGCGTGCCATATCGACCACGATCGCCATTTCGTCGGCACGATAGCAGTGGTGCTGGATGAGGATCTCGCCGCGCAAGACGCCGGCGAGCGTTTCGAGGCGCAGATCGCGCTTTGGCGGTCGCAAATCTTTGGCGCCAGCTGCGCTACGCGCTTCGTACTGCCGCCAATCGCGCGTATATTCCTGCGCTTCGATCCATTGCGCACGCCAGCCCGCGACGTTGCCCATGCGAGTAGAGGGCAGCTGACGACGGTTGCCGTAAACGCGTTTCGGATTCTCGCCGCAGGCCATCTTGAGACCGTGCGGTGCATCCGGGAATTTCATTGACTGATAGCTGACGGCGTGAATATTTTTGACACTGACCGAGCGACCGCCGAAGAGGTTGGCTGACCCTGGCAATACGTGCAGCGTGGTGATGCCACCTTCGAGTGCGGCCTCAAAGCCCGGGTCCTGCGGCCAAATGGAATGTTCCGCCCATACATTGGGCGTGGAGGGGGACGTGGCCTCGTTACCGTCGGAGTGCGCTTCGACGCCGGGCGAGGGATAGACGCCGAGATGCGAGTGAACATCGATGAGCCCCGGCGTGACCCATTTGTCGCGACCGTCGATCACGACTGCGCCCGCCGGTGCTTCGAGCGCGCGTCCCACGGCAGCGATCTTGCCATCGCTCATCAACACATCGGCGTCGTCGAGTCGCTCGCCGTTACCGATCAACACGGTCGCGCCGCGAATCAGCGTCGGCACGGAGGCGGCCGGTTTGTAGGTAGAGGGATAAGGCGTGGGCGTTGCCGGCGCGATGACGGAGCGTTCGCGAGCGGCGGGCGGCGCCACGGTGGCAGTAGTCGAGCACGCCGTGAGCGTGAGCGCGAGTCCCGCGAGCAGCGCACGAGGCCAGTGGGTCGAAGACAGATCGATCATGAAGCGCAATCTCCGTTTCTGGTTTCGTACCACAGTTAGCCTTGAAATCCCTTTGGCTAGCACGGCAAGATGCCCTATTAGCCCATCCGGAACAACGGGGTCGCGGCCGCGCGGCCCGCGGGCAGGCCAGCGAGAGGCGCGATGTCCTTCAGGACCTTCCACGAGTTTTACCCTTTCTATCTCGGCGAGCACGCGAACCGTACCTCGCGTCGCCTGCACGTGGTCGGCACTACTCTGGCCGTCGCGCAATTGCTGCTGGTTTTTTTGACTGGCAACCCGTGGCTGCTGCTTAGTGGTCTACTCACCGGTTACGCGCTGGCTTGGGTCGGACATTATTTTTTCGAGAAGAACACCCCGGCCACGTTCAAATATCCGCTGTTCAGTCTGCGCGGCGATTTCGCCATGGCCCGTGATGTTTTCACGGGCCGTATTCCTTGGTAAGTCGTGAGTCGCATCGATCTTGTCTTCGAAAAACGTCTGGCCGCTGTCATCAACAGTGGCGAGCGACGCGTGCTGCAAGGCGGGCGGCGTGGCGTCGAGAAAGAATCGCTGCGGGTAACGCCAGAGGGTCGCATTGCGACCACCCTGCATCCGCAAGCACTGGGTTCGGCGCTGACCAACGAGCACATCACCACCGATTATTCGGAAGCGCTGATCGAGCTCGTCACGCCCACCTTCACCACCAACTGGGAGCTGTTGCAGTACCTGTGCGATCTGCACCAGTTCGTCTATCGCCATCTTGGCGACGAACTGTTGTGGGCGACCAGCATGCCTTGCGTGGTGGATGGCGATGCGAGTATCCCGATTGCGCAATACGGGCCTTCCAATGTCGGGCGCATGAAGACGATCTACCGCGAGGGTCTCGGCATCCGCTACGGCCGCGTGATGCAGGCGATCTCGGGCGTGCATTACAACTATTCGTTCCCCGAGCGCTTGTGGCCGATCTGGGCCGCTGCGCGCGAGTCACGTGACGAAGGGCAGGATTTCGTCTCCGACAGCTATTTCAATCTGCTGCGCAATTACCGTCGCTACGGTTGGATCATTCTTTATTTGTTTGGCGTGTCGCCGACCGTGTGCAAATCATTTTTGCGTGCGCGCGGCGAACAGTTGCCGGAGTTCGGCCGCGGTACGGCCTGGGAACCCTACGCGACCTCGCTGCGCATGAGCGATCTCGGCTATCGCAACCGCAATCAAGCGGGACTCGAGGTATCGGTCAACAGTCTCGAGGAGTACGTCCGCGATCTCAGTCGTGCCATCAGTCAACCGCACCCCGAGTACGAACAGCTCGGTGTCCAGGTGGATGGGCAGTGGCGTCAGCTCAATGCCAATTTGCTGCAGATCGAGAACGAGTACTACGCCTTCATTCGTCCGAAGCGCGTCGCGCGCTCGGGCGAGCGACCGACCAAGGCCCTGCGGCGCGGCGGTGTCGAATATGTTGAAGTGCGGGCACTCGATGTCAGCGCCTTCGATCCGGTGGGCGTCAATCAGAACAAGATGCGTTTCATCGAGGCTTTTCTCGCGGTTTGCTTGATGCGCGACAGCCCGCTGATCGACGCTGCGGAGCAGGCGACGCTCGATCGCAACCACGTCACCGTGGCGCGTCGCGGGCGCGAGCCCGGGCTCACGCTCGTGCGCGACGGTCGCAATGTGCCCATGCTCGAGTGGGCGCGCGAAATCCTTGATCAGATGCAGGGCGCCTGCGAAATGCTCGACGACGGCGACCCGCTGCGTCCCTATGCTGCAGCGCTCGCGGTGCAGGCTGCCAAGCTCGATGATGTGGCGCTTACCCCCTCGGCGCGGCTCATCGTCGAGCTGCGCGAGACCGGCGAGTCATTCTTTGATCTGGCACTGCGCACCTCGGTCACGCACAAGGCCTATTTTCTCGATCTGCATCAGCCCAACGAGCAGCGCCTGCGCGAGTTCGCCGATGAAGCGGCCGAGTCGCTGGTCGCCGCCGAGGCCACGGCGCGCGCTCCGCAGCAAGATTTTGCCGAGTTTCTCGCGGGCTATTTTTCGTAGATCGCGATTTCGCGGCGACCTGCCGAGTCGCGCATGCCGCGGAACATCCCCGGGCTGTTGAACTGCATCACCACGCGGCCTTGCGGGTCGACCGCGATGATGCCGCCCTCGCCGCCGCGCTGGACCAGCTTGCCGTGCACGACTTCTTTGGCGGCTTTTTCGAGAGTCCAGCCACGGTATTCGACCAGTGCGCAAATATCGTAGGCGACGACCGAGCGGATGAAATATTCGCCATGGCCCGTCGAGGAGACAGCGCAGCTCGCGTTATTGGCATAGGTCCCTGCGCCGATGATCGGTGCGTCACCGATTCGACCCCAGCGTTTGTTGGTCATGCCGCCCGTCGAGGTTGCGGCAGCGACATTGCCCTGCATATCGACCGCGACAGCACCGACCGTGCCGAGACCCTGCAACTCGTTGCGCGGCTGGGCGCGCCCCTGCAACACGCGCTCGAGCTGGCGCTTGCGAGTCGGGGTTACAAAGTATTCGTTGGGGACCAGCGTCAGGCCTTGCGTGAGCGCGAATTCTTCGGCGCCGCTCCCAGATAAAAAAACGTGCGGCGAGTTTTCCATGACGCGGCGCGCGAGATCGATCGGATTTTTGACATGCCGCAGGCCGGTCACGGCACCGGCCGCAAGCGTGCGTCCCTCCATGATCGAGGCATCGAGTTCGGCATAGCCATCGTGAGCGAGCACCGCGCCCTTGCCCGCATTGAAGAGCGGATTGTCTTCGAGCAAGCGGACCGCTGTGGTGACCGCATCGAGGCTGTTGCCGCCGGCTGCCAGCACGGCATAGCCCGCATCGAGCGCTTCGGCGAGGCCGGCGCGATAGCTCGCGCCATCATCGGGTCCGAGCTGTTCGCGCGGGATGACGCCGGCACCGCCGTGTATGGCAATGGCCACCATGTTCTTTCGCTCCTCTGCCGAGACCGTGCTCGCGACCGTGATGGAAGAGAACGCTACGAGCAGCATCGCGATTGAGGTGATACGCATCTCGGCTCCGGTATGATCGCTTGGGCTTCGGCATTGTACCGAGACGCAGCGGTCATCTGGGGGACGAGCATGCAGCAGGCGAACACGTCGGGTGATCACGCAGCACTGAACTTCGATCGACGCTTCGTCGCGCTGGCCGCGGTCTTTTTAGCCGGTGCGTTTTTCGTGCCGCCCCTCTTTCGCGGCGCAGTGATCGCGCTGGCGATCGTGGCCGCAGTGCTTGCGGCGCTGCCGCAGGGCACGCGCGGCCTCGTGTTCTCGACGATGATCGGGCTCGCCACCGGTATTGCGTCCGTCAATCTTTTTGCGATCGGCATATTCCAGGGACCGATCACTCAGGAATTCGGCTGGAGCCAAACCGAATACGCGATCGTCACTTTGGTCGGCACCGTGGTCACCGTGGTGTCGTCGCTCTACATCGGCAAATGGTTCGATCGGCAGGGCGTGCGTCGCTGGGCGCTCGTCGGCGTGGTGTTGGTGGCCGCTTCGATGATTTCGCTTTATTGGTTGAGTGACAGCCTGTTGCACTTTTACGCCGTATTCGCGCTGATGCCGCTGATCGGTGCAGGCACCTCCTCAATTGCCTATTCGCGGGTGATTGCCGCGTGGTTCGATCGTCGGCGCGGACAGGCCTTTGGCGCGGCACTCGCCGGAATCGGTATTGGTGGTGCGGTGTTGTCCGCGTATTCGCAATATTTGATCGGTACCGTGGGGTGGCGCGGCGCCTATGTCGGACTCGGCGTACTGATGCTCGTGGTCACGCTGCCCATCATCTTCATGAAACTGCGCGACTCGCCCGCCGACGTGGGCCTCGGCCTCGATGGTGTTGCGCCTGATCGTGTTGCAGCGACCGTGGTCACCGCCCCGCCGCTCGTGGGCTACAGCGCAGCAGAATCACGCCGCAGCAAAAATTTCTGGTTGATGTTCGGGTCTTTTCTGCTGCTGGCCTTCGGCATCGGCGGCGTGCTGATCCCGCTCGTACCCATCCTGCGAGCCCGCGGCATCTCACCCGAGCAGGCGGCTGCAGTACAGGCAGCGTTGGGGCTTGCGCTGATCGTGGGCCGAGCGTTCGCTGGTTTTTTGATGGATCGATTTTTTGCGCCGTTGGTCGCTGCGGCCATTCTGGCGTTTCCGCTCATCGGCGTGTCGATGCTCGCACTCGATGCAAGCGGGACAACGGCCCTCGTCGCTGCGGTGTGCATCGGTCTTGCAGCGGGTGCCGAACTCGACGTCATCGCCGTGCTGGTCACGCGTTACTTCGGCAATCGCGCCTATGGCGAGAACTATGGTTGGCAGTACGCCTCGTGGACGCTGGGCTCCGGCACGGCGGTCATCGTCACCAATCGCGTCTACGACGTGATGGGCACGCATACGCCGGTGCTCTGGGTTTATGTCGCGATGTTCGCGATCTCGGCGCTGCTTATTCTCAGGCTCGGCGCTTATCCCGATCTGGCTAAGCCGGCAACAGACAATCCTTGAGGGCGATGCTGGCATCGACGGCTTTGGCGGCATCGAGCTTGACGCGTGCAGCGATCAGCTTGCGAGCTGCCATCTGATCTTTGGCCTGATTGACAGTGTCGATGGCGAGCAGCTCGCCGTCTTCTTGCAGATAGCAGCAAGAAAAAGAATTGTTTGCAGGATCGCCGCGCAGCACGATCCGATCATAGCCTTGCGAGAGTCCGACGATCAGCAGCTTGTGGTGATACTGGTCTGACCAGAACCACGGCACGCGATCATGCTGGTGATCGCCGCCCAAAATATTGAGTGCCGCGGTGCTGCCCTGCTCGAACGCATTGTCCACCGACTCGAGGCGCACTCGCCTGCCGTAGCGCAGCGAGGGGTGATTGCTGCAGTCGCCGATCGCATAGATGAGCGGATCGTCGGTGCGGCAGTGCGTGTCGACGAGGATGCCGTTGTCACAGGCAAGTCCCGCGCTGCGGGCGAGGGCATCGTTGGCCATCACGCCGATGCCAACGATCACGAGACGGGTCTCGATGCGGCCCGCCGCCGTGTTCACGGCACAGACACGACCGTTCGCATCGCCTTCCAAATTATTGACCGCCGCGCGCAACAAGAGCCGCACGCCGTGCCCCGCGTGCTCGGCTTCGTAGTAACGCGAGACCGGCTCGGCCACCACTCGCGCCATCACGCGATCGGCCATCTCGAGCACCGTGACCTCCATGCCGAGATGGCGCAGGGTCGCAGCGGCCTCGAGCCCGATATAGCCCCCACCAATGATCACAGCCCGTCGCCCAGGCTCGATTTCGCTGCGCAGTCGGTCGGCATCGGCGATGTCTTTGAGGTAGTGCACGCCGGCGAGGTCTGCACCCGGCAACGGCAGCCGACGGGCGACGCTGCCGGTGGCGAGCACCAATGCGTCATACGGAACGCTGCGGCCATCATCCAGCGTCACCCGCCGATTGCCACGTTCGATGCCCAAAACCCTGCGACCGAGGTGCAGCCCGACGCGGTGTTCATCGAAAAACGTTTGATGGCGGATGGTCAGACGATCAAGCCCCAGGTCGCCCGCGAGATACTTTTTGGACAGGGGTGGCCTTTGGTATGGCAGATGCGACTCGTCGCCCACGAGGTCGATCTGCCCCTGAAAACCCTTTTTGCGCAGGGTTTCGATGCATTGCGCCGAAGCCTGCCCCGCACCCACCAGAACCACGCGATCAGTCATGACGAGAGGATAGGGCTGAAAGCCGAACCGCACCACTCACGGGCGTTGCGGCGACCGCGCTGCGCCATAATGGTGCGCGATCGCGTGTGTTGGGCCACCGCAAGGGCGAAAAACCCGCTTCAGTTGGCCCTCGCAGGCGTGGCATGGAAGGTGCAATACTTCACGCGCTGCGTCAGCGCCTTGCATCGGGAGCACACAACATGAAACTCGTCACTGCCATCATCAAGCCCTTCAAGCTCGACGACGTGCGCGCCGCGTTGTCCGAGATCGGTGTCTCGGGCATGACCGTCACCGAGGTCAAAGGCTTCGGTCGCCAGCGCGGTCATACGGAACTTTATCGGGGCGCTGAATATGTGGTGGACTTTGTCCCCAAGACCCGTATCGAAGTCGCCGTCCGCAGCGATCTCGTTGATCAGGTCGCCGACGCCATCGTCAAAGCCGCCAAGACCGGCAAGGTGGGTGACGGCAAGATTTTCATCACCGAGATCGACCGCGTCATTCGTATCCGCACCGGCGAAACCGACGAGTCGGCGCTCTGAGCTGACTCGGGTTTTTCGAGCCATGGCGAAGGCCATTCGCATTCATCGGGCCGGTGGGCCCGAAGAAATGCGCTACGAAGACATCGAAACGGCTGCGCCTGCCGAGGGCGAAGTGCAGTTGCGTCATACCGCCATCGGCCTGAACTACATCGACGTCTACGATCGCACCGGACTCTACCCGATGTCACTGCCGGGCAGTCTCGGTCGCGAGGCAGCCGGGCTCGTGACCGCCGTCGGTCGCAAGGTCAAAGATTTCCGGGCGGGTGATCGCGTGGCTTACGTGCACACCGTGCCCGGCAGCTACTGCGAGCTGCGCAATCTCCCAGCGTCGCGGCTCGTCAAGTTGCCGCGCGGTGTTAGCGAAGAGCAGGCGGCAGCGCTCATGCTCAAAGGCCTCACCGCCGAATATCTGCTGCGGCGTACCTACCGCGTGCAAAGCGGTGACTGGATTTTGGTACATGCCGCCGTCGGTGGCGTAGGTCTCATTCTGTGCCAATGGGCCAAAGCCTTGGGCGCCAAGGTGATCGGCGTGGTCGGCAGCGAGGCCAAGGCTGCACTCGCAAAGAAAAGCGGCTGCAAGCACGTACTCGTCATGGGCCGCGACCAGATCGTCGAGTCGGTCCGTACCCTCACCAAGGGCGCGGGGGTCAAGGTGGTCTACGACTCGGTCGGCAAAGACACGTTCATGGATTCGCTCGACTGCCTCGCGCCGCTCGGCATGATGGTGACCTACGGCAATGCCTCAGGACCGCCGCCGGCGATCTCGCCGCTCGAGCTTTCGAAGCGAGGCTCGCTGTTTCTGACGCGGCCATCGCTGTTTGCCTATATCGCACAGCGAGCAGATCTCGATGCCGCGGCCAAGGCCTTGTTTGCCGTGCTATCGTCAAAGAAATTCAAGCTGCATATCGGTCAGCGTTATGCGCTCGCCGATGCCGCGCAGGCACATCGCGACCTCGAAACCCGTAAAACCACGGGTTCGACTGTGCTGATTCCCTGAAAGGGCTCATTCCCTGAAGGGGCTCACTCCCTGAGAAAAATCCACTCCGTGGGATCGGGCGCTACCGAGCTGCGCCCGCCCGCGGCGGGAAAGTTGTTGTCGTTGACCACGACGAGTTCGCCTGCGGCCGTCGGCCACAGCGCCTCGGTGGTCAAGAACGGAAAACGAAACTTGTCCGTACCACCGGCAATTTTTTGCGGATCGGCGATGTTCAGCAGATCGACGGCAAGGGTTTTTTCCGGCAGACGCGAGAGTCGAATCCGGAAGATTTTTTTGTATGCCGCCGCCGGTCCTTGCAGGGCGTCGCGCTCGATGACGAGATAGCCATCAGGGCCACTGAACGGATCACGGACGATCTCGGAGACGGCGTGATCGGGGCTGTCCAGCGGATAGAGCCACTCGCGCCCGGTCCAGGCGCGAAGTTCCAGGTCAAACTCGAGCAGGCGAACGCTGGTGCTGAGATCGCCGACGATAGGCGCCTCGAGCATCGCGATGAGCGTACTCGGACGTAGCCCGCGAGCGAGCCCCTCGAAACCCTTCGAAGCCCCGAGACGCGCGACCTTGCCGGCATTGACCACCTCGGGGTGCGCGGCTGAGCGCAGCACACTGCCGCCGGGCACGAGTTCCACCGGTGCTTTGAGCAGCCGCCCGTCCGCGCTGAAGTGCAGCAGCCAAGGCCCGTGTTCGTCACCAATCCAGAAACTGCCATCTTCCATCACGACCAAAGATTCCGGGTCGGCATCGGCGCCCGTGAGCGGTCGATCAGCGTCAGTGCTCAGCGTGAGCGGCCACGGAAAGAGCCGGTCCGGATCGCGCAGCGCAATACGCTGCAAGACGGTGACGGTCGGCGCGATCTGGCGGGGTTTCGGACGCGCGCGGCGCTCGGGTTTCGCCGGTGCGCGCACGGGCTCGATTTTCAGGCGATAGATTGCAAGCCGGTAGTCGCCGCTATTGGCACGGGTGCCGAAGCCGTTATCCGACAGCGCCCACCACTCGGTGGGCGTACTGATCTTCGGCGGCTTGTTGGGCGTCGATTTCTTTGTAGAGGCGCCTTTTGCTGCCTTGCTCGCGACCGGGGCGATCGCGCTTATTCCCTGAATGGGCTGCGCTTCGAATCGCGGTGTGGCGAGCTTGCGGCCGTCATCGGCGTAGCTCCCCGAAGAGGGTGTTTCCGGCGCAAGGGTCTGCGCCGGCAAAGTTGCGATGCCGGTCAGCGTGGTCGCTGCGCTCGATTCGCTACCGAGAGCGCCCAGGAAGCCGAGCGCAGCGATCACGCTGAGCGCCGCGCGAGCACCCGCTGCCGGCATCACGGTGTTCACTCAGCCGATCGGGCCCTGACCGGGCTTCAGCACGCCGATCAGTGCCGAGATCGCCACGCCAGCCCAGATCAGCAGCACATACGGCCGGCACGCCGCCATGCCGTCGATCATCTTGCGATCGCTTTCGGGTGTGGGCCCGGTGCTCGCGAGTGTGCGGAAGCCCTCGATGAAGGGCGGCAGCCGCAGACGGATGATGAAGCCGCAGAAAATCAGGCCTGCAAAGATCAAAAGTTTTGCGGCGATCCAGGGGTAGGGACGCAGCGGCCCGCTGACCCAGTGATAAGCCACCGAGGCAAGGATCGCGAAGATCATGAACACGCGGAAGCGCTTGTCCCAGGTGGCGAGCATCTTGCCGAAGTCGGTACCTTCTTTGGCGTGAATGGTGTGCACCACCCACACCCACACGGGGCCGAGCGCGACGATGGCGATGGTTTGCCAGAGCGGGTGCTCATAGCCAACGAACTCGGCGAGCACGCCGCCGACCGTCAGCATCAGCGCCAGGCAATAGCGCGGCAGCATGTCGAGGTTGATGAATATTTTGAACGCGGCGAGCCGCGCATCGCGCGAAAGATTGGTGTTGGTGACGAACTTGCTGGAGTAGAACACGCCGGCGTCGCCGCCCAGCCAATAAACAAACAACAAAATATGCAGATACTTGAGCAGCCCGTGCGCGAGACTGATGTCTTCCATGCTTGCAAACCCCCGATCAACGAGAACCGTAGCCTATCAGAGCTGAGGACGCTTGCCGGGCCGGAACGGCCGGTCGAGTGCAGCGAGCTCAGGGGCATCTCTACCATAGGGGTCGGGTTTGAACACGATGCTGCCGTCGTCATCTCGATCCGCTGTCCAATAGATGATCAGTACCGGCACGGGCCGCGGCACCCGCACGGTGCGAGTCTCGCCGCTCGCGACCACGGCATCGAGTGCCGCACGATTCCACTTCACGGGGTCAGCCAGCAGCAACTCCGCAAGTTCGAGCGGTCGCTCGGTACGAATGCAACCCGAACTGAACGCACGCTCGGTTTCATCGAACAAGGATTTTGAAGGCGTGTCGTGCAGGTAGACGAGATGCGGGTTCGGGAAGTTGATTTTGACCACCCCAAGCGCATTGGTGGGGCCGGAGTCTTGTCGCAACGTGAACGGGAAACTGCGCGTCGTATACGCCGCGAAATCGATGCTCGCTGGATCGAGCGCCTTGCCGCTGCGATCGAGCACCTTCAAATTTTTGCGCTCGAGCACGCTGCGATCGCCCCTGCGCAACAAGGGCAGGATGTCTTTGTCGAGGATGCCCGGCGGCACCGTCCACGTGGGGTTGAGCACGATGTTGTCGATGCTCGCCTTGAAGATCGGCGTCTTACGATAGGGCTGACCGATGACGGCGCGTGTCTGCCAGATGCGCTTGCGAGCGCGGATGTAATGCACCTCGAAGCCTGCCGCATCGACCACCACGAGATCGCCCTCGCGGATCTCGTGCAGCACCTGACGGCCTCGCTCCAGATTCACTCGCAACTGCGCAATGCGTCGTTCGACCGGAATATTGAGCGCACGCAAGGTTGCGGCACCGAGCGTGCCATCGACGGTGAGTCGATGTCGTCGTTGTGCGTGTGCCAGCGCCTTCTCGAGCTGCGGGTCAAAGAAATCGAGATTGCCTGATGTCTTTGCGGCGCCAGCGGCTGCAAGGTCGCCCGAGATCTCGAGCCGGCGGCGCAGCAGCACCACGCGCGGATCGCTCATGCCGCTGCGCAGGGTAGGCCCTTCGGGAATCGTCGGCCAGCCGCCAAGTGCGGCGATCGCACGATGCTGGGCGAGCGCCTCGCGGCCTGCGGCGTACATCCAGTGATCGGGGCGTGCGAGCGCCGCGCTGCTGCGAATGCGATTGCCACGGACTGCTTCGTGCACGAAGGCGACGGCATCGGTTTCGCGGATATCGCGGGCGTCGAAGTTCCAGTTTGCATCGAGCGAGACCGGATCGACCTTGCCAAAATAAAGGTGATAGAGCACGAGTGCGAAGGCATCGGAGGCGAGCAGATCGAGTTGCGCTTGATCGAGAGCCGTTTTTTGACTGCGACTCGACAGTCGACGTAAAGGCTCGAGGTGATAATCCGCGGGGCGCAGTCCGTCGTCCTCGACATCTTCGAGCACTTTGATCAGCGACTGCAGCCGCGTTGCGTCCCAATAAGGTTGATAGCCGTTGAGGGCATAAAGCTTGGCAAGCGAGCGCTGCGCCTGCAGGCGCTGGCCTTCGACGCTGAGCTCGGCGCCAGCGTCGATTGCCTCGACGCGTTCGCGCAGGTTTTCGGCAATGGCTGCGGTAGCAAGTGGCGTTGCCGCGATCGATGGCAGACTGCTTGCTGGCAGGCACACAAGCGACAGCAAGCAGAGCCGCAACAATCCGATCTGAGGGGCTTTGCGCACTCGGCGAGGTCTATTCGGAAATCTCGTCGAGGAAGGCACGGTACTGCGCTTCATTCTCGCGGGCCATGCGGTCATCCAGCTCTTCCCGATACAAATAAAACAAACGATCGAGAAACTTCTGTCGCCAAACTTCACGTTCTGATTCGGTGGCAGCGTCGGCGACGTGGCCCTCGAGCTCTTCGCGCAGAATCACGCCTTTCTTGGCTGCCACGCGCTCCATCGTGTCGATGCGCTGATAGAGAACGGCCATCTCCGTGGCCATCGCCATCATCATACCGTGCAGCTTGTCGATCTCGGCGTTATCGAAGAACTGCGGGCGGCGTCCCTTGACGCTACGCTTTACTTTGATGTCCTCGCCGCGGACATCTTGCGGCTGCGTGGGCTCAGTCACGGCGGGTCACCAATACTTGCCAGGCATTACCCGGCGCAAACTCACCCGCTTGAAACTCGCGTTCATGACCCGCTGACGATCGATACGCCGAAGGCGCCATGCAGAACTCGACACTCTCGGCTGCGAAGCCGGCCTTGATGCTTTCTTTGATCTGATCGACTTCGCGCATCGCACCCCAGTAGGGCTCGTTGTTGTAATAGGTCTCGCAATCGAGCATGAACTGATTGAATTCATCCATCGCCCAGAACGGTGGCAGATCACCGTGCACCGCCATGCCGCCCGGCGCAAGCAGGCGATGACACTCGCGCAAGATCGCGGGCAGCGCCTTGCTCGAGGTCTCATGAAAAAGAATCGATGAGGCGATCAGATCGAAGTGCCCATCCGGGAAGCGCGTCTTCGAGGCGTCTTGCTGCGAGAAGTGCACGCGCTTGCCGAGCGACTCAGCCCGCGCATGCGCATAGCGCAGCAACGAGGGTCCGATATCGATGGCGTGAACTTCCGCTTCGGGGAAGGCGTCGACGAAGGGCAGGGTGCTATGTCCCACGGTGCAGCCGAGATCGAGAATTCTTTTCGGTTTGAAATCGGGATAGCGGTCGCGAACGAACTTGGCCGCCGAACCGCCGATGTCATCGTTCATCGGACCCATCATGCCGAGGGCATATAAATAAACACCGCGATCGTAGAGCGCGCCGACGGCGACATCGCCCGGTCCGCCTTCACCGCCATAGCCGCCGGGCATGCAATGAATATCGACGCCTACGGCATACTTCGGCAGCGGCAGCTGCGGATCCAGCGTCAGCGTTCCCAAAGATTTGCCGTTGGCGGCGCGCGCCACCATGGCCGGTAGCTCCCGCTCCACCGAGTCGAGCACGGTGTCCCACAGCAGTTCCTGGCTGACCCGCTGCATCGAGGCATAAGTGCGGAATAGCGGGTGCTCCACCATCAGCTTGCGGATCTCGTGGCGATCGCGGGGGCTGCGGCCCTCGCGCTTCTCGAACGCCGGTTTCACTTCATTGTGATAGGTCGCGTGCACTCCGGGAACGATGCCGCTTTGGATATACGCCTTGAAGCCGCGCACGAACTCTTGTCGCGCGAGTTCGTCGCGATCGGGTTTGACCAGCATGTCGTGCCGACCTTGCGGCACGGCGTAGAAGAAATTGCTTTGTTCGCCCATGAGCCGACCTCCGTAACCCGAACCCCCGACACTAATGTCCCGATTCTGGCATTTAGAATAGGTCCGATGAAACACGGCAGCTCGACACCAGATCCCGCCGAGGTCGGTCCGGCCTTGGTCGCGTGGCACTCGGCCAGTGGTCGGCATGATCTGCCCTGGCAAAAAGAGCGCACGCCTTATCGCGTGTGGATCTCCGAAATCATGCTGCAGCAGACCCAGGTGCTCACGGTCATTCCGTACTTCGAGCGCTTCATGCAGCGTTTTCCTGATGTGATTGCGCTGGCCGACGCGCCCGTCGATGAAGTGCTGCATCTTTGGACCGGGCTCGGGTACTACGCACGAGCGCGCAATTTGCACAAGGCGGCGTGCCGTGTGCGCGACGAGTTCGAGGGCAGCTTTCCGCAAAGTTTTGAGCAGGTGGCGAGCTTGCCCGGGATCGGGCGCTCGACCGCGGGAGCCATTCTTTCGCTGTCGCTCGATCAGCGTCATCCCATTCTCGATGGCAACGTCAAGCGCGTGCTGACTCGCGCGTTCGGCATCGAGGGTAATCCTGCGGAACGCGCGATCGAGCAGCAGCTATGGCAACTCGCTGACGCCTGCACGCCTGCCGAGGACGCTGCAACCTACACCCAGGCGATCATGGATCTGGGTGCGACGCTTTGTACCCGCCGCCGTCCCGCCTGCGCGCTCTGTCCGCTCGCGGCCACCTGCAGCGCGCGGCGCAGCGGCCGTCAGCACGAGTTACCGACGCCGAAACCGCGCAAGGCGCGCGCGTTACGCCGTGCCGAGCAGCGCTTCATGTTGATCGCCGAGGATTACGCAGGCGCCGTGTTTCTCGAACGACGACCCGAGCGCGGCATTTGGGGTGGGCTGTGGTGCCTGCCGGAATTCACGAGCGAATCAGCTTGCCTTGCGTTCGCACGCAATCATTTTCGCTTTGCAGAGTCTGCAGAGCCAGAGCGCCTCGGCGCCATCAGCCACGCCTTTACCCATTTCGATCTGGAAATTCGGCCGATTCGTTTTCGTGCCTGCAGCGCTGCTGCCGTCATGGAGTCACAGCAGGTGCTCTGGTATAACGCGCGTCAATCCGCGGGCGCCGTCCGCATCGGCTTGCCCGCCCCCGTCAAGGAATTGCTCGACGGGCTCACTACAGGAAATTTTTGATATGGCAGAAGCAACCCCTGGAGCGCCGGCCGCGAGAATGGTGCAGTGCGTCGTGCTCAAGCGCGAGGCACCCGGTCTCGAGCGACCCGTTTACCCCGGCGAACTCGGTGCGCGCATCTGGAAAAACATTTCCAAGGAAGCCTGGCAGCGGTGGGTTGCACACCAGACCATGCTGATCAATGAATATCGACTTGTGCCCATCGAGCCCAAGGCCCGCAAGTTTCTCGAGAGCGAGATGGAAAAATTCCTGTTTGGTGCAGGGGCGATCAAGCCAGAGGGTTACGTCGAGCCCGCAAAATAATGCTCTGGCTCGAGTTCACGGCGGTCACGCTACTCGCCGGTGTGGTGCTCGGCTTCACGGGATTTGGCGGCGCACTCGTCATGGCGCCGGTGTTCATGACGCTGGTCGATCCGTTGACGGCCACTTCCATCATCCTCATCGTCAATGCCGTAGTGGGACTCGCCAACTTGCGCCAAGTGGGTGCCGAGACGGATTGGAGCATTGCCAAGCCCCTCGCCATCGCTGCCTGCATCACATCGCCGATCGGCGTGTGGCTGGTGAGCAGTATCGATGGTGATCTCGTACGACGCATCGTCGCCGTGATCGTGCTGGTTGCGTCGGTCGGGCTCGCGCTGCGTTGGAAGTTTCCGTTCTCGATCCGCAATCCGATCGGCAATGCGGTGATGGGCGGAGCGAGCGGTTCGCTGTTCGGTTTTGGCGGAGTGGGTGGCCCGCCGGTCATCATCGGCATGCTCGCCGAAGAAATGCCGCCGCGCGTCACGCGCGCAACCTTGCTGACGTTTTTTGCGATCGTGCAGACCTGCACGCTGGTGCTGCTCGCACTCGTGGGCGGCGTGACGACGAGTGGCCTGCTCTACGGCATCGCAATGGCGCCCGCCTATTACCTGGGCAGCGCCCTTGGTTTGCGCTTGCTCACCCCCGAGCGGGCTTGGCTATTCCGCTCTGCCGCGATCGCGGTACTCGTGGCAATCGCGGTCTACGGATTATTTCCCCACTAAAAATCAATGACTTGCGTTGCCCCTCGCTTGACGGCTGGGTGCCGCCGCGGGTTAAATGACGGCCCCTCGTTCAGAGGGTGTTGATTCGCGTGGCCAGATAGCTCAGTTGGTAGAGCAGCGGACTGAAAATCCGCGTGTCGTTGGTTCGATTCCGACTCTGGCCACCATTTTCCATGTGTGAAACTGTGTTTTCGTCCCGCAGAGGGGGTCAATTTCCTCTGTG
>Ga0194116_10003777_pt1 | contig 17973 bp, 14 predicted proteins | sample TA2MahsurfametaG_4_FD_148617 | JGI IMG/M metagenome (GOLD analysis project Ga0194116, IMG submission 148617) | Freshwater microbial communities from Lake Tanganyika, Tanzania - TA2015008 Mahale S9 surface | ecosystem: Environmental > Aquatic > Freshwater > Lake | place: Tanzania: Lake...
ACCTGATGTGCGTGTACCGCTGCCATATACAGATTTACTCAATGGCCGTGATACGCAGTTAGAAGCTGCCATCCGGGAAATGATGAAGGCTATACAATGATAGAGAAAGGATCAATTGGGAGGCTTTTTGGAGAATAACTGCCTTTCTTTCTATTGTACTGGCTTTTATGAATCTCTTGCCCAATCCTGCGCTTGATGGGGGGCATGTGCTTTTCACAGTTTATGAAAGGATTAGCGGGTGGAATTAAAAGTGTTTTACACGGTACATTTCCTCAGCTAGTTTGTTCGAACTCAGTCCAGCAAGGGGCGGCTAGTTAAAAAAAGTAACTAAATAAATTATTTATTTATTATATTTAACCATCCTACAACCCTGCTAATCTAATAATTGACAGTATGAATAACGATCGTAATAGCCTTTCATCTGATCAAATCAAATACAATTTTAAAAATATAAAACCCGATAGACATCTAGCCACAAAATTTTGGGTTTTAATTGGAGTGATATTGGTGTTAATATTTATCTATTTTCTTACTCATCAGCCCCCCCCACCCCCCCCCCCGGCCGAGCCCACAAAAGATTCAACCAAAACCCCTGTAGCCCCTGCTTCCCCTATTCCGGTCCATGTATATGCGTCGAGTATTGATGATTTAAGAAGTAAACTTGGAACGGTTTCGGCCTCCTATTTATCAAAAGGGAAGTATACCCCCGTGAATCTAAGATTGAATATTAGTAATAATTTAATTTCCTTTGACCTTAAAGAAGTTCCTTCGTCTATAATAAAACTTAGTCTTCTTTGGGGTCCCCAATCAACAGGGTGTGAAAGTTGCCAAAATGCGCTATTAAAAAATCCGGGTTCTAGTGTTCTACTTCACAAAGAGGAGTCAGGATTTATTTATGAAGTAATTGCCATAGCCCGGTAAACTACATATTAAACGTGGTTTTAAAGGATTATACTTAATAGACCATATGGGTCTTTCTAAGTAACCATTGTTAAACCTCGTTAATCTTTGCTGATTCATGCATATTCAATTACATTTAAGAGTTTAAAACCATTTTTAATTAAATCTAAATAAATGGAAAACAAAAGAGAGGTTCCCAATTTTGTAAAAGCTAGCTCTTGGTTATTGAGCCTAATTGTGTTTGCAATTGGCTTTTGGCATACTTACCTGGGGTTGAAAGAAATGAAGCCTTTTGGTTCTGAATATGGGGCATTATCGGCTGCTGCGATTGTTCTTTTGCTGTTATTAATTTCTTACTGGTTCGCAGTAGATGGACTGAAATGGGCTCTTTGGATTTATCTATGTTGTGGGGCAATATTTTTTATTTGCAATCTAAATTATTTTTATCCCTCATATGTAGCAAGAACACTAATACAAAATGAGGCAAAAGCATTAAATGACACGCTCCAACGATATACTAATGGCACTTCAGTATTAAATTCAGAAGAAAATGATCAGGCTGTGTCTGATTATCTAAACATGTCAAGCCTAGAAGATCAAATAGTTACCGAAATAAGCAATTTAGGCTATGGCCCTAATGCTAAACAATTGACAAATAAATTCAATTCAATTTCTTCTAAATACTCAGTACAACCAATAAACATAGGGCCAGCGGTTGGATTTGTATCTAGCGACCCCGTGGTAACAGAGAAGCAAAAAAAAGAAATTAAGCCATTTTTTGATGATGCGGTTGGCAGCCTATTATTAAAAGGAATATTGCGCGTAGCGGATCCGAAAATGTTTGATCAAGGGCGAAAGGAGCTTGGTAGTTTAAGAAAAGAATATACTGACACACTCAATTCAATAGCTTCTGATAATAAAACAGACTACAAGCTAGACTCCATTAAAACAAACAAAAATGTTGCGCACATTGTAACCTTTGTTACAAAACTGAACACAGTAATTGATAAAATAAATAAAGGGAATAAAAAAACGGAGACACTTTCTAAGTTAAAAGAAAGTCAGTATCCAAGAGCTGATAAGTTAGGCACAATTAAACATACACTGACTTCAGTTACCGAGCGTATTAGTGAAATAGACACCTGGGTCATTATTATTTTTTGTCTAGTTATTGACCTGCTAGTGCCTTTAGCTATTTATTTATTTCTTCGAAAAAAAGATGATGAAGCACCAAAAAAACTATTTACAAACCCAATTAATTTCAATAAAAAATAAACCAAATGGATGATATTAAACTGAATATTCAGAATAATGATCAGTCGGGGTCAGCTCCCAGAAAAACAAATGCCGCTTCTGATTTGGGCGTGTCCTTGTCAAGCATGAACGAATTTGAAATTGCAAAAGCAATTGCAAAACTTGGTAATCAAAACCGGCCACTGGTTGTGCCCATAGGTTTTCCTGGCGCCGGGAAGTCATTGTTACTATCCTCTTTATTTTGGTACGGTCAATTGGGAAAAGACACGCAATTCAAAATCCAACAACGTGGCGATATTGACGGAAAAGTTGAAGGGGATGAGTATTTTGTCAATGGCAAAAGAATCATCAGCAACATGGTTAATTATTTTAATGCAGGTAAATTATACGAAAGAACCAAGTCGATGAGTATGGATCTTATTGGTATTGATTTGATTCCTGATAAACATTCTCAATCTCCTAAATTATTTCCAGTCCTCCCCTTATCTTTTTTGGACCTTTCTGGTGAGGATCTGAAAAAGATAAAAACAAGTGAGGGGGGGGGGTTCAACAGTAAAATAAATGCTGTGTTTAAGGGCATAGACTTAAATAACTCACCCTTAATTTTCTTTTTAATTACGTCATATGATCCTGCAAAATCTTTAGACGAAACTCATCGTGATGCCCATCAAAATGAAGATATGCTTCATTTTGATTTCTTGAATTATATAGAAACCAACCAACCACATTTGTTAGGCAACTCTATGTTTGTCATTATTGTATCGCAATGGGATAAAAACTCGAAATATCCCCAAGCAGAAGATTTTATAAGGGAAAAACGTCCTTCTGTATACAAATTCGTAAAAAATGCAAATGTTGTCTGGGGCCATTACTCAATCGGAAAAATATTAAGTACCCAAGTAAATGGTCTTGACATGGAGGAAATAATCAGCAGAAGCGAAGAGTATCCCTCTAAGTTGTGGAAAATATTATATAAAATTTGTACGAGAAGAGATTTAGATCATAAATCCTTTTGGGAAAAGCTATTCTCATAATTTATGAAGACTTACTTGGTATTTTTTGGTAACGCACAAGGATTTCTAAATTATTATTTCGATCGACAAAGCTCTATTACTGATTTTAATTCTGTCATTGCGAACTTTGATCTATTAGAATCCAGGATATTTACGACAGATTCTATCGATAATAGAGAAATACTTGCCCGTTATCATTTTACTTCCAGTAGTGGTAAGAGATACAGTTTATTAAAGCTATACTCCTTTGCCCAGGCCTATAATATTGCAAGAGTTGAAGGGTGTATTTTTGGTGTTGCTATTTTGTCGGATTCAGCAGTCAGCATATCCCCAAAAAATTTAAGCTTACTGAGGGCAGCTAAGGACAACTTTTCTAAATTAAGCCTAAATGGATTAAAATTTAATAAAAGCGATTTTTTTGATGACGTTCAAAAAATTTGGAGGGCTATTGTTCAAAATGATAGTGGAAATTTAATTGATGCTATCGATCTTGCTGCTATAAGTGACAGTAATTTACAGACCCCGATCGCGTATAAGGTTGATCATCTTTTTCTAGATGCTATCAATCTGGATGGCAAAACGCTAAAGCAGGGATTTGTTTATTTTTCTGATGATTTTGACCACTTGAAGCGTGCTCAGCAAAAATGGGGGGCCGAACATTTTCCAGTGTATTGCAAAAGTGGACTGGATTATGTTCTTTATAAGGAAAAAATACCCACAAAGCCCGCTCCGCCCCCTCCCGACCCAGTTGAACAATTAAATCAGCAACTAACGGCTCTTCAAGCGGAAAAAGAAAAACTAAAGACAAGCTCGAGTCTTGAAAAAAAAGCATTAAAAAAAACAAGCAGGATACTTCTGGTAGGCGCTATTATATTTTTTATTCTCTTTATCATCTTCTTCGTAAGGGGATTACTCTTACAGCAAAAAATAAACATGCATGTTGAACACATAAGTTCATTAGAAGAAAAAATAAAAAGGGGTCCTGGAGCGGGTGATATTATCAATGACACAGATTCCTTTTGGTTGAAAGCGCTCGATTATAAAAAATTCAATGCCGATACTTTTGTTCTTTTTGCTGAAGATTTAAGATATTTAAACAAGCAGTCTAAAAAAGAGAATATAAAAGATACTGCCAAGTATAACTATCGCCTTAGTCTGCTTAAGAAAAGGGCCAAATACTTGGGAATTTCAGCCTTCCAGGGAATTCAGTCTAAAATAAAGTAAGGCTCATTTTTCACCACTCTATAATCGGCGCTTGATAATTTCGCCGCAGCCTTTAAAAAATACCAACCCATACTGTTCATTCACCTGTTACATACCGAGGTAGAATAAAAAAAATCGCAACAAGTTTAAGTATATACTCTTATGTCTTTTTATGCGTATTCGAACTAGTATCAGGTTTTCGTCCTTTAATGTTTTTTGAAAAAGCTAATTTATCTATCTTTCTAGTCTTGAACCGACTGTATACGTATAGATTTACCTTACTGTGTTGAAACAGGGTAGCTCCCATGCCAAAAAATCAAATCATTTCATGCGATTAAACAGTAAAAAGGCATTGTCATTCTTACAAGTAAAAGCGTTTCTATGTCTGGCTTTTTCTTGTATTCTCAACAATACGTTTGCGCAATTTAAAGCTCAGCAGTTTGTGTCTTACGGGGAGATATACAATTCAGGAAACGTACGAGTAGAGTTGTTAATCAATCTGAGTACAACACCCTGTGCTCAGCAAAACTCACAAAGTCGATTTAAGCTTAAAATGACGGGCGTTAATTCGGCTTATGCTTCCGGTGGTTATTACCTTAACTGGAAAATGAGAATTGTTCAATGCAACGGAGATATTCTTTTAAAAAATGTGGGTATTTCACTTGCCGTTCACAATATTGAAGGTGAAAATGATGCCATGGACTGGGAGTTTCCTGGTCAATCAGTAGAAATGCCAATAGTGGCAAATATCAGTAGAAATCAAAATCTAGATAAGGATCAGTTGATTCAAAATGTAAAGAGCATTGCCCCCAAGTCAATAATTGGCGATAGCATCCTTATAACTGGTCAGCCGACCACTTTAAGAATATCCGGAGGATTATTAGGTACTAATGCCAAGTGGGTTTGGCGGGAGTCCTCCTGTGACGGGGCTTCAATTGGGCAGGGTCCTTCCATCACCGTCACCCCTACTTCAAATAAGGTTACATATTATGTAAGAGCAGAGAGCCCAACTGATACGTCAGCCTGTACCACTAAGGAGATCGAAATAGATGACTATAGCAAATTAACCAAGGATTCCAAAATAATAGGTCGAGAAAAAATTTGTAATGACAACCAAGTACAGCAAATTAATCTTGAGGTTCGTGGCGGCAGAAAGGGGTATAAAGCTGAATGGCATTGGTACAAAGACTCCTGCGGGGGTATACGGAACCTTATCGGGAAAGGTCCTAATTTGCGGGACTCCATCAAAAAAACAACCACGTATTACGTTAGGTTAGAGGGCACGACTGGCGTTACGTCTTGCCTTAGTCATACCGTTATTGTAACGGGTTCTTCAATTTCAGCTAAAGTAATCAATGGGCCCGATCAGATTTGTGAGGGGGATTCAGTATTGCTCAGTATCTCTGGTGGTCAGCTGGCAGATGACCCAACTGCTAATTGGTATTGGTATTCTTCCAGAGACTTAATAAATAAAATAGGCACGGGGCCAACCATTAAGATTTTCCCCTCGGTTATAAATTCAATCTATTTTGTAAGAGCAGAGGGCTCTTGTAATAAGACTGATACAGTAAGCAAACAGATTATTGTGAAGAAAATAACGGCCAAACCAAGTTTTATTTCAGATGTTCAAATTAAATCTGAAAAAGGGAAATTAGGTAAAGATTTCACATTAACAATTCAGGGAGGTTCTCTAGGAGATGGGGCTCGGTGGGAGTGGTATAGAAAAAATAAATCTAATGGGGAATTGCTACAGACGGGACAAGAGAGATTTTATAGCTATAGTGCATCACGTGGGAAAAATTTGATTTATGTAATAGGGAAGGGTGAGTGTAATAATACTGATCCAGTAGATGTAACAGTTGATTATAGAAAAAGAAATACCCTTGGTACCCAGTTTGGTTTTTTGAATATTGGTACACTCAACCCCGATATGTCTAATCTTGTAATTACTGTGGGCATGAAAAGCTTTTATTTAAAGTTAAAAACCGGGCTTCAAAAAAATAGCAATGGAAGTAAAGTTGTGAGTTCTTATACTTGTACGGAAAGCGGATTGACAAACTTTCCAATTAACACTACTTCCTTTTATGAATTTACAGGCGATCAGTATCCTCAACGGTCTTCATACACAGCAGGATTTATGATCGGCTTACAGAAAAAGAATAAAACCCATAAAGCAATAAAACCCTTTGCCCCTACGGCTCGCATATATATAGGCGGTGGATTCGGAAGTATGAGTCCACTCTGGGGTGTAAACATTATCCAGTATGGATCAGGCGCAACCGAAAAAAAATGGGCACTAAATACAGATTTTGAGAGAAAAGGTCCAGAAGCTGAACTAGGTCTATTCTTCCGTTTTGGTCCCATCAATCTAATGGGCGGCGCAAATCTTATTTTAGGCCAGGGTTCAAAAACATTCATTGATGCCTCGGTTGGAATTGGAATTTCTATTTATTAGAACTCAAAACTTATATTATTTATGAAAAGAACCTATATTTTTTACTTGAGTTTTTTTATCAACGTGCTTTTTCTCGGGATTTTATTATATTATTTTTTGGGTGCAGACAACAAAACTACCACAGAGCCAGTTGACCTTGACTTTCATGAAGCAAAAAATGTTGATCTGATTAGCGTATTAAAATCGGTTCCCTATGAAAGTATTTCAAAAAAATTAGCTGTGAATGATTATCATCATGCCAGTAATATCCACGACTTTAAAACCATCGAAAATGACCTAAAAACTCTTGATTCCTTGTATCCGAATCACAAATTTGACTTGCGGGTCATAATAGGATCTTTATTGACCGACACATTACACAATAGGATTCGTAATAATTTCAGTAGCTTTAATTTCAAAGAATTGTTTCGGCTCCAAAACCTTTTGATTAGATATTCTTATTACTCGCAGTGCTCGTATACAGAGGAAAATAATCTCATGTTTTCCGTTATTGCCAACTATTGGGGCTCATTTATTGCGCTCAAATTATCTGAATTGTCTAAGCAAAAAAATGGAGTGAAATTTGATTTTGGATATCGATATTTAGAATCTCGTAGTAATCAGTACCGCTATTTTGTAAATACAAAGGTTTCCTCTCTTGAAAAATTTATTTATAATTTATTGACATCGAATTGGGGCCATTTGATCAATGCTACTTGGGCTCAGACATCAATACTCCAAAAGTTTATTTTTATTTTATTATCTTTAATTACTTTACTATCGTACTTTTTATTATTCAATGAATTGAAAAGAAAAATTTATCGTTATAATAAAAATTAACCAATCAAAACAAAAAATTTAAAAATGAGAAAGTCGATTTTTTTAGTTTGCCTTATTAACTGTGTACTAAATGTGTTTGCTCAGTATGATGGTAGCTATGTTTCTGTTAGTTCATTGTCATATAATAACGAAAAAATATCATATGTAGCGATGGCAAGAGGAGGAAATCGTGTGAAAGCCAAGTATTTTGCCTCCCGAGATTTCAATGGATCAACTGTATATCAGCGTTTCTTGGAATGGTCTAAAAACAAAAAGCTAATTGCTATTTCGAGCGGTACTTATATGTGGCCTTCATGCAATGGCTCTGATCCACAAACAATACCAGTTGGATTATGCGTCGATAATGGTATCCCAGTCAATAAAAATTTAATTCTAAATGGATTAGATGGGCTTGCCGTTGTATACCCGGCAGGGGGCGGGGGTGGAATAGCGGTGACAAATTTGAAGGAGGGGAATCTTAAAATATCTGATGGAGGAACCAGCACGACCCTGAATGTCAGAAACTCTTGGGACTTACAGAAATTTATAACCTGGTCACAAGGGAATTCTGCTACCGTATTTCAGTCTCATTTGTTTGTATATAAAAATAACTTCTTGCTTGATCCTAGTAAAGCCAGTGGTAAACCGGCTCCGCGTAGAGTTCTCGCAGTGGGCACGGCTACGGATGGTCAAGTTGTACATTATATAATTGATTTGCCCGGTCAAAATAATACAATTTATGATGCCGCATTCAAGGCTTATAATTTTTTGACAAAAAGAGCGCAAGTTAATATCACTTTTATGATTAACCTGGATACGGGTTGTCAAAATGTATTTCAGGTATATAGATCAGATGGCTCTATCGATTCACAATTTAAAGGTGATACTCCTATATACAATGCCGCTAATCTTCTTGTCTATTACTTCGAGTAATACAACTCCAACATGAAAAAATCGATTTTGCTCATAGTTTTTTTGTGTAGTCGATTTTTTTTGTTTTCTCAGTTAGGCCTGATTGCACACTATAAGATGGATGGAGATGCCATTGATATTTCCGGGAATCAAAATCATGGGGTCGTTAATGATGGTGTTGTGCCTACCTATGATCGCTTTGGTTATGCTTGTGCTGCCATGCAATTTGATGGGAGTAAAGGATATATAGAAGTGCCGAATAGCAGCACTTTATCTTCCATACAACAGAACCTTACGATTGCAGTTTGGTATAAACTTTCCCTGCAAGCAACCAGTTCCAATAATTATTGGTTAACCGTACTTTGTAAAGGATCGGGAAATACTGAAACTAATGAAAACCCGCATTATCGATTACAAGTACAACAAAATACGAATCAAATACCCAATACTTGCTCCTCAGGGACACCTATAGAGTCTAGCACCATATCAATGTCGACCAACTTTACCTCCTGTGATGATCAGCTGATGTCGCATCTTTTTGAGCCGGAAGTTTGGCACTTCTATGCACTTGTGTATAATGGAACTCAGGTGACGGCTTATATGGACAATAAACCTGTTTTTACCAGAAACTATACTAACTTACTTACCAACAATAATTACCCACTGTATATAGGTGTTGATGAACCTGGGCAGACTGAATATTTTTTTGGGACCTTGGATGATTTACGAATATTCAATAGGGCGCTCTCGTCTACCGAAGTCGAGGCTCTATTTAACGAAACAAAGCCAATCGTTGATCAGGAAGAAATAGAAATTAAACCTTTAAGTGATTATACCCATTATTTAGACAAAACTGGTTGTTCTGCGAAAGTACATTTCCCAACCCCGACGGTAACAAGTAATTGTGGGCCAACTACTATCAAGCAAATTGAAGGGCCCCCCCCCGGATCCCTGTTTACTGTCGGGAAAACTAAAATTGTCTATGAAATTACTACACAGTATAACTACCGTGAAGTCATATCATTTGATCTAATCATCAAAGACACCATCCCACCCCGCATTAGTGCTATTAGTGATACCACGTTCTACATGGATAGCAATGCCGATAGTGTATTCATTCAATATCCATTTCCGGACGCAACTGATAATTGCGGTATCAAAAGCCTCTTTTTGGTAAAAGGAATTAGTTCAGGTAGATACCTTAAAGAAGGGGCCTATTTCTGTGAATACCAGGCCGAAGATATCAACGATAATACCAGTAATGTTGGCTTTTTCTTACATATAAAAAAGAAAGTTTCAGATACCATACAAATTTTCAACGTTGATACGTTAAAGAATATAACATCAGGAGTAGAGGATACCCTATCTGTTACTTCTTATCGTCCTAATTCTTTAATAATACTGCTGGATGTTTCAGGGTCAATGGCTCAAAATGACAAAATTAATATTCTGAAAGAAGCTGTTGTAAACGCTGTTAGCCGTTTGCGATCGATTGATCAGCTAGGGGTAGTATCATACGCTTCAGAGACCCGGACCATTTTACTGCTCGCACCAGTTACCAACCGGGCAGCGCTTATAGATAGTATCAATCAGATTTCAGCTGCCGGGCCCACATTGGTTTCTTCGGGTTTAAAAAAGTCATATGATGTTTTGCTGAATAAGTATCTTCACAATGGTAATCACCAGATTTATTTATTGACTGATGGATTATTTTCAATCTCGGATGCAGACCGAAAACTAATTCAACAAATGAAGCAGTCTCAAGCGAAGCCCATTGATTTAAATATTATTTTGATAAAGCCCTCTGAAGCGACTATGAAATTGCAGAAGAGGACACTGGAAGCAGCAGGAGGTCATTTAATAGTGATGAAAGATAAAAAGCAAGCTGATCAACTTTTGAATACTATTATGGAAAACAGTAAGATAAAAAACTAATGAATACTCAAAAAAAAATTACAGTGGTTTTACTCTACTCAACTTTTTTGATTAGCCTTATTGCTAACTCACAAGTCTCCCCTCAGGGCACTACGCAGGGACAGAATAAGACAATTACCCAGCCCAGCCAGCCTTCCCAGAAAGACTCGATTAGTACAACTGTTGCCCCTCAAAAAGGTAATATTCCTGACTCCGTTCAGCGTTTAATAGAAAAAAGCAGTACAAATTCTTTAGAGCAATTATCTAAATCAGATTTAGAAACCCAACAAAAGCTGCAAGCCATTTTTGATAAAATGGGCGGGGAGTTTTATTATTATGATAGTATTTTGTCATTAATTGAGATTAAACAATTTTATTTGGAAGATTCCCTATCTAGTCAATTAGACAAGCTTTTGGAAAAACAAGAGGTGTTAAAAAATAAAATAGATACCACTATATTAAGTTTTGCCACACAAGAAATAGACCTTGAGAAAAAGAGAAAAGGCCTACCTGCTATTCATACTCTACTAGAAAATCAATTCAATGAGCTTAGTGAATTGAAAACTAAATTTAACGAGGGGGAGCGTTCAGAAAAAGCAATCGAAGAGGAGCTAAAACAACTTAATGGACGAGCAAAAAAATCAGAAAATAAGCATAAAGCCGAATTCGAATCCATCCAAAAATATGTGAATACAAAGCAGCCTGCACTTTTCCAACTTCGACACCGTAATATTAACTTTCGAATTTTGGTTACTCCGGTTAATACCTCATTAATAAAAGTTGATCCTGATTTAACAAAATCCAGGAGGAGTTTAAAACCAGTTTGGGATGCCGCAAAGCGTACAAAGCCCTATGGACTTTTTAATGCCGGTATGTTCAACGAAGATGGCTCTGCAGTAGGCTTTCAAATTGTTGAAGGTAAAATTATTAACCCCATCAACCTAAACAAAGGGTCAAATTTCACGGGTAACTTTTATATGCAGCCCAATGGTATATTTTATGTTGACAAGAAAGATAATGTGGGTGTTTTAGCTACTGATGAATTTAATAAAACCTATTCCCCGGATAAATTTAAAAATATCAATTACGCCACGCAGTCCGGTCCTATGTTAGTTATCAAAGGGAAAATCAATGCGAAGTTTGGGCTCAACTCCACAAACCGATACATTAGAAATGGGATTGGAGTAGCTGGAAAACCGGGAAGTCAGGTGGTAGTGTCGATTATTTCATCAACACCCTGTACATTTTATGACTTGGCCAGTCTCTATAAATGGCTTGGCTGTGAAAGTGCCTTGTATTTAGATGGAGCTGTTTCTGTCATGTTTACCGATCTCAATGGTAAAAAAACTGGAGACCTTACTTCAGGGTCGATCGGTCCCATCATTGCTATTTATAAAAAATAATCCTATGTGTCGATATTTCTTACTACTATCATTTTTATTCTCTTCCGGACTGCTGATGTCGCAACAGTCCGAAAAGCAAAATGTTAACTACAAGTCAAAAACATATGATATTATTTCATTTAAAGTTGACTCCACCTTTGCATCTCAAATTGCTATCATCAATAATTCAGGGCTTATTGCAGAAAAAGATCTTTATGATTCTTTAGAGCAAGGTGGCAAGTATTTTGCCATCAATGCGGGTAGCGTTGATTCACTTTGTAATCTGCTTGGTTTAGAATTATCAGAAGGGATCTTGAAGCGACCAATGAATTTGAACAGCGGTGCAGGTAATTTTTACTCTTACGGGAACGCTGTTTTTGCGGCAAATGCCAGCGGCGTAGCGATTATGAATACTAAAAAATATGACTCAACAGTAAGTTACAATTTTGCACTTCAGGCAGGTCCTCTCCTGGTCGAAGATAAAAAAATAAATAAAGAATTTTCTGCAAGCTCTAAAAATCAATTTTTGCGTTGTGGTATTGGCATTCGCTCAGATAATAACAGTCAAATTGTCTATTTTGTTATCGCTAATGTTCCGGTATCATTTTATCAATTTGCTGATCTATTTCTGAATAAATTAAAATGTCAGCAAGCTATTAATCTTGAGTCTGCCTTTTATGCATCGGCCCATTTCCCTAATCTCAAGAGGACTTATTCTACCACTCGGCAAATATGCAATTTTATTTACATTAAGCTATAAATTTTAATTTTTACGCAACTATTGAATTAATTCCTTAGCAGACTAGGTGTTTAGGAGTCAACATCTTGATTTATTACCAGATAAATGTAATAGTATTTCCGTAACAGGTGCCTGCTGAATTAGTAGCATAGGCTTTCACTGAATAGGTGGTACCTGATTGGAAAGGGGAAAAGTTTGCAGAAAAGAAACCAATTCCGGATCCAATCTGATAGCTAGTCCCGTTAATCACAACGCCCCTGGCTGTAACAGTTGCTCCACCATTAAAAGATACATTTCCTCCTAAATTACCCGTATTTGCGTTTACTCTAACCATTGAACTCGTTGTTACCGTAGGGCAATCTGCGGTTGTTGTAAAAGTAGTAGTGCTACCATAGCAAGTACCAGAAGAGTTAGTCGCATAAGCACGAACGTAGTAGGTGGTTGAACGAGTTAAACCGGATAAGTTGACAACGAAAGAGCCCGTGCCACTGCCACCAGGGTAGTTGATTCCAGTCCCTATAGTTGGTACGGTGTTTGTACTGCTAATTACTACTCCTCTTCCTGTAACTGTGGCACCGCCATTTGATATTACATTTCCCCCAGAGGTAGCAGTAGTAGAGCCAATGGAAGTAGTAACATTCGTGCTAACTGTTGGGCATGTGATAGAAAGGGTCATAAACTGAATCACGCTGCCATAGCAGGTACCTGCTGCGTTAGTAGCATAGGCGCGAACATAATATCGGATTCCTGGGCTTAAACTAGTCAGGTTAACTGTAAAGGCGCCTGTACCAGAACCACTGGTGTAGTTGGTGCCGGACCCAATAGCTGGGGTAGTATTTGTGCTACTGATAACCACACCTCTCGAAGTAACCGTAGCACCGCCATCAGCTGTTACATTCCCCCCTGCGGTAGCGGTAGTATACAAAACGGCTGATGCGGCAGTAGTACTTACCGTAGCACAAACCGGATCGGTTGTGAATTGAATCACACTACCGTAACAAGTACCAGCTGCGTTAGTAGCATAGGCGCGAACATAATATCGGATTCCTGGGCTTAAACTAGTCAGGTTAACTGTAAAGGCGCCTGTACCAGAACCACTGGTGTAGTTGGTGCCGGACCCAATAGCTGGGGTACTATTTGTGCTACTGATAACCACACCTCTCGAAGTAACCGTAGCACCACCATCATTTGTCACATTACCCCCAGTCGTAGCTGTAGTAGCGCCAATTGCGGAAGCCGATGTGGTACTAACAGTTGCACAAACAGTTCCAGTAGTAAACTGAATCACACTACCGTAACAAGTACCAGCTGCGTTAGTAGCATAGGCGCGAACATAATAGGTGGTTCCAGGCGTTAAACTAGTCAGGTTGACTGTAAAGGCGCCTGTACCAGAACCACTGGTGTAGTTGGTGCCGGACCCAATAGCTGGGGTACTATTTGTGCTACTGATAACCACACCTCTCGAAGTAACCGTAGCACCACCATCATTTGTCACATTACCCCCAGTCGTAGCTGTTGTGGCACTGATACCAGAAGCGGACGTGGTGTTTACAGTTGCGCAAACAGAGCTAGTGGTAAACTGAATCACGCTGCCATAGCAGGTACCTGCTGAGTTAGTAGCATAGGCGCGAACATAATAGGTGGTTCCAGGCGATAAGTTAGTCAGGTTGACTGTAAATGCACCGGTGCCTGAGCCACTAAGATAGGTTGTGCCCGATCCGATAGCGGGTGTTGGATTTGTAATACTGATAACAACACCCCGGGCTGTTACTGTAGCACCGCCATCAGCTGTCACATTACCCCCAATCGTAGCTGTTGTGGCACCTACAGCTGAAGCAGTAGTTGAAACTACGGGTGGACAAGTAATTGATTGAGTAGTGAACTGAACTACACTACCATAACAAGTGCCTGCTGAGTTTGTAGCGTAAGCACGAACGTAGTAAATAGTACCGGGGGTTAAATTAGTCAGATTAACCGAGAAGGCGCCCGTGCCAGAACCACTGGGGTAGTTAGTGTCCGATCCGATAGTGGGTGTAGCATTCGTACTGCTAACAACTAATCCTCTTGCTGTTACTGTAGCTCCTCCATCAGCTGTCACATTACCACCCGCTGTAGCTGTGGTATAGGTAACTAATGTAGTACTGGTTGTAGTTGAGGAAGGACAGCTGGCCGGCGTACTAAATGATTTCAAATCTCCATAAAGCGCAGATGAGGGGGGCGCAATAATAATATAGGCTCTGTAGTAATATGTTTTAGCCGGGGATAAATTTGTAATTGAAGTAGGAAAAGAGCCGGTTCCTGTACCCGACGGAGTTTTGTTACCCGAAACAGTCACGTTACTATTAGATTCACTCCAACAAATACCCCTTTCTTTGCCTGCCAAATTATTTATTCTGCAAGCAACCGAAGAGCTATTTATAACGACAGAGGTAGGAGAAGGTGTCTGAAAATTGCCCGTAACGACCGTGACTTTATCACCCCATCCTGCTAAGGGATCCGGAACTTTTGTGCACCGAATACCCAAAAACAATACACCAAAAAAAATAAAATTTAATACATTGCTCAGGATCGAATTTTTCATGATACAAGATAAAAAAATCTTCACAAATTATGTTGTTGCATACCGTTTCGCTCATGCAAGAACGTTATTAACTGATAGGAAAAACCCAGAGTAAGTAATAACCCCTACCAATTAGCTTTTTTATTTTGCGCAACAATGGACTTAGAAATAATGAACTCACTTTTCGAGTTACCTGTTCGGCCCTAATTTAATTACATTACCTAAATAATAACGATAAATATCGACTATGAAAAAACTATTCTTTTTATTGCTCTGTGCTTTTTTTGCACAAGCGTTTCATGGACAACAAAATAAAGGATTATGCAGCGTAGAAGTGAATGATGTCTCAAGGATGACCAGCTTTGGATATTTAGTAAGTTATGTAGTACAGTTTAAGAATTATAATAAGAAGACCGTAGATGGCATTTATTGGAGAGCTCTATTTTACAATAATGATGGAGATTTTATTAAATCAGAAGAATCTTCCTTTAACTCAACCAATCTTATTGATCCAATCGCTTCCGGGTTTACAAAATCGGTGACCAGGGCTCCCGGAATCAAAGGCGCTTCCAAGGTGGTGATAGTAATTAGTAAGGTGCACTTCAGTGATAGGAGTAGGTGCAATTAATAAAAAACTCAACTCCTAACTGTCTAGACAAAAAATGTTCGTATACGAAGAAGCTGAGTTCCATATAACTATTTTCTATCAGGGCCTATACCCTAAAAATTCAGTTTCGTTAATTCGAGTTGTAGCAAAGAAAATCGGACTAGATTTTTGAGATATTTTATTTTTAATTTGATTAAAGTCAACAATTGCAACCTGATTATCAGGTAAAAAAGATATAATTTTCATAGGCTTATCAGTTCTTAAATAGATTTCTTTATCTATATCAGTATTGAATTCAACAGTGGAATTAGTCTCTTCAAAAAGACAGAATATCCTTATGCGTTTCTCCCCGTATATTTTTTGAAAGTCAAATTTGGCTATGACAGGAATAAATTCACCTATTTTCATCAGCTTGTCAACATTCCAAACACCCAGCTGTCTCATTTTAAATGAATTCAAATAGTCTGCTTCTTTTTTTACCCTGACAATTTCGCTTTCTACTTCTTTCAAAAGGGAATCCACGTTTATCTCCGCATTTTGGTCCTTATTTTTTGTGAAACTCTGGTTTTTGTTTGAAGGCAGCGGGCGTGCCTTCACACTAAAATGAAGCCATTTATCATTATCAGTAACTTCATCGGAATACTGCTTTTTTGAAAAGTATAATTTGTACACATTTTGATCGCCTTTTTGCTTTTTAATTGATACGCTATCCCAATTTATTCGAAGTGATCGTAAAACTTCATCATTTATGTCTTTAGCATCTATTTGCCAAACCCTTCCCAGCAAGGGTTGCATTTCAGGAGCCATATCCAGATCGCTAAATAGCTCGAAGTCGATGGGTGATTTTTTAGTAACTCCAAGAGCTTGACGGATTTTTTTCGTTAATGCCTGTAATTTTTTTTGTTTTGCCAGATTAGGCTTTGTAAAAAAAGTATCTGTTTTCTCCCATTCTTTGTTTTCTTTCAAGTAAAATAACTGGTAATCAACTGATGACCGGTAAGCGGCTAAATCGGTTTCCATGGACGCTGCATCCCGTAGTTTTAATTCACTTGTATCCTTAAAAGCATGTATTTCTACCATACCAGCCGATGCCAGTATTTCTTTTTTATCCCGGCGGGTGCACAAAACTGAAGTTTGGATTCAAGAAATTGGGACTGATAGGTATAGGCACTTTAAGACTGAAGAAAAGCTATGTAAGTCAGATTTAGACAGAAGAGAGACAATCAATAAGAAAGTTATTAGGATGGATTTTGTGCAGGGAAAGACAATTTTGTAGTTTTAGTAACTAAACCTTAAATCCTTTAAAATGTAATTCCGTTTTGTTAATACAGGGAACAGTTAAAATGCAAATCGAATGAAAAAAGTAAGTCTAATTTTTACTGCAGTTTTCATTACTGCAATGCTGGTAACATCCTGCAGAGGCGGTGGTGGCAATGAATACGTATCATACAACGAAGTAACCATAGGCAAACAAGTATGGATGACTCAAAACCTTAACGTGGACAAATTCCGTAATGGAGAGGTTATTCCGGAAGCAAAAACTAAGGGCGAATGGAATGCGTATGCGGATGCTGGAGAAGCTGCCTGGTGTCATTATAATAATGACACAGCGAATGGTGCGAAATATGGTAAGTTGTATAATTGGTATGCGGTAAGTGATTCTAGGGGTCTCGCACCTGTTGGGTATCATATTCCCTCCGATGGCGAATGGACTATACTTACTGATTATTTGGGTGGAGAAAAAAATGCAGGTGCTAAAATGAAATCCAAGCAGGGCTGGTCTAAAGACGGTAACGGCACTAATAGCAGCGGCTTTTCAGGTCTTCCGGGCGGTGGTCGTGAACTCAATGGTACGTTCAACTACGTTGGCAAGGCCGGTCCCTGGTGGAGTTCTACGGAGGGCAAGCCAAGCAATGCCTGGGGCCGCCTCCTGTATTACAGAAATGGCGATGTGAGCAGGGGCGACGTCGGTAAGGGAAGGGGGTTCTCTGTTCGTTGCCTCAGGGATTAATTTATTTTTAGTTCTTCCAATTGCCTCAAGTAGCTATTTGAAGTCTCATTAATTTGAATATTAAATGATTGATTATGCACGAAAATAAAGTCAAGTTGGCTGCTAAAAAAGGTGTTCTTACCACCGCTATTATAAGTTCTGTACTTGCTTCATGTAATTTTAATTCAAAAACAGATGAAGCTATTAAAAGTGCAATTGAAAAATCTCCATATGAGGTAGTAGATT
>Ga0194116_10003779_pt1 | contig 17969 bp, 18 predicted proteins | sample TA2MahsurfametaG_4_FD_148617 | JGI IMG/M metagenome (GOLD analysis project Ga0194116, IMG submission 148617) | Freshwater microbial communities from Lake Tanganyika, Tanzania - TA2015008 Mahale S9 surface | ecosystem: Environmental > Aquatic > Freshwater > Lake | place: Tanzania: Lake...
CCCAATCCCCAATCCCCAATCCCCAATCCCCAATCCCCAATCCCCAAAAATCATAATTATTTATAAGAATTTAATAAATTTGATTTTATATATAATTTATTTTATATATACAAAAATCTTCATTTTTTCCAATTTTATTTTGTAAATATTGAGCTAATGGTCAATTGGTTTATTTATTGACTTCATAGACATTTATTAAAAGATTTTTTAGTCAAGAACATTAGAAAATTTAAAAATAAAATATAAAATTAATTTAAATGTAAAAAAACAAATTAAATAAAATGAATAGTTTACCTAAAATAGTTGAAAATAGCAGTGAAGAATTGAGGAAAAAGCAAATGGAATCTCAAACTCTACAAAACTCTACAAATAAAAAGTAATACAACTTTATATATTAATAAAAGGCAGAACCCATACGACTATTTTAGTTCAAGAATTCCAAAACAAGCAATAGAAAGTAAATTTATCTAACAATCGATTTTATGAAAAATAAAGAAATTTAAATTATTTAAAAATTATCTTTCAGTATTAATAGAATTCTTACTCATTAAAAATTTTAAATATGTTAAAATTAAAATCTTCTTTTTTGAAATCTATTAAATATGTAATTTACTTAATAGTTTAAATTTTCTGGAACTTTTTCATGGAATAATGTAATTTTAAACCATACTTTAGATAAATTTTTCATATTTTTTTAATATAAACTAGATTTCTTAAAACAGGAAAAAGATGATAGATTTATATACTTTTTGAAGTATGGAATTTTAAGAAGATTTGATGGAGAGGGGGATATAATATTTATAGAAATACCGCAAATTCCAAAAAAATTAGTTGTATATAGAAGGCCAATTGTAAGACAGAAAAGTTTTGATAAATTATATTTAAATTCAATGGATTTACCTCATGTTCCTTTATTTGAGGGAGAAGAAAATTTAAAATTATTATCATTAGAGAATAATAACATCACAAAAATTGATCATTTAGTTTCTTTGAATAATTTACTTTATTTGAATTTATATGCAAATAAAATATATGAGATTGAGAATTTACATACTGTTCCAAAATTACGTGCAATAATGTTAGGAAAAAATCAGATAGAAAAAATAAAAAATCTAAATTGGCTTTTGGATTTAGAAGTTTTAGATCTTCATTCAAATAAAATAAAAATTATAGAAAATTTATCTATGCTGAAGAAATTAAGACTGCTGAATTTAGCAAACAATCAAATCACAGGATTCAGTGAACTTATAAATAACAAAAATCTTGAAGAAATAAATCTGAGAAAAAATCTGGTATTAAAATTTTTAAAATAACTTACTAATAGATTTTTTTATTCACATTTTAAATTCAAAAATACTAAAAAAATAAATAGATTGTTTCTGTTCCTTTTCAAATATATAATTTAGAAAAACTGAAGAAAATAAATTTGGGTAAAAACATGATATCTAAATTAGATTATTTGCTTGAGCTGAAAAAATTAAAAAGCTTAAATGAATTAGTTATAGAAGATAACCCTGTTTTAGTGTTAAAAGAATCGAATGATATTTTACGCTGCCTCCCAATAAAAATTAAGCAAAAAGACAATAATAAAGATGGGAAAAATAATAAACCTAGTACTCCAGTAACTACAGGAATAGTTTCACATACATCTTCTGCAGGAGGTAATTTGCTTAACAAAAATATACAAGGAACACCTAATCAACAAAATAATAGTAATTCGAATTATTATTCCAATTCTCTCTTAAAATCTAATTATTCTATAAATCTTGATGTCAATAGCAATCCAAGTTCATCTGGGAATTTCGGTAATAGTGTTAATCCTTTAAGCATTAGTAATAATACTCTATCCACTAATTTAGTTCTTAACAACAACCTTATTAATTCAGGAAATGGAAGCTCGACTATGTTTCAGACTAACAAATCAAATCCATTCATTGTGGGTATGTTTTTATTTATATTTTAGATTACTTATCCCAGTTTACAATATGCAAAATAATACTATAACTAATATTAGAAAACTATTTATTTAATTAAATTAGATGAAAATTCTAACTCGACCTCTAATAATAATATTAACATCTTATCTCAAAATTACATAAATCCTTCTCCCAATCCTGTTAATGGAAATTCCCAGATTAACTCAAATTCAAATATCAATTCCAATGAATTAAAAACTACAAACACTCTCTTAGCAGGAAACCTATCTTCAACTCAAATGAACCAAAACAATAACATAAATCATAATGCAACTGAAGCAAGTACAGCTGATATTGCGAATATTGTTTCTCATATTCAAAAGGAATGGCAGACTGAATACAATTTTATTGTAGAAAATGGATATAATGGTTATCATTCAAAAAGATTAAAAGATAGTAAAATAGTTAGTGGGCATGCTGAACTTGAAGGATCAAATAAACTTAATATATACGGGAATGCTTTGGAAGTTTTAGATCAAGCGGAATTCTATGAAAATATTTCTATTATTCATTTTGAATACTTTAATATAGACATGATTACTAACAGGAAAATAATTGAAAAATTAAAAAAATTCGCTAAAATATCTAAGCTTATTTTTTCAAATAATAATATTCACTCTTTTTATCAGCTATTAAAATTTGAAGATTTTAATGATATTGAATCTATAAGTATACAAAATAATGAAATCAACAACGCTTATTTACTCAAATATTTTTTAATATATAGATTCCAAAAAATAAAGTTTTATAATGATCTTGAAATATCTTCTAAAGATGTTATGACTGCAAAAAAAATTTATGAGTATTTTGATAAATGTATTTCTTGTGGTGAAAATAAAAAAAGAGAAAAAAAGCAAATGCAGCAGCAATTAGCTGCTGAAAACAGTAAAAAGAATGAAAGTGCTAATAATAAAGATAATCTTAATGGAAATAATAATGAAAATAATAACAATAATAACACAGCAAATCCTAAGGAAAGCAATAATTCTGAAAAATCCCCTCTTGATAAAGTGGATAATTACGAGACCATTAAAGAGGAAAAAGAAAATTTGATATTGAAAAAAAATCTTTTGAATTATGTTACTAAACATCTTACAGATGTACTTGAGGAGATTGTTGATGAAGAATAATATTAATATTAAATTCTTTTTAAATTATTTTAAATTATATTTTAACAAAACGAGTTTTTAATATAATTCATAATCATTTCTTTTAATTGAAATAAATTGAAATAATGCATTAAAATATATAACAAATATTTATTTGTCTAATAAAGAATGATTCAAAATTTTCAATATTGAAAATATAAGTAAAAAGACTCCTTTTACTCTAATTTCATCTAAACTTTTCAAAAGAATATTTGTTTCACTTATATAATTTAATCTCAATTCCTATAAGTTATAAATATATTAAATATTTTTAATTTTATAAATTTAAATATGCTAATGATTATTTTTAAAGAATTAAATTATTAAAATAAAACATGAGCAACAATAATAACATAGTAAATAATACAAATTCAAGCAAAAATAAGATTGAATCAATTAAAGTATATATTAGATTAAGGCCTCTACTTCAACACGAAGATGTTGAATTTTGGAATATTGATGAACTTAATAATAACATATTTACAGTCAAGTATAAATAAAAATAAGTTTAAAAATACTAAAGTGAAATTTATAATTTTGAATTATTTATGTCTTTTAAATTAAATTTAAAATTGTAGTAATTTATCTCAATACGGTCGTTTAGATCAAAGCAGAGATTTTAATTCCTATAATCCTAAAGATAAAGAACACAAAAAAATTTTGATGGATTCAATCTATTCACCTCAGAGCTTTTATTTCGATAAGATTTATAATATCAATTGCAATTCACAACAAATTTATAAAGAGAATTGTAGACATATTACAAAATCAGTTATTAATGGGTATAATGGTACAATATTCTTGTATGGACAAACTACTTCAGGAAAAACATTTACTATGTTAGGAACTCCTAATTCACCTGGATTACTACCTTGTGCAATTAGAGACATTTTCAATTTGATATCTAAAGAAAAATATCCTGAAAGATTTTCTGTTTATTGTTCTTATATAGAAATTTACAATGAAAATATACATGATTTATTAACTGATGCGAATAATTTAAAATTAGTTGATGATTCTAAGGTGATTAAATTTTTCAAGAAAGATTAATTTATCACAATTAATCTTATTTATTTTTTAGTATGGAGTAATTGTTAATGGTGCAAAAAAAATAAAAATAAAAAATTTTGAAGACGGAATCACTTTGAAAGATTTCGGAGAAGAGAATAGAAGATATAGGGAAACTCTAATAAATGAATATTCTTCAAGATCTCATTCAATTTTCCAGATAGTAAAATTTAAATTTTAAAACAAAATATTAAAATTAGTTTGTTGAAAACCAGTATTTTGATGAAATAAATAGCGTAGAGGGAATGAGATACTCTTTCTTGGTATGATTTTATCTTATTTATTTTTATTTTAGAATTTAGTTGATCTTGCTGGTTCCGAAAGATTAAATGATTATGATAACAAAACAGAAGCTAATGGAGAGACAGGTTATATAAATAAAAGTCTATTCGTATTAGCAAATGTAGTGAATAAATTAGCAGAAGGAAAATCGTATTATTAATAATACAAATATAAAAAATTAAAAATCATTAATTTTTTGAAAAAATTATTTTTATTAATTTTTTATCAATTAGAAACTATATTCCATATCGAGATTCTAAATTGACAAGATTGTTATCTCAAGCATTAGGAGGAAATTCTCTCACAAATATAATATGCACTGCTTCTCCTGCTGCAGTTAATTATTATCAAACCCTTTCAACTTTAAGATTTGCGACAAGAGCAAAAGTAGTTAAAACAAAACCTATAGTAAATCAAGTTTTGGATGACAAAAACGCAATAGAATTTTATAAGTTAGAAATTAAAAGACTACAAGAACAGCTAAAAAATGGAAAAATTAAAGGTGCGGTAGGTAATATTTTAATTTTTACAAATTATTTACATTTTATATTAAATAGAAGAAAAACAAGTTCTATCTGATAAAGAAAAAAGTGAAATTTTTAAGAATGAATTTGAAAAATTGAAAAATTCAGGTAAGCAATAAATTATCATTATTAAAAGTTCTCATAAAAATATAATCTAATTTATTTCAAATTAATTTAGGAAACAAAATTTTCGAAGATTATTTCAATAGTATAAATCATGATAGAGATTCTAATATAAACGCTGAAAATTCCTACATTGAAAATTTAGTCTCTAAAATAAATTCTAGTTTTAAAAATGAACCTTCCAATATAAATGGAAATAAATTCAAAACACAAGTAGAATTCAATGAATTTTCTAGAAAAATTAAACTTGAATATAAGTAAAAAAATTATATTTTTATTCTAGTTTTAGTTAGATTATATATTAATAATTTTTCAAATTTTTCAATTTAGGAATGACTTGATGGCTTTGCAAAATAGATACAAAGAAAAACTAAGAGAGTTATCGTTTAAGCATTTCCCAAGAAATGCTATAGAAATTTCAAAAATTATAAATGATTTAAATGGGATTGCAAATTTTAATAGCAATGAAGATGAAGTCCTATCTCCTAAACAAAAAACGGAAAATTCAAATAATCATAATTATTTAAAAAATATCTATTTGAATAACACCAATAATAATAATCTAATTAGCAATCAAAATAACAATTACAATAATAATATTTATTCCAATAATACAAATAATCTTTCAGCTCTTACTAATTTAAATAATCATTTCAATACAAATAATAATCATTCAAATTATAATAGCGATAATGATTTCTATCAAAGCGATGAAAATGACGAAGTTATAAAAAAAATAAAAACAGGTGCAATATTCAGAGATGTTCGCTTTATTTTTAATACAAATATTTATGATAATTTTGAAAATAATATAAAATTGCTAAAACAAAATTACGAAGACAAAATTGACACTCTCGAAAGAAATATGGAATACTATAAAAGTTATTTGGAAAACCACTATAGAAAAAAAATTCAAAAAACAAAAAGTAATTTTATGGATAATATTGAATTATTATCTGATAATCTACCAATAATGAGTATCACTTCCGAACACAATGACAAATTAAGGATACTTCGAGAATTATATGATGATAAATTAAAAGAGTTAGAACATGTAAATTTTAAAAAATTTTTTCATTTCATTTTTATTTAATTTATTTCTTTTCAAATTTTATTTATAATTCTTCTCTTTACCAAGATTTTCTTCGATAATCTGAAGTCTATTACTTCATCAAGAATGTCTCAAAATCATGAAAATTATTAATATATTGGAGTATAATTTGTTTAATTACATAATATTTAAAATTTTTATTTTTAAATCATAAATTTTTAGATTATTTAATAAAAGTAGTTATGAAATTAAAATTCAATTTTTTTACTTAATTTCAAATTATTTATTTTACAAAAAAATAAAAACATTAATAAAAATAAATAAATAACTGGATTTTAATAGGAGTATGAATGTTCTAAAACAAGGCTAATATATTTTTATATAATACTTTAATTTGATTCATATTCGATAATTTTTTGTTTATTATTCTCATTTAAATCTATTAAATATTGATAAAAAATTAAAATGAATTTCTTTTAATGAAAATTTTAAAGAAATTTTATGAATGAATTTAAAAATTAAAAAGTTTAAAAATTTTAAATTTTACAAAAATGAGCATGTATAGATCACCAGTAAAAACTTATTAATTATAAGCTCATCTCAGTGGAAAATTTCGATTATAGGAATCTCAATCAAAGAATTACAAGGTATTTACAATTAAATTAAAAAAAGTCCCCGAACATTAGAAGCTTGTCGGAGGTTAGCTATAGATCCAAAACTGTTATATTATTTAGACATAAATCAATATAAAGTTGCAAATCCTGAAGTATTTGCTTTACCAAAAGATATTCAAAAAATAAGATACGAACATAGTGTGAAATTAAGGGAAAGAGCTGTTGAAAGTGTTGTATTAGTAATACCATTAACTTATCTAACATTAATATTCAAAAACAGAAAAAAGTTTCGATAATTAGTTTATTTGAAATGAATAATTTAATATAAATTATTTGTTTCTATTTTCTTCTTCTTAGAATTCAATAAAAATGGATTTTTAAAAAAAAGAACCTAAAACAAAATATAAATCTTATCAATTTTTATATATAAGCATTATATTATTCAAAAGTTAATTATTAGGAAAGAAGGAAAATTATCGAAACTGAATATCTTGATATGAAAGATAAAAAAGAGAATAATAATTATAATACTTTGGAGTCAATATCAGGGGTAAATTAAAATTCTATTTTAATCATTTAATCAGGATTTGCTATTTTCTATTAAAATATCTCAATTTTTGTTTATTCAAAAATCTCAAATAAAACAAAAAATTGATTTTTTTTTAAAAAATAGTTTCGCAGCTCTAGCCAATTTAATAAAAAAAAACCAGCTCTCACAGGAAACATTTTAAGCTCAAGTTTGAATCTAAAATCCAATGCGATTGATAAAGAACTGAAATTACTTGAAAAAATGAAAGATAAACAAAGAATGGAAATTCAAAATTATGTAGAAAGTGAACTTCGAGCTAAATTTCTTAGATTAGATAACGAAGAAAAATTACTAATGCTCAAGCAAAAGGAAGAAGAACAAAAAAGAGAAAAAGCAAGAAGAAAGCGTTTAAGAGACATGGATAAAAATAAAAGGGAATTTTTTCAAGATAGGAAATTAATAAATGAATTTGAAGAGAAACAAAGATTAATGGAAGAAAAAGATATTGAAAATCATAGAAAATTATATGAAAGGCAAGTTGATGAAAAAATTAAGCAACGTGAATTACTGAAGAGAGAAGAAGAAAATAGAATAAAACAAGAAGAATTGAAAATGAATAATGATAGAATTGCTATGGAAGAGAAATTGAAAGCTGATGAAAGAAAAAGAAGGATAATGGAAAAAGTAAAATAAAAATATAAAATTAAATTATTTTAAAATATTTTTGTAACTATTTTTTTTATTAATCATTATTTTCTGTATTAAATTCTACAAAAAGGATCATGAAAGGAAAATAACAGTGGAAAAACAAAAATTAGATAAATTGCTTGAAAAGCAAAGGCTAAAATTTTCTAATAATATAAATCAAGGTCAAAGTAAATCGAATTTATTTGGTAAACTTAAATTAATTGGAGATGATACTGTAATGAAAGGAAAAATTATCTCTGGAGAAAATCGAGAAAAATATGAAGAATTAAAAAATTTAGATGGAGATGAATTTGGGAATACAAATAACAAAATAAGAAAAAACGAAGAAAATAAAAATAATGAAATGAATAAATTAATGAGTGATACTGATAGAAATAGGAACTCAAGATTATTTTTACAGGAAGGAGGCAAAAGAAGCAATATTATTTCAAGTCTCAATAAAGACGGCTCATACGAAAATTTATCAGAAAGCAAATATATATTTAAAAAACAAAGAAATGAGAATGAAAATGAAGCTTTAGGAAATAGATTTATTCAAAAATTAACAAAGAGTCAGAAAGATATTCATCTTTTGAAAATGCAGAATATGAATGAAATTCAAAAGAAACAATATTTGCAAGATTTAGGAAATGAATATAGAAATGCTGAAGACTTTAGAGATACACAGAATATAATAAAAGATGTCAATAATGAAAAAAACACAGAAAATGCCCAACAGAAAAGATTAATTGAAAAAAAATTAAAGGAATATTTATCAAAAAATAAAGAGATTACTGTAAGAATTATCAATTTCTTAATAAACAATTTTTCATAAAAACTTATTTTAAATATATTTCAAATATTTTAAAATATGTATAATTTTCATTCTTTAAAGCCTGAAGCTTTAAAAGAGTTATTTCCTGGTGAAGAACATTTATATGAAAAAGCATTAGAAGTTAAGGAAAAATTGAAAAAAAAAATGCGCACTCGAAAGAATAATAAAGGAGAAGAAGTTGTTGAATTTGATCCTGAAACAGAAGAAGAATCTGAAGACAATTATAATGATGGATCTTCTTCAAAAAATAATAAAAAAAGTTCTAATAAAAATAAAAAATACAAAAATTATAAAGGGAATCCAAATAATCGTGATTCTATTGAAGATTTTAATAATTCAAATAACAATTTTGCAAATAATTCAAATTATTATGGAGACTCCAAAGATAAATATAATGAAGGTGATACAAACAGGATTAAAAATATTAATGGAATAAATAATAAAAATAACAATAATAACAATAATAATAAAAATTATAATGAATATTCCTCAAATATTTATTATGATAATCCAAATAGTCCCGGCTCAAATCCTTATATTAAAAAAAATTCTGCTTTAATAGGATTAAAATTGAATAGTCCAAGTTCATTTTTGGGATCTCCAAATTACAATTATGATAATCTAGTCAATAATGAAAATGAATATTCAAATGAGCATATAAAAGAAGGTGATAATCGATATAATTATTTGAATATAAAACCGGAAGTTTTTAATTATAATCAGAAATTTACTTTAAAAGAAATTCAAAAATTAACTGAAGAATATAGGAATAAATTAAATTTTGAATTATTAAAAATAATAAGAGAGGAAAAATATAAGGAAGAGGAAAGAGAAAATTTATATAATCAAAAGGGCGATCCTTATGAGAAAAAAAAATTCGAAAAAATGAGCTCTATAGAAAGAGCTCAATCTTCAGATAGGATACTTAAAATAAAATCGTATTTTAATTTTAAATTCTTAAATTAAATATTTTTTTCGAAATTAGTAATGATAAATTTTTAATAGGGAAATAGATAGAAAAGTAAGGGAATATGAAATAAAATTGAGAGAAAATATCAAAAAATGATTCTTCATAAAAAAATTATTTAAGTATTTTATAAAAATTAAAAACTTATAAAAATTGGGTCTCTCTTATATCATATATTTAATTAATAATTTTGTAGAAGATATTATAAAAATTTGAGTTTAGGTTTAATAATTAACTCTAATAAATTTTCAAAAAAATTAAATATTTAAAAGTTAAAATTAAATTCACGATCTATGATGTTTCTTAAAAAAATATTAATCAAAACCCTCAAACATAATTTAAACAATTATTATAATTAGAAGATCATTGATTATTTATTCAATCTTCTATTTCAATTATAAGGGAAACTTAAAAATCCTTCTTAGAATTTATTATTGAGAAATATATGTTTAATTAAACATTAAATTACTTTCATAAAATCATTTTAGGGTTTCTGCATTAATACAATGTTAAATTTAATTTTTTGGAAATACATTGATTTATTAAATTTTTTTTTAGGAATTACAAAATTTCATTTACTAAAAACACTTATAAAATCAAATTTAATATTATCTTAAAGTATTAAAATTTTTGAAATTCAAACTTAAAAATAAATTCTTTTGATATTATGATTTGAATCTATTACCATTATTTTAAAATTTAAAAATTTATTAATTTTTTTTTCAATAAAAAAACTTATTTAACTTCAGAAATTATAAATAATATAAAGATAATATAAAGATTTTTTGACAAATAAAAATGAAAACTCAATTGAGGAAGAAATTTTCAGTTAAAATGATTCCCAAGAAATCGTTATCAGTTGTCAATTTTAAATTCGAAGATTTAAAGCATGAACGACAAAGCAATAAAGAAGTTACAAAAAAAATGTATATTATTCAAAATTCATAAAAAAAAGAAATAAAAATTTTGTTTTTTTATTAATGATAAATTAAATAATTATTTGATTAAATCTTTTATTAGAGATGTGTTTGAAAATGAACTAATGAAAAAAAAAGAGAAAAATAAAAAGAATTGCTTTCAAAAATGTTTTACGAAAGTTGAACATCAGGTACATAGAGTTATTGAAAGTGTTTTATTCCATGTTTTAGTTTTGTTTTTATCAATATTTTCGTTATTTAATAATGATATAATGACCTTGACTCTACCAGTTTCAGTAGATCATACCTTTCATTTGCTAAACGAAATTGTTTTTGTATTTTTCTTATCTGAATTAATTATATTCAGTATTTTCAAACCCAATTTCTTAGGTTCTTTTTTTTTCTATTTAGATATAATTGCTTTAATAAGTCTTATTCCAGAGGTAAGTTTTTTATGGATCCCTATTACGTATGCTTTGACAGGTAAAGAAATTGACAAAAATGATCCAACAATGACAAATGTAGTTGCAAATTTGCATTTGGTCAAAGCAAGTAGAACATCACAATTAGGATCAAAGTAATTATGATATATACTAAAATAATAAATGATATTTAAAAATATATATAATATATAATAATGATTATTATGATTTATTAATGTCTATAAAAGAGCCTCAAAGTACATAAAGTTATTACGTTTGCTGAATTTTTTGAAGATTGCCCGATTATCAAAAGTGATTGAAGAATCACAAAAATTAAAGAGAGAAAATTTAAATTTTTTAACAAATATTTTTGGAAAGGTGGCTCCCAATAAAAAATTTTTAAAGAAATCAGATCCTTTTTCAAATTTAGCAATTAAGAAATTATCAAACAAAAAAACTAAACTAATTCGATTAAATTCAAAATTATTTGATAAAAAAAATCTAAATAGAAGAAAATCCATCTGTAAAAATTATAAAGATCCAAATCTAGAAAAGGATATTCTTTCAATAAATAAATTCAATAAAGGATTTGAAAATAAAGAAACATTGAATCCAGATAATTCAATTAATGACCCTAATAAAGAAAAAAGTGCTAATTCTTCGGATGAGGGATCATATAAATACCAGAAAATTTTTAGTAAAAAAAGATTTGAAGGAAAAACTATTAAATATGACGAAGGATCAAAGTCTTCAACCATCAATCATGATGGTAATTTTTTTCAAATTAATTTAAATATAAAAATTTTAGTTTCACCTATATCAAGAAATGATTCCATTACTCCGAGAAGAAATAATGACTTAAAAAACCAATATTCAAGCAAAGTGAAATATTTGAATCAAATGAATCAAAATTCAAATATTGCCGAAGATCATGAAAATGAAGTAGAAGAAACCAAAAAGATTTCTTTTGAGACCTCAAAAAATAAAATTAATTTTTTCTCCAAAAATTCATTTATAAAAATTAATAAAGATTCTTGCATAGATACAATTAATGATGTAAACGAAGACTCCAAAACTGCTTTTATAAAAAATAATAACGATTTTTCAATTTTAAATCAAAAGCAGTCTTTTAAAAATTTATGTAAAAAATTTACAGAAGATAAGGAAGGAGAAAATGAAACAACTTTTGAGAAAAATCCAGCCAGAAAAGGAAAAAGTCATATTGGTTTTGACAATCCTGTGAAATTCAATATAAACAAAACTTCTATTAAAACATTTAGTAATAAAGGCTTATTACCTTCAATCAAAGAAAAGAATTCAAATAAAAATACTAATATTCATAATAATAAGGGTAAATCAATCTTTCAAAGATCAATATTCCCCACTAGTAAATTAAGTTCCACAAAGTTTTTTTTCGGAAAGGCAAATATAGGAAGTTCGACTATTTTAAATGGATTTTCGAAAAATATAATGAAAAATACAATAAAAAAATCATTAATCAGGCACATGTCAGGAAAATCAATTTTCCCTTTTTTTTCTTCATTTAATAAAAACTCTCAAGAAAATAATTTAAATAAAAAAATAAGTAAAGAACCTAATTTTAATTCTAATAAATTATGTAAAAAATTAAGTAAAGTTAGTAGCAGCAATATCATGAGTTCTAATTTTGGGAGTCGGAAAAAAATTCTATTAAATAATACTAAAAATAATACAGGGAATAAATCCAATTTTAAATATAAAAAGAAAATTAAAAATCCAAACAATGAAATAATTCAAAATTTATTATTAAATCAATTCAATCAATTCGAACAAGAAGAAATTGATATTATTTTAAATAGAGCAAATTCAGATGATGAAAATTTAAGAGATTTTCAAAATCCTTTGCAAATAGAGCTTGAAGAGTTCTTGAGAGATTTAAATATGAATATTACTGATCTTTTTGAACACAAATTAGAAGGATTAAGTGATTTCTATATTCATGAAGAAGATACCGATAATTTCATTTCTCAAATAGCCAATGATTATTTAGAGGCTGCTCAAAATTTTAATTTAAATGAAGTTCTAAATGAAAAAAGTCAAATCTATGAAGAAGATGAGGAAATATATGATAAAAATGATAATAATAATATCTTCAAAATTTATTCGAGATCTTTTAACTTTAGCTCTATGGATTCTAGTAGATCTGATTTTACTTATGAAAATGAAGAAAAAAAAAGTGTTGATAAAAACCTTACAAATAATAAAATAAAATCTTCAATGGGAAAATTTACAGAATTAGCTCATTTTGATTCTAAAGGAAATAAAGTGTTAGATTTCTTTGGTGATTTAAAAAGTGAAAAATCAAATATTACACCCAGAGATGAAAAAGGTAAATTAAATAAAAAAGGACACTCTAATAAGATTAATAATAATTCAACAAAAAGGAATAATTTTTTCGATGATAAAAAAGATATCTATACAACAAAGACCAATAATTTTTCTGAAAATTTAAATGATTTGTTGATAGACAAAAGAAGTGATATGAGTTTTATTAAGAAGAATACAAATAGAATAAAAAAATTAAATATAGAATTCGAAGAAATTAATGAGACTCCATTTCCATTTATGAATGAAACTAATCAGAAAATAAAAAATTCAAAAACTAAAAAAATAACAAAAACAGAATATATTCAAGAAGAAAAAATTTATGAAATTAAAAATAAATCAAGTAAAGATGAAAAATCTCGAGTATCTAATTCCTATAGTAAGAAAGAGAATATTAAGTATTCTAAGGTCGATGTTAAAAAATTTGATACTCCAGAATATAATTTTGAATCAAGATCTTCTTTTAGGGAATACGAAAGAAGAAAGAGTACAAATAATAATAAAATATCAAATTCAAGTTCACGTCAAAATAAAATTTCCCCTAAAAAAATTAAATCTGTATCTCAAAATTTATTTAATAAAAATTATATTTCTAGTAGTGAGAATATTAATCAAGATAAAAATTCAGGTTTGATTTTGCCTAATAAATTTAGGACCGATCCCAAAAGAGAAACTATTACAAATATTAATGAAAATAATTTAACCAATACTCCAACTTTAATAAAACCTAAATCTCAGAATATAAAATCGAATAATATTGTTCATGAAGAATCTCATGAGAAAAGGCAAAATCTAGAAGCTGCTCTTATGGAAAAACTGACTCAAAAAGTTGTAATTTTAATACTTATCTTACTTGTTATGCTTCCAATATTAAGTGGGGATTATATTAAAACATTTATTCTTAACGATGAGGATACAGCTGTCGAAAACTATTGTATGAAAACTATCAGTATGTTAATGAACATATCAGAGAATGATCCTAATTATTTATTTAATCTAAAACGACACATAGATTGCTGTGAAACAATAAGTGTTGATATTACTGATCATTTGGACTTTAATAGCACAGAACCATATTTCTTATACATGAATTTTTCGGATTATTTGCCATTTGGGCGTCTCATCCAAAAATATAATAATACAAAATTTTCAAGTTATCTTTCAAAAAGTGCTTATGATAATTTTACTAAAAGACCTCGGCTAAATTTTATGAGAGAAGGTTATGATTTTATGTCTGATTATTTTTTTGATTTAAGTGATCCTGATATTGATTATTCCAAAATAACGTATATAATGAATAACAGAATTTTTTTGATAATTGATAATACTCTCAGTATTTTGAAATCTATTTTTATTGGAGTAGTACTTGTTTTGGGTGCTTTTTTAGTCTCTAATGATCTTAACAGAATATTAATTTTTCCATTGGAAAATATTAAAAAAAAATTGATTTATTTACTTGATCACTCAGATGAAGTTTTTATCAAAAAAGACAAGTTATTTGATAAAAAAGAATCTTTATTATTAAAAGGAAAAACAAACATTAAATCACAGAAAGGTTCCTCAATAGAACATTCAGAAATGAAAATAATAGATAAATCTTTAGGAACTCTTATTAATTTGCTTAATACTAGTTTAGGTGGAAATAGTAAAAAATTTTATTAAGGTTATTAATTTAATAAAATTATATAATTTATTTATTTTATAACTCAATTAGTATTGAAGATATTTTCAAATGTTGAGCATAATAATAGCCTAAAGTTGAATCTAAATAAAGCAGGTTTCAAATTTAAAGCCTGTTATATCTTGGTAAAAATGTCCAATTTGGATAATTTAATGAGAAAACATCAAGAAAAAGCAATTATAATACTTAATAAAATAAATTATGTTATTCATTCGATTGCTGAAATTAATTTAGCAGAAATTAATATTCAAAAAAATTTAATTATTTGGGAAGAAAACATTCATGAAATTTATTACGATAAAATTAAATATTTATTGAATTTGGGTAAAATAAAAAATATAATGAATTTATAACTTGAATTCGATTTATTTCTATTAATTAAATTTAATTTTTATAAAAATAGTGGAAAAACCTAAGTCGGAAATTGAAAAAGAAATTGAAAAAATAAGAGAAGATTATGAATTGCCTCAATTTTTTGAAAAAGATTTTATAATTAAGTTGGCCATTTTAACTGCAAATAAGATTATTGCATCATTAATAAATAATTTATTTGAAACTTTCTCTCTTTTCTTGGATTCTGGAGCAACGTTAAATCTGATAATAGACTACGGAGAAATCCATAATGGTATAATAGGAAGCACATATAAACTAGATGAAATTTTTATTGGGAAAAATTTCAGTTACTTTCAAGATTTATCTTCTAAATTAAACTATAATCTTCCTTCAATAATTATCTCTAATAATATTTATGAGGTTTTATCACAAAGATTAAAGGATAATTTTTATATTTCAGATATTGTTCTAAAAAAAATTAAAGATAATGGCTCTCATATCAGAGATTTAGTATTTCGTCAATATATTGACTTCTCTGAGAAAAAATATCTTGAAGAAAATTTAACAGAAAAGAGTAAAAAAAAGGATGTAAATTTATTTTTAAAAAAACAAAAAATAAATGAAGAATCAATTAATTTTTTTAAAATTCTCAAAGAAACTTCAGTTGATTTTGAGGAGTATTTCATTAAGGATACAGAAATTAAAATTAATACAAATTTCATCAATAATAATATAATAAATGCAATAAATGGAATCTTTTTGGATGTTTTAAATAAAAATTTTTTGGAAAGCCAAAAAAAAATTAAGCATGTATTGAAAAATATTAATGTTTACAACGAAATATTTGAATACAACATTTCACATGTTTTGAAAGAATTGGAAATCAAGCTTCGAAAATATATTGACTCGAAAAATAATGATGAAGTATTTTTTACAGTTGATGTTAGTAGAAAAAATTAAATTTAAAAATCATAAATTTATTCAAAAACTAATTCAAATTTGAATAAAGGATTAATTCGAATCAATCTAATTTTATCTTAAATGATTTATTTTGAATATCTATACAATAAATTCATAAAGAAGATTTTGATATATTATTCTTATCTATCTGAAAAAAAATAAAAAAAATAAAATATTAAAAACTTAAATTTGATTTTTAAATATATATGAATATTTCAACTTTACATATAATCTATTAATTTTTAATTTATTTTAAGAAAGATTAGTTATATTTTTATTATTTCAAAAAATAATTTTTACAAATTTAATTTTATAAAGGTGTTTTTTTAAAGAATTTTTAAAAATGTTTTTTTTTAAAATTTCTTTTAAATTTAATAATGGGGAATAGTTGTCATTGTCTTAAAATCTCTGATTATAATAATATAGAACTAAACACAGATAAAAAGGAGAAAATAAGTGCTAAAAATGTTTACATTAATACTCCTCATTTCGGAATTACATTAGAGGACTCTATAATGAATTATGACACAATTAGTTTCAGAGCTAAAGGAGGGAAAATAAAAGAAGATCCAAAAGAAAATTATAATTTAGTCAAGAGTAAATTTAACGATATAAACAATAAAGAAATTCCTGAAAATACCATTATAAGTGAAAAGAACACTGAGATGAAAAATAATTTGAAAAATGGAAAAACTCCTGATAAATTGATTATATATGAAGAATTTGCTTATGATTTTTTTGATGAAATAAACAATTTCAGAGATGATCATGAGAAGTTCAATAATTTAATAGATAAAGAAAAGAGTATGTTTTATATCTTTTTATTTAATGTTTTAAAGAATTACATTCTATTCCAAAGATGAGCAAAGATAAAAGAAGTTTTTTAATTGGTTTTTCTACCCAAGTTTATGATATATTATATAATTCCGTTAAAGATAAAGTTGATAATGATTTTGATGAAGATTTCAAAAATAAATTGAAAATAAAAGTAAATAGTAGATCATTCCAATTATTTGAATTTGATACTGAGAAACTGGACATATTACACAATATGTCTGAACTTTTATTGAAATACAAAGATAAAATTAAAAATATTTTTCTAGATTACTATGAATACGGGGCTACTTTTATTTATAAAATAAATTCCCAAACTGAAATTTTCAAAATATTAATTTTGTTTATGTAAAATATTAAGGAACTTATGATTCTTAATTATCATATAAATTTCTGTATTTGAGTAATAGGATGATATTAAATATTTAAAATTCATATTTATTTTAAAAAAAATTTAAATATAAATCGTCTTAATGTATTTAAAAAAATTTTAATTTAATAAATAAAATAATTTTCTATAAAATGCTAAAATAAAGAAATTCTTAAACCGACCTAAATAATATTTTTCAAACAAGTATTATTTTTAATTTTTTTCAGAGTTTCTTTTGGGGATTGGGGATTGGGGATTGGGGATTGGGGATTGGGGATTGGGGA
>Ga0194116_10003795_pt1 | contig 17930 bp, 16 predicted proteins | sample TA2MahsurfametaG_4_FD_148617 | JGI IMG/M metagenome (GOLD analysis project Ga0194116, IMG submission 148617) | Freshwater microbial communities from Lake Tanganyika, Tanzania - TA2015008 Mahale S9 surface | ecosystem: Environmental > Aquatic > Freshwater > Lake | place: Tanzania: Lake...
CACGGTCAACAAGAACGCCGTGCCGAACGATCCGCGCCCGCCCATGGTCACGAGCGGCATTCGGATCGGCACGCCTGCGGCGACCACGCGTGGCTTCAAAGAAACCGAGATCACCCTGGTTGCCGACCTCATCGCCGATGTGCTCGATGCCGAGGGCTCGGCAGAGGCCATCGCCAAAGTACGCGAGCAGGTTTCTGCTCTGTGCCGCAAATTCCCCGTGTATGAATCCTCGCGATCGCAACTCGAGTCCGTTGAGGGCCGGCGAGCGTGATCGTCCGCCGTCATGCACTGTCCCTTTTGCGGTAACGAAGAGACCAAGGTCAACGACTCTCGCCTCGCTGCCGAGGGGCGGCAAATCCGTCGGCGTCGCGAGTGCCTCGCCTGCGGCGAGCGCTTCACGACCTTCGAGACCGCCGAGCTCGTGATGCCGCTGGTCGTCAAAAGTCACGGCAGCCGCGAGCCTTTTGACGAACAAAAATTGCGCTCAGGATTGATCAAGGCGTTGCAAAAGCGGCCGGTCGAGCAGGAGCGTATCGAGGCGGCAATCGCTCGCATCCAGCAGCGACTGCGCGCGCTTGGCGAACGCGAGGTGCGCTCGCGACAGATTGGCGAGTTCGTGATGGACGAGCTGCGCCATCTCGATGAAGTGGCGTATGTACGCTTCGCATCGGTATACCGAAGTTTTCAGGATGTCGAGGCGTTTCGCGACGAAGTGGCGAAGCTCCGCGAGCGTCGTCGCCGCGAGCCGCTCGCGGGTCAGCTGTCGCTGCTCGGCGACAAGGCAGAGACGACAGAAAAAGGACGCAAAGGTGAGTGAGTCTGCTGACGCCTGGAGCGACTTCGAGCGACAAGCGATGCGCCGAGCGCTCGCCTTGGCTGCGCTCGGAGCGCGCAGCACACAACCCAATCCGCGCGTGGGCTGCGTGATCGCCCGCGATGGCGTGATCATTGGCGAGGGTTGGCATCAACGGGCCGGCGAGCCACACGCCGAGGTTTTCGCCTTGCGCGCAGCAGGCGAGCTCGCGCGGGGTGCGACGGCGTTTGTGACGCTCGAGCCCTGCAATCATCACGGTCGAACGCCACCCTGTACCGAAGCGCTGATCAACTCCGGGATCGCGCGCGTGATCTTTGCCTGCGGTGATCCGAATCCGCGCGTCGACGGTTCCGGGGCTGCACGCCTGCGCGCAGCCGGCATCGCCGTCGAGGTGGGGCTGTGTGCCACCGAGGGTGAAGAGCTCAACCGCGGTTTTTTCAAACGCATGCGGACAGGGCGACCGTGGCTGCGGCTTAAGCTCGCCGCGAGCGTCGACGGGCGCACCGCGCTCGCCAATGGCGAGAGTCAGTGGATCACCTCGCCCGCAGCACGTGCCGACGTCCACCGCTTTCGCGCCGAGAGCGCGGCGATTTTGAGCACGAGTGCCACCGTGCTCGCCGATGATCCGCAGCTCGATGCACGCCCGCTCGACGCGCACTCTGATGGCGCGCCCTCGCAACCGCGGCGTCAACCGCTGCGAGTGCTGCTCGATCGGCAGCTGCGCATCCCGGCGCGGGCGCGAGTCTTCACCACGGGCGGCGAAGTGGTGCGCCTTGCGGGCGCCGCCAAACAGTCGGTCCCGGTGCAGGCCATGACCTCACAGCCTGGCCGTATCGAGCACATTGCCTTGGGCGAGGATGGCCAGTTGAACCTTGACGCAGCTCTTGCGTGGATGGGCGGCGCAGCGCTAAACGAAGTGTGGACGGAATGCGGATCGACGCTCGCGGGAGCCCTCCTCGACCGAGGCCTCGTCGATGAAATCGTGCTCTATCTCGCGCCCAAACTTCTGGGGTCGGCCGCGAGACCCCTGGTCGAGATGGCCGGGCCCAACCGCCTCGCCGAGGCCATGGCCTGGCAAGTGCACGATCTGCAACAGATTGGCCCGGATATCCGTATCATGCTGCGCCGCGATCGCTGAGCTCGCGAATATTCACGCATGTTTACCGGGATCATCCAGGATGTGGGCCGTGTGGCGACACTCGAGCGTCGTGACGGCGACGTGCGCCTGCGCATTGTGGTTGACCGTTTGTCTTTGGCCGCCACGCGTGACGGCGACAGCATTGCCGTGAGTGGGGTTTGCTTGACCGCACTCGATATCTTTGTCGGCGACCCTGCTGCCGGCAAGCCCGGCAGTTTTGCTGCCGATGTCTCCAATGAAACGCTTTCTTTGACGACCCTGGGTTCTTTGCTGCCGGGCAGTCGGGTCAACCTCGAGCCTGCGCTGCGCGCGGGCGATGCGCTCGGCGGTCATCTCGTCTCCGGTCATGTCGATGGACTCGGCGAGGTGCTCGACATCCGCGAAGATGCGCGTTCGGTGCGCATGCATTTCGGTTGTCCGCAAGAACTCGCGCCCTATTTTGCGCGCAAGGGTTCGGTCGCCATCGATGGCGTGAGCCTCACGGTCAACGAGGTGGGTGCCGCAGACTTTTCCGTCAATCTCATTCCGCATACGCAGCAGGTGACGACGCTCGGCGAATTTCGCGTGGGTCGTCGCGTGAATCTCGAGGTCGATCAGGTCGCTCGTTACGTCGAGCGTTTGCTTGCGACGACGAGCGTCGTGCAGGGTTCGCGATGAGTACTGACATGGCAGGCAGCGGCCTCGATCGCATCGAAGATATCCTCGCCGATCTTGCTGCTGGCAAGATGGTCGTGATCATGGATGACGAGCATCGCGAGAACGAAGGCGATCTGCTCATGGCCGCCGCGAAGGTGCGACCGGAAGACATCAATTTCATGGCACGGCATGGGCGCGGTCTCATTTGTTTGACCTTGACCGAAGAGCGTTGCCGCCAATTGCGCCTGCCGCTGATGGTGAGCGACACCCATCGTGAGCACCGCACCAATTTCACGCTGTCCATCGAGGCCGCCGAAGGCGTGACCACAGGCATCTCGGCCTATGATCGTGCGCATACCGTACGGACTGCAGTCGCGGCCGAGGCCACGCCGCAAGATCTGCGCCAACCAGGGCATATTTTTCCGATCATGGCGCAGCGCGGCGGGGTGCTGACCCGTGCGGGCCACACCGAAGCCGGTTGTGATCTCGCGCGTCTTGCGGGACTTGAGCCTGCAGCCGTCATCGTCGAGATCATGAACGACGATGGCACGATGGCACGCCGTCCCGAACTCGAAAAATTCGCCCGCGCACACGGACTGCGGATCGGCACCATCGCCGATCTCATTCGCTACCGTCTGCGCACCGAACGCTCGGTCGAGCGTATCGCCGATCGGCGCGTGCAGATCGAAGCGGGTGAATTTCGTCTGCTGGCGTATCAAGATCATGTGCACCGCGACGTGCACCTCGCACTCGTATGCGGCGAGCTTTCGGCCGACGATGCGCCGCTCGTTCGAGTGCATTTGACTGACACGCTGCGCGATGTGGTGGGCGTGCGTGCGGGCGCGCGGCGGTGGACCTTGCGCGCCGCGCTCGAGCGCGTTGCCGCCGAGGGTCAGGGCGTGGTGATCGTGCTGCGTGAAAGTGAGTCACCCCGCGAACTTGCCGATGCCGTGACCGCGCTCGATGGCAGCAAGAGTTCAGGCAGTGCTGCCGAGGGCGCGCCAGTGCTGCGCACTTACGGTATTGGTGCGCAGATCCTCAAAGATCTCGGGGTACGCCGAATGCGTGTACTCTCTGCGCCGAAGCAGATGCATGGGCTCTCGGCTTTTGATCTCGAGGTCGTCAGTTACGTGGATAGTCCTCAATGAAAATCGGCTCCTCGGGCACAGCGCTTTCGGCCCCGGCCACCCTCGATGCGCGTGGCCTCAAGGTGGCGATCGTCTGCTCACGCTTCAACGATCTCATCGTTGCGCAATTATTGGCGGGCGCACGCGCTGCCTGGGCAAGACATGGCGGTGCCGACGCTGATCTCGCCGAGTTTCGCGTGCCGGGCGCGTTCGAGTTGCCGCTCGCCTGTCAGCAGCTGGCCTTGACGAGCCGATACTCGGCCGTGATCGCGCTCGGTTGCGTCATCCGCGGTGACACGCCGCATTTCGATTACGTGGCAGGCGAATGCGCACGCGGGCTCATGAATGCAGGTCTTGCGAGCTCGCTCCCGGTCATCTTTGGCGTGCTGACAGTCGAAACTCAGGCGCAGGCCGAGGAGCGTGCTGATCCCGCGCGCATGAACAAAGGGGGCGAGGCCCTCGAGGCCGCGCTCGAGATGGCCCATCTGCTGCATCAGGTGCGCTCATGAGCCGCGCCGCCGATCCGCGTTCCGGGGCACGCTCGGTCGCGCGCAAGCTTGCGCTGCAGGCGCTCTATCAACTGCAGCTCAACGACGCGCCTTGGCAGGATTTGCTCAAAGATTTCTCGACCGAAGAAGACATGGCGAGAGCCGATCGCGAATATTTCGATGAGATCGTGCGCGCGGTCGTCGAGACTCGCGCCGACCTCGATACTCGTTTGGCCACCTGGGTCGATCGTCCACCGCAAGATCTCGACCCGGTGGAGCACGCCGTGTTGCTGATCGGCGTGCATGAGCTTGCGCAGCGACCCGATGTGCCATGGCGCGTGGTGGTCAACGAGGCCGTCAGCTTGACGCGTCGGTTCGGGGCGACCGACGCCCACAAATACGTCAATGCCGTGCTCGATCGCGCAGCGCGTGAGCTGCGTCCGCATGAACATTGAGCCGAATGCCCCTCGGTGAATTCGCACTGATCGATCGTTATTTTCGAGCGGCCGGCGCGCCGCGTGTCGATGTCGTACTCGGTGTCGGTGACGACGGTGCCGTCCTACGCCCACCCCCCGGCTGCGATCTGATCGCCGTCAGCGACACGCTGGTCGAAGGGGTGCATTTCCCTGTGGGTTCACCGGCCGCCTCGGTCGGTCATCGCGCACTCGCCGTGAACTTGAGTGACATCGCGGCGATGGGCGCAACGCCGGCCTGGGCCTTGCTCGCCTTGACGCTGCCGCAGGTCGATGAAGCTTGGCTCGAAGAGTTCGCGCGCGGATTTTCCGCGCTCGCTCGTGCCCATGAGGTCGCGCTCGTGGGTGGCGACACCACACGCGGCCCGCTGATGATCAACGTGCAGGTGATGGGTTTTGTGCCTCAAGGGCAAGGACTTCGTCGCAGCGGCGCGCGGCCCGGCGATCTGCTTTGCGTATCTGGCACACCGGGCGATGCAGCGGCCGGCTTGAGATGCCTGCAGACCACGGACTTGCTCGACGCTCCCGCTGATCAAAGTATTCGTGAGGCTTGGCGGGCTCTGCAGCAGCGCTTCGAATATCCGACGCCGCGTGTTGATTTGGGCCTTCGACTTTCGGCAATCGCGAGCGCTTGCATCGACGTCTCCGATGGCCTCGCGGGCGATATCGACAAGATGCTGGCGGCGAGCCTTTGCGCGGCGATCATCGATCTTGATGCACTGCCGAGATCTGCTGCCATGAGCAGTCTGATCGAGGCCGGTGCGATATCTGAACTGGATGCTTTGCGCCTCGCTCTGGCCGGCGGCGACGACTACGAGCTTGCGTTCTGTGTGCCGACCTCGCGACGCTCTGCGTTGGATGAACTCATGCGAGAGGGAGCGATCGGCGTGATCGGCGAGGTGGTCGAGCTCAAAGATTCTGCGGCGCCCCGCCTCAGCTTTCGCTCAGGCCGCAAAGCGCTGACCGATGTCGCCCTGGCCGATCTGCTCAAAACCGCTGTCGGCTTCGATCACTTCGCAGTGTGACCTGCGCGCGACTCGTCGGCGTCCTTATCGCGCTCAATCAGCGCATAAGCCGAGTGGTTATGGATCGACTCGAAGTTTTCGGCCTCGACTGAATAGGCCGCAATCCGTGGCTCGGCGTTGAGGCGCATCGCGATATCGCGCACCAGATCTTCGACGAATTTGGGATTGTCATAGGCACGCTCGGTGACGTACTTCTCATCGGGGCGCTTGAGGATGCCGAACACCTCGCAAGAGGCTTCCGACTCCGCGATGTCGATGAGCTCCTCGATCCAGAGATGCTCGCGCAGCTTGGCCGTGATCGTCACATGCGAGCGCTGATTGTGCGCGCCGCGCTCTGAGATGCGCTTGCTGCAGGGACACAGACTGGTCACGGGGACGACCACGCGAACCCACACGTCGGCGATGCCCGCCCGCTGTTCGCCGATCAGCGTGGCACGGTAATCCATCAGGCTTTCGACCCCTGAAACGGGGGCCTTTTTCATCACGAAAAACGGGAAGCTCATTTCGATGTGACCGGCCTCGGCCTCGAGCCGACGCGTCATGTCATCGAGCATGCGCCGAAAGTTCTCCACCGAGATTTCGCGCTCGCCATGCAGGATCTCGACGAAGCGCGACATGTGCGTGCCTTTGAAATCATGCGGCAGGTTCACGTACATGTTGAACGTCGCGACCGTGTGCTGCTCACCGCTTGAGCGATCACGCAGCTTCACGGGATGGGTGATGTCCTTGATGCCGACTTTGTTGATCGGCAATTGCCGCGTATCGGCGCGCGACTGGACATCCTCGACGGTAGCGATCACTGCAGAAGTCATCTTGAATCCTTTCAGGTTCCGGTGCGTTGCAAGGCACGCTGAGTCTGCCACCACCCTTCGATCTGGCGGGCGAGTCCGGCGGCATCGAGCCCCGCCGACTGCAGGCAGTCCTCCCGCGAGCCATGCTCAATGAATTGGTCCGGAATGCCAGCCAGATGCAGCGGCAGGGTCACGCCCGCGGCCGCCAGCGCCTCGGCCACCGCCGAGCCTGCGCCACCCTGCACGGCATTTTCTTCGACGGTGATGATGGCTTGATGACGCTCTGCGACCTGCAGAACTAGTGCCACATCGAGCGGCTTGATGAAGCGCATGTCGACGACCGTGGCATCGAGCCGCTCGGCGATCGGCGCTACCGAATGCAGTAGTGTGCCGAACACCATGATCGCGAGCCCACTGCGACCCTCGCGGCGGATGACTCCACGGCCGACCGGCAGCGCGCTCATCTCGGAAACTGCCGCAGTGCCATTACCGATGCCACGCGGATAACGCACTGCCGCGGGGCCTTCCAGGGTAGTCGCGGTGTACAGCATCTGCCGACATTCGTTCTCGTCGGAGGGCGCCATCAGCACCATGTTCGGAATGCAGCGCAGATAAGAAATATCGTAGGCGCCCTGATGCGTGGCGCCGTCGCCGCCGACGAGCCCCGCGCGATCGAGCGCGAACACGACCGGCAAGTTTTGCAGCGCGACGTCGTGGATCAACTGATCGTAACCGCGCTGCAGGAAAGTCGAGTAGATCGCGACCACCGGGCGCAAACCCTCGCAGGCGAGGCCGGCTGCAAAGGTCACCGCATGCTGCTCGGCGATCGCCACGTCAAAATAACGCTGCGGAAAACGCCGCGAAAATTCGACCAGGCCCGAGCCCTCGCGCATCGCCGGGGTGATGCCGACGATCTTCGGGTCACGCTCCGCCATGTCGCAGAGCCAATCGCCAAAGATTTTCGAGAACGCGGGTCCCGTGGCCTTTTCTTTGAAGATGGTACCGCTCGCCGGATCGAAGGCGCCGGGGCCGTGCCACTTGATCGGATCGGCTTCGGCGGGCGCGTAGCCCTTGCCTTTGCGCGTCACCACATGCAGGAACTGCGGGCCTTTGAGCAGACGCATCCGCTCGAGCGTGCGCACCAGCGTCGTGATATCGTGGCCATCGATCGGCCCGATGTAATTGAAGCCGAGCGCCTCGAACAATCCGCCGGGTAGCATCATGCCCTTGAAATACTCCTCGGAGCGACGCGCGAGCTCCCAGGCCTTCGGCATGTTGGCGAGCACCTTCTTGCCGGTCTCGCGCAGCGCGGCGTATTTGCGACTCGAGAGCACGCGCGCGAGGTAATTCGACAGCGCGCCGACGTTCTCCGAAATCGACATGTCATTGTCGTTGAGGATCACGAGCATATCGGTACGCAGCGAGCCCGCGTTGTTGAGCGCCTCGAAGGCCATGCCTGCAGTCATCGCGCCATCGCCGATCACCGCCACCACGCGTCGCGATGCGCCTTGCTGCGCCGCGGCCACGGCCATGCCGAGCGCGGCGCTGATCGAGGTGCTCGAGTGCCCGACGCCAAAAGTATCGTAGGGACTCTCGTCGCGATTCGGAAACGGCGCGAGTCCGTCCTTTTGTTTGACCGTACCGAGCTGATCACGCCGTCCCGTCAACACTTTGTGCGGATAGGCCTGATGACCCACATCCCAAACCAGCCGATCTTCCGGCGTGTGGTAGATGTAGTGCAGCGCGACCGTGAGTTCCACGGTGCCAAGACCGGCTGCAAAGTGACCACCGCGCGTCGCCACGGTATTGATCAAATATTCGCGCAGCTCGCGGCAAACCTCGCCCAGTGATTCAGCGGGCAGGGCGCGCAGATCTGCGGGCGAATTGATGCCCGAAAGCAGGGGGTATTTTTCCGCGAGCGTCGTCATGGGACCGCGGAGTGTATTAGTTTGCGCGACCGATGACGAAATCCGCGAGCGCCGCGAGGTCGCGGCCCGCCGCGCCGAGCGGCTCGATGGCCGCGAGCGCCCGCTGTCGCTGCGCCTCCGCAGCCGCCCTCGCGCCGTCGAGACCCATCAAACTTGTGTAGGTCGGCTTGTCGTGCGCGGCATCGGCACCCGCCACTTTGCCGATCTCGGCAGTGGTGCCGGTCACATCGAGAATGTCGTCCTGAATCTGAAAGGCGAGCCCGATTGCCGCGCCATACTCGTGCAGCGCCTGCCATTTCGGGCCGGAGAGCACCCCTGCCGCAGCGGCTCCGAGCAGCAGCGAAGTCTCGATCAGAGCCCCCGTTTTCAGCCGATGCATGCGTTGCAGGGCGGCGAGATCGAGTCGGTGACCGACGCTTTCGAGGTCGATCGCTTGGCCGCCCGCCATGCCGGCAACGCCGATTCCCGCGGACAGCAGCCTGACCATGGCGAGCCGGCAAAACGCTTCTGCCGGGCTCTGATCGGCGCGACCCGCGAGCAGGTCAAACGCGACCGCTTGCAACGCATCGCCCGCCAAAATCGCTGTGGCTTCGTCGAAGGCCTTGTGACACGACGGCCGGCCGCGACGCAGGTCATCGTCGTCCATCGCGGGCAGGTCATCGTGGATCAGGCTGTAGACGTGGATCAGCTCGACTGCGGCAGCCGGGTCATCGAGCGCCTCGAGTGGGGCGCCGAGCGCAACCCCTGCGGTATAGACCAGAGTCGGTCGCAGACGCTTGCCACCACCGAGCGCGCTGTAGCACATCGCCTCGACGAGACGAGTCGACCCCGCATCGGGCAATTGCAGCGCGCGTTCGAGCACGCGCTCGATCCGCTCGCGGTAATCCATGCTTACTCGCTCTGCTCGCCGTCGTCTTCCGCATCGAAGCTTTCGAGGCGGGGCTCACCGTCGCGTTTCAATAAAATCTCCACCCGGGCCTGCGCGGCATCGAGTGCGCCTTGGCAATCTCGGGTCAGGCCGATACCGCGCTCGAAGGACTTCAGCGCTTCTTCGAGCGGCAGGTCGCCGGCCTCGAGTTTTTCCACGAGAGATTCGAGTTCTGCCAGCGACTTCTCGAAGTCGGGCGCACGCTTGGTTCGGCTCATGACGGCGTTATACAACAAGCCCCGGGTCGGCGGGTTGACGACCCTGAACCCGGAGTCTACAGTTGCCGCCCCCGTTAGACTTGGTCTAACTGGGTCCCAAGGACAAATCAGACCAAGGAGTGATCCCGTGCACCTGAAAGGCAGCAAAACCGAGCAGAACCTGAAGGACGCCTTCGCTGGCGAGTCGCAGGCCAACCGTCGTTATCTCTACTTCGCAGCCAAGGCTGACGTCGAAGGCTTCAACGACATCTCCGCCGTGTTCCGTTCGACCGCCGAAGGCGAGACCGGCCACGCCCACGGCCACCTCGAGTACCTCGAGGCGGTGGGTGACCCGGCCACGGGCCTGCCGATCGGTGACACCAAGTCGAACCTCAAGGCGTCGATCGCCGGCGAGACCCACGAGTACACGGACATGTACCCGGGTATGGCCAAGATCGCCCGCGACGAAGGCTTCGACGAGATTGCCGACTGGTTCGAGACGCTGGCCAAGGCCGAGCGTTCGCACGCGAACCGCTTTACGAAGGCTCTCGAGTCGATCTGATCGCTCTGCAGCAGGGCGACGTCGGTACTTCGCGGTACCGGCGTCGCCGCTTAGCTGAATTCCAAGGAGGGAATGGATGAGCAACAGCACCATCATCGGTGGCCGTGAGGGTTCTCTCGAGGCCCCGACCCGACATCCGCTCAATTGGCGCGACCCGTCGTTCTATGACGAGTCGGCACTCGAGAAAGAACTCGAGCGCGTCTTCGATATCTGCCACGGTTGTCGTCGCTGCTTCTCGCTCTGCAATTCTTTTCCCACGCTGTTCGACGCCGTCGATGCCGCGCCCTCGGGCGAGCTCGATACTGTCGACAAGAAGGTTTACTGGGACGTCGTCGACCACTGTTACCTCTGTGACATGTGCTACATGACGAAATGTCCCTATGTTCCGCCGCATCCGTGGAACCTGGATTTTCCGCATCTCATGCTGCGCGCCAAGGCCATCAAGGCCAAAAAGGGCGAAGTCCGCCTGCGCGACAAGATTCTGTCTGCGACCGATGTGGTCGGCAGCCTCGCCGGAATCCCGGTGGTGGCGCAGGCCGTGAACGCGGTCAACAAAACCGAGGTCGGTCGCAAGCTGCTCGACGCCACGCTTGGCGTTGCGGTCGATGCGCCGATTCCGCAATACCACTCGAACAATGCGCGCAAGCAGCTCGCCGGGCGTGAGCTCAAGGTCGAGCCGAAGCCGACTGCAGAAACCCGCGGCAAGGTTGTGCTGTTCACCACCTGCTACGGCAATCGCAACGAGCCTGATCTCAATCTCGATCTTGTCAAAGTATTCGAGCACAACGGCATCCCGGTGAAGATCGTCTTGCAGGAAAAATGCTGCGGCATGCCGAAGCTCGAGCTCGGTGATCTCGAGACCGTGGCGCGCCACAAAGACACCAACATCCCGGCGCTCAAGCAGGCGATCGACGAGGGCTATGACATCGTCGCGCCCATTCCTTCTTGCGTGCTGATGTTCAAGCAGGAACTGCCGCTGATGTTCCCGGAAGACGCCGACGTGCAGGCGGTGAAGGCGAGCATCTTCGATCCGTTCGAGTACCTCATGCTGCGCCACAAGGCGGGCCTGCTGCGGACTGACTTCGTCGCCGAGCTTGGCAAAGTGAGTTACCACGTGCCCTGCCATCTGCGCGTGCAGAACATTGGTCTGAAGACGCGCGATGTTCTCAAACTCGTGCCCAATACCCACATCGATGTGATCGAGCGTTGCTCGGGTCACAACGGCACCTACGCGGTAAAGAAAGAATTCCGCCCGGCATCGGTGAAGATCGGCAAGCCGGTCATGAGCCGCGTCGAAAAGGCCAACCCCGATCACTACACCTCGGACTGTCCGATGGCGGGGCACCAGATCGAAACCGGTCTCAAGGACCCGAAAGAACCGGAACATCCCCTCAAATTGCTGCGCAAAGCTTACGGAATCTGACGCCATGCAAAAGCTCACCACGACCGATCTCATGACGCTCGAAACCTACGCGCGCGAGCGCCCGGCGTTTCGCAGCAAGGTCATCGCTCACAAGAAATCGCGTTCTGTCGCGGTCGGGCCGAACACCACTTGGCTGTTCGAAGATCGACTGACCATTCACTATCAGGTGCAAGAAATGCTGCGCACTGAGCGCATTTTCGAGCCCGAGGGCATTGCCGAGGAGCTGCATGCCTACAACCCGCTCATTCCTGATGGCCGCAACTGGAAAGTGACGCTGCTGGTCGAGTTCGCTGATCCCAGCACGCGTCCGCAGCATCTCGCGCGCCTCAAGGGCATCGAAGATCGCTGCTATGTGCAGGTGGCCGATTTCTCGCGCGTGCACGCGATCGCCGACGAAGATCTCGAGCGCGAGAATGAAGAGAAGACTTCTTCGGTGCATTTTCTGCGTTTCGAACTCACCGAGGCCATGATCGGTGCGCTGCGCGGTGGTGCGCGACTCGTGATGGGCATCGATCACGTGAACTACCTGCACGCCAACGAAGCGATCTCAGACAATACTCGCAAGGCCCTCATCGCCGATTTCGCCTAAAATCGGCGGATGGCCAAAGACTACGACGCCTCTGCCATCGAGGTTCTCTCCGGGTTGGAGCCAGTGCGGCGCCGACCCGGCATGTACACCGACACATCGCGACCGAATCACCTCGCGCACGAGGTGATCGACAACAGCGTCGACGAGGCGCTGTCCGGGCACGCCAAGCGTATCGATGTGACCGCCTTCAAGGACGGTTCGCTGGAAGTGCGCGACGACGGTCGCGGCATGCCCGTCGATATCCACCCCAAAGAAAAGGTCAGCGGTGTCGAACTCATCCTGACCCGCCTGCACGCGGGCGGCAAATTCGACAGCGGCAGCTACGGTTTTTCGGGCGGATTGCATGGCGTCGGTGTGTCGGTCGTCAATGCACTCTCCAAACAGCTCGAGTGCTGGGTGCGCCGCGGCGGCAACGAGTACAACATCGGCTTTCGCGACGGCAAGGTGAGCTCCAAGCTCGAGGTCGTAGGCACGGTTGGACAGCGCAACACCGGTACCACGGTGCGTTTCTGGCCCGACTCCAAATTCTTTGACTCCGACAAGTTTTCGATCCCGCAGCTGCGGCACACGCTCAAGGCCAAGGCGGTGCTGTGTCCCGCGCTGCGCATAACGTTCACCAACGAGGCAACCGGCGAGACCGATGAATGGTTTTTCGCGGGCGATCTCGGCGCTTATCTCGTCGATGAGCTCGGCAAGGCCGACCGCTTGCCCGCAGAGCCGATCACGGGCAAGCGCGAGCAAGATCAGGATGTTGTCGAATATGCGATCTGCTGGGCGCCGGGTGCCGAAAACCCGCTCGCCGAGAGCTACGTCAATCTCATCCCCACACCCGACGGTGGCACGCATGTGAACGGCCTGCGGGCTGGCGCTGCGGCCGCCGTGCGCGAATTCTGCGAGTTCCGCAATCTTTTGCCGCGTGGCGTCAAGCTGGCACCCGAAGACGTCTGGGACGGCGCGCGCTATGTGCTCTCGATCAAAATTCGTGACCCGCAATTTGCGGGTCAGACCAAGGAGCGGCTCGCCTCGCGTGATGCCGCGCAGTTGGTCGAGAGCTACGCCAAAGACGCCATCGGTCTTTGGCTTGCGCAGCATCCCGACGCCGGCGAGCGTATTGCCCAGTTCGCCATCCAGAATGCGCAGGAGCGACTGAAAGCGGCGCAGCGCGTGCAGCGCAAGCGGGTTTCTGGCGGACCCGCGCTGCCCGGCAAGCTCGCCGACTGCGCGGGCGATGACCCGCAGCGCTCCGAGCTTTTTCTGGTCGAGGGTGACTCGGCAGGCGGTTCTGCCAAGCAAGCTCGTGACAAAGATTTCCAGGCGATCATGCCGCTGCGCGGCAAAATTTTGAATACCTGGGAGCTCGAGTCGGGCGAGATCAGCTCCTCGGCCGAAGTACACGACATCAGCGTGGCTCTGGGTATCGACCCCGGCGTCGCTGATCTGTCGAATTTGCGCTACAACAAAGTCTGCATCCTCGCCGATGCCGACTCCGACGGTCAGCACATCGCGACTCTGCTGTGTGCGCTCTTTCTCAGGCACTTTCGGCCGCTGGTGGCCAACGGTCACGTCTTTGTCGCCATGCCGCCGCTCTATCGCATCGATGCGGGCAAGCAGGTGTTCTACGCCCTCGACGACGCCGAACGCGACGCTTTCTTGCATCGACTCGAGCAAGAAAAGGTGAGAGCCAAGCCTCAGGTCACGCGCTTCAAAGGTCTGGGTGAAATGAATCCCTCGCAACTGCGCGAAACCACCATGGACCCGCGCACGCGTCGGCTGGTGCAGCTCACGCTCGATGCCGCCGATCAGACCGACAGTCTCATGGATATGTTGCTCGCCAAAAAACGCGCCGCTGATCGACGCGAGTGGTTGGAGCAAAAAGGCAACCTCGTGCAGGTGAGCGTCTGATGCAAAACCAGGATTTGGGTTTCGAGGGTATCGAGCGTCAACCGCTGCGCGCCTTCACCGAAAAGGCCTACCTCGAATATTCGATGTACGTCATTCTCGATCGCGCGCTGCCGGCGATCGGTGATGGTCTGAAGCCGGTGCAGCGCCGCATCATTTATTCGATGAGTGAGCTCGGGCTCTCGGCGGTTTCCAAGCACAAGAAATCAGCCCGCACCGTGGGTGATGTCATCGGCAAATTCCATCCGCACGGCGACTCCGCCTGCTACGAGGCGATGGTGCTGATGGCACAACCGTTTGCCTATCGCTATCCCATCGTCGATGGTCAGGGCAACTGGGGCTCGCAGGACGATCCCAAGTCGTTCGCGGCCATGCGTTACACCGAGGCCAAGCTCACCCGCTACGCCGAAGTGCTGCTGCGCGAGCTCGGCGAGGGCACGGCCGACTGGGTACCGAACTTCGACGGCACGATGGAAGAGCCCTCGGTACTGCCGGCGCGCCTGCCCAACTTGTTGCTCAATGGCACCACGGGCATTGCTGTCGGCATGGCGACCGACATCCCGCCGCACAATCTGCGCGAAGTGGCTCAGGCCTGCATTCACTTGCTCGATGAGCCTGAGGCGAGCACGCGTGCGCTGATGAAATTCGTCAAGGGACCCGATCTGCCGACCGGCGCAGAGATCGTCTCGCCGCGCTCGGATCTGGTCGATTTCTATGACAAGGGCACAGGCAGCTTCAAGGCGCGCGCCACCTACACCCTGGAAGATGACTGCGTAGTCATCGAGGCGCTGCCCTGGCAGACCTCCGGCTCACGCGTGCTCGAGCAGATCGCCGAGCAGATGCGCGCCAAAAAATTGCCGATGGTCGAAGATTTGCGTGACGAATCGGATCATGAAAATCCGACCCGGCTCGTGATCGTGCCCAAGGGGCGCAAGGTCGATGTCGAGCAGCTGATGGCGCATCTCTTTGCGACCACCGATCTCGAGCGCAATTACCGCGTCAATCTGAACGTGATCGGGCTCGATGGGCGACCACGCGTCATGGGTCTGCGCGACATCCTGAGCGAATGGCTCACCTTCCGCATCGCGACCGTCAAACGGCGTCTCGAGTGGCGACTCGACAAGGTATCGCGCCGCCTGCATATCCTTGATGGACTGCTGATCGCGTACCTCAATCTCGATGAGGTGATCCGCATCATTCGTCGCGAGGATGAACCGAAGCCCGTGCTCATGAAGCGCTTCGACCTCAGCGAGGAGCAGGCCGAGGCCATCCTCGAGACGAAGCTGCGTCATCTTGCCAAGCTCGAGGAAATGAAAATCCGTGACGAGCAGGCTGCCCTTGCGCTCGAGCGTGCGGAGCTCGAAGCCATCCTCGGCAGCAGCAAAAAATTGCGCAAGCTGGTCGGTGACGAACTCGCTGCCGATGCCGAAAAATACGGCGATGCACGACGCTCGAAGATCGTCGAGCGCGAGGCCGCGCAAGCCATTGACGAGACCGCCCTGATTGCCAACGAGCCGGTGACCGTCGTGCTCTCTGCAGGCGGCTGGGTTCGCGCTGCCAAGGGGCATGAGATCGACCCGCGAAGTCTTCAATACAAGACCGGCGATGCCTTTCAATCAGCCGTTCGCGGCATGTCGCTGCAGCAGGCGGTGTTCCTCGATTCAACCGGGCGCACCTACTGCCTGCCCGCGCATTCTTTGCCCTCTGCCCGCGGGCTGGGCGAGCCGCTTGCCGGACGCCTCAACCCGCCCGATGGCGCCAAGTTCACGGGCGCCATGATGGGTGACCCCGAGGGCCTGTGGCTGCTGTCCTCGGATGCCGGCTACGGATTCACGGCACGTCTCAAAGAACTCATCACCGATCGCAAGGCTGGCAAGACCGTGCTCAATCCGCCGGAGAACTCGCTCGCACTGCCACCCACTTTCGTGCCCACCGAGAAATCTTTGGTCTGCGTGTCGGTCGTCGACGCCGACGGCGAGAATGGTCGCTTGCTCGCATTCCCGGTCACCGAGGTACCCGAAATGCCGCGCGGCAAGGGCAACAAGCTGTTCAACATTCCGACGGCTTTGGCGCTCGAGCGGGCCGAAGTCGTGGTCGGCGTTGCGGTGGTCGAGCCCGGCGGCTCCTTGATCGTGCACACGGGTGAGCGCTCGATGACCCTCGCTTGGGGCGATCTCAAAGATTACCGCGGCGCGCGCGCGCAACGCGGCGCCGTGCTGCCGCGTGGTTGGCGCAAGGTCACCCGCCTCGAGGCGGTCGCGGCGTCGTGATACAGGGGCTGGTCTCGGTCGTAATGCCGTGTTTCAACACGGCTCGATATGTTACCGAGGCAGTCACGAGCATCTTGGCGCAGACTCATCGAGATTTCGAGCTGATCGCCATCGACGACGGGTCAACCGATGACACCGTCGCTGCGCTGCAGGCGATCGCCGATCCTCGCCTCCAGATCATTCGCAATTCGACCAACTTGGGCATTGTCGAGACGCTGAATATCGGCGTGGCAGCCTCACGCGGCGAGTTCGTTGCCCGAATGGATGCGGACGATGTGGCTCTGCCGCAGCGACTCGAGCGGCAGGTGGCGTTCTTGCGCAGCTACCCTGAGTTTGCGGCGGTGGGCACGGGCGTGTCTTACATGGACGAGCACGGCGTGGCGCAACGATCGCCGCGCTTGCCACCGACTTCGAACATGGGTCTGCGCTGGCGCTTGCTCTTGGGAAATTGTGTCCATCACCCAACCATCATGTTTCGACGCAGTCAGCTTTCTTTGCCTGTCTATTCCTCGATCTATCCCGACATCGAAGATTACGAGCTGTTTTTGCGTCTCGCCGCGGCGGGTACGCTCGCAAATATCCCTGAGCGTTTGCTGCGGATGCGGCGTCACGGACTTTCAGTCAGTGGTCAAAGACACCAAGCGCAACTTGATGGAGCCGCGATGCTGCTCCACCGTCATTGCGCTGCCGAGTACGGGCTCGCAGTGACGACGAGTGAGTTTAGTGGCGTGCTAGACCCAGTTTCGTGGTTGCGCCCGGAGCGGAGCGTCGGCACAGCTTTTGCTGCTGCCGACAACCCGGTGAACACCGTCAGACGCTTGCGGGCTGCGTTCGCAGGAAGACACCCGGGGCTTGATCGTAGTGAAGTGACCAACATCGATGATGATCAGGCATTTTTTCAAGCCAAAGTTTTGAGCGCGGCTATTGCAGCGTCGAACGAAGTATCCCTTGCCCGCCGGCTGAAGCTGTCACTGGCGGCCGCTACGGCCTGTCTGTGCAGCCCCCGTGCAACTCTACGCGCCGTTCAGCAGGATCGATCAAGACAGTAGAAACCGATCCGGGGCGCGAGGCTCAGCGCTTGGCGCCGCTCTGTCGAATGTGCTGAACCAGTACATCGGTTTGCCGCTGCAGCGCGGCACAAAGTCCAATCGCTTGATCCAGCGAAATTGAACTGGTTGATTCGTTGCCGCAGTCGATGGGCGCTCCGTCGATAGTTCGTAAATCGGTGCTTTGGAATTTGCACTCAAGGAATTGCAACGCAGATTCCAGTGCCAACGCGAGCGTGTGGTCGATCTCGTGCGGCATTGGAATGCCAGTATTGACCGTGTCGTTGACAAAGGAGTGCCGTGCCCAAAACCAGTCGAGCCTGCCCTCTTGCTGCAGGCGGTACATCAGTTGCGCCTGCCAACCGAAATTTTCCGGCATCCCCATCCGAACATAGATTTCACCCTGCTTTGCCTTGCGTTCCAATTTTTGTCGCGACGGCAAAGTCAAATGCGCGCACTGGACGCGATCGTCTCGGTGTTCCACACCTTGACCACCGAAGTGCATCACACGATGGGCTCCTGCAGTGACCCGCGTCAGCTCGCGAGCTCTGAAGATCAGTTTCGATACAAAGGGGAAGTCGAAGAACGTGGCCGAG
>Ga0194116_10003796_pt1 | contig 17911 bp, 23 predicted proteins | sample TA2MahsurfametaG_4_FD_148617 | JGI IMG/M metagenome (GOLD analysis project Ga0194116, IMG submission 148617) | Freshwater microbial communities from Lake Tanganyika, Tanzania - TA2015008 Mahale S9 surface | ecosystem: Environmental > Aquatic > Freshwater > Lake | place: Tanzania: Lake...
CCTGCTGCTGCAATCCAGCATCGACATTGAGAACCTCGTGCGTCGTGACCTGGCTCAGCAGATCGCCATTGAAGTTGAGAACCAAGCCATTAATGGCACTGGCACCGGTTCTTATCCGCTTGGCTTCTTGAACGTCACTGGCATCAACACTGAGTCTGGCGTTGTAGCTTTCAGCGACTATGTCAATGCTGAGGCAAAACTGAGCACCAGTAATGCCTTGCTTGGCACTCTGGGTTATCTGATGAACTCCACCTTGCGTGGGACTTTGAAGGTGACCGAGAAGTCTGCTTCTGGCACTAACGCCAACTTCATCTACGAGGCGAACAACACCATTAATGGTTACTCGGCTTATGTGTCCAACTCCATGCCGAACAACACAGCGGTGTTCGCTAACTTCAGCGACATCCTGATCGGCTTCTGGAGCGGTCTGGACATCATGGTTGACCCTTACACCGGCTCTGCCTCTGGCACAGTGCGTGTGGTTGCCATGCAGGACTATGACGTGGCTGTCCGTCATCCTGAGTCCATCTGCAAACTGTCCTGATAACGAGGAGCGGAATGCGCATCCAAATGCTTCGCGGCACCATCGTTGACCTCAAAGAGGTAAAGATTGGTGACATTGTCGAGACTGACAAAAGATCTGCACTTTTGTTGATCGGCATACAGGCAGCGTTGCCCGCTCCACTTATTCAGGAAGTGGTTGTAACGGCTGAAGAAGAGCCGCAAACTGTACAAAGCACACCCGCTCCCAAACGGAGAAAGACCAATGCTGCACAATCTGGGGTCTAAGACCTACATCGGTAGCCTGCTTGGCGCTGATTCTCGCTCTGCAACTGCAAACGGCACCGGTTTTGACCTGCAAGGGTCTAACGATGCTGAAGGTGAAGCCATTGTCATCCTCGACTCCGAGGCTGGTTCTGGCACCTCTCCTACCCTGAGTGTCAAACTTCAGGATTCCGCTGATAACTCAACCTTCGCAGACATCACTGGTGCCACTTTTACTCAAGTGACTAGTGCTGCCGCTGGTTTTGAAAAGATCAGCATCAACACAAATGACGTGCGCCGTTATGTGCGTGCTGTCGGCACCCTTGGTGGCACCTCTCCGGTGTTTGTGTATGCCGTCTCGCTGGTTTACAGCAAGAAATACGGCAACTGATCCTAATGGCGATTTCTGACACGCTGGCATTTTTGAATACCGACGAGTTTGGCGTCACTTGCCAAATTGGTGCTGGTGCAAGCTTTGTTGGCATATTGGATTCGCCCATGGAGGTGTTGGCGGGCGGTATGGCTCTGTCTCGGGAGTATTTGCTTTACGCAAAAACTTCAGATGTCAGCGCCACCGTTCGCGGCACTGCAATCACTGTTGACTCAGTGTCTTACACAGTGCGTGAAAATCGCCCTGTGGATGATGGTCTTTTTTCTGAGCTGTTGTTGAGCAAGGTCTGATGGCTGATACACGCCGTGAATTGATCTTGGCTCGCATCAAAACCAACCTTGACAGTATTTCTGGCGCAACCGTTTACAGAAGCCGTGTGGAGCCTCTTGCGCGTGGTGAGGTGCCTGCAGTCATTGTTGAACCAGTCAACGATCAACCTGTTGATACAAACTTTTTTAACAAGTTGGATTGGACTTTGCGTGTACGCATAACAACGCTTGTGCGTGCAGCTATACCAGACGACGATTCTGATACCTACACACAGCAGGTGCATGCAAAGCTGATGGCAGATCAAACTGTCAATGGTTATGCACTTGACCTGACGCCTGACCGGACGGACTTCAGTTTGTACGAAGCTGATGTTCCGCTCGGTATTATTAGCCAAGACTTCCTTGTGCGTTATCGCACGAGTAGGACTTCACTTACTACCGCGTGAGACCATGGCTAAGATTGAAAAGCAAGTTCCCAATCCCGGAGTGGGCGGCAGTTATCTGTTTGACCCCAAGTCTGGGCAGCTTACACTGATCACAGAATCCGCCGCTCCTACCTCAAATGGCACTGACCCGGAAGAAGTTTCTGATCGCGAAGATTGAGTCAACTTATGGCACCGATCCTTCGCCTGTTGGTGGAAGTGATGCCGTCCAAGTAACCAATCTGGAAATCACCCCGATTGAGTCTGACAATGTTCAGGCTGCGGCTCATCAAGGGTTTTTGGGCAATAGCACCCGTGGAACCCTGGTAGCTAACAAGCGTGTCAGCGTGACATTTGATGTTGAGCTTGGCGGCTCAGGCACTGCAGGCACTGCACCAGCTTTTGGTCCGCTGCTCAAGTCATGCGGTCTGTCAGAAACAATTGTCTCAAGCACAAGCGTGACCTACGCGCCTGTTAGCAGCAGCTTTAGCTCTGCCACTATTTATTGTTTTTACGATGACACCCGCCACAAAATTACTGGCGCACGTGGCACCGTCAGCTTCAACCTTACCTCTGGGCAGTTTGCAACAGCCAGTTTCCAATTCATTGGCATTTACAATGCACCTGATGGCACTGCACTAAGCGGCAGCTTCACCGTTGCCAACCAAGCCGCAGCCATTGAGGTAAACGACACTAATGTGACGACTGCCACCTTTCACGGTGTAACCAGCAGCCGCATTGAGTCGATTGACTTGGCTTTAAACAACGAGCTGCTGTACAAAGAGACCGCCTCAAACAAAGAGGTTCTCATTACTAACCGCGCTCCTGGAGGCACCTGCGTGCTTGAGGCTCCTGCGATTGGCACCACCGACTTCTTCGCTAAGGCTGTCGCGGTCGCCACTGGCAGCACCAGTCTTGTGCTCGGCGCTACTGCTGGGAACATTGTCACGATGAACGCTGCCCAGACCGATATCACTGGTTGCAGCTATGGTGATACCAATGGAGTAATCTCCCTGTCGATGCCGTTCTTGGCTCTGCCTACGACGGCTGGCAACAACGAGATGTCTCTAGTCTTCACCTGATCGCGCATGGCTTTTGTCCTCAAGAAGACCGCTTCCTATAAGTGGGAAGTCAAGGTTGAAATTCCAGTTGATGGAAATCGCTTTGAGACCCAAACGTTTGAGGCGGTCTTCAAGAAGATGAGTCGCTCGGCTTTCAACGATCTTATTGACAAGGGTGATGACGCTCTTGTTGATGGGATCCTTGAAGGCTGGGAAGGCATTAAGGACGAAGAGGGCAAGGATGTGCCGTTTACACAGAAGAACAAAAAAGAACTGTGTGATGACCCGTATGTAATGAAGGCGTTGATTCAGGCATATGCCGACAGCGTGACTGGAGCGCCAGCAAAAAACTAAAAGCCGCCGCCGAGTATTGGGCAAAGGGCGGCGTTGTTGACGAGCGCGAGGCTGACCTCAAAGCTTTAGGTGCAAGCCCTGAGCAGATCGCTGCAGCACTGGCAAACAACAAGCCAAACGACTGCGAAGTTTGGGAGGAGAACTGGGACATCGTGCTCATGTTTATCCGTATGTCTACGCAGTGGCACACAAGTATGGCTGGGTTGACCGGAATGAACTACCCGAGCTTGCAATGGCTATGTAAGCTGTATGCAGTCAAAGATCCTGTCGCCATATTTGAAGGCGTCCAGGTCATGGAAATGGCTGCCCTTGCCGTTTTGAATGCGAGCCGCAAATGAGCCAAGTCACTGAACTGCTTGTACGCATTAGGCAGCAAGGTGACGATCAACTCGTCAAGCTGCAGAACACCTTCAAGACGCTTGGACAGCAGACTGCGGCAGCAAATGTAAATTTTAAAGAACTGGCGCAGGAACTCAAAAAAGTACAGGCAGGTTCAGCGCAAAGCATTAATAATCTCAAAGGTTACGCATCTGCTTGGCGTGAAATTGCTAATAGCGTTGATACAACATCGGATGAGTTTCGTATCGCCCGCCAAGAAGCTGATGCTCTGGATGCAAAGTTAAACGGTTTTCAGAACAATCAAAAGGCAGTTGCTAATAATTTTCGAAACATTGCAACTGCCGCCAATCAAGCTTCTGCAGCAATTAGAACAACGAATGGCTTGATTCGTGATCCACTAACAGGAGCATATCGCGGAACGCCTGGAGCCACACAATATGTCGCTCCAATTGGTCCTGTAGCACCACCTGATTATGCGGGTCGGATTGCTCAACAACAACGCGAGGCAAATCAACAAACGGCACGTGATGCAAGACGGCGAGAAAAGCTAGAACAACGTGCTGCTTATGGAGGAGAAGTATTAGGCACACGTGATCCACGTACTGGTGCTTTGATTGCTGGTGGTTTTGGTCCTTTTCAAAATGTTGGCACCGCATTTCCAAGACCCATTGGACCTGTTCAACCATCTCCCATACGTCGTGCCACCGCATTTTTGCCAGGAATAGCAAGAACAGCCGGTGCTGTTTCTGCCGCAGGGATTTTTGGTGGATTTGAAGGCTTGGCTGGTGCTGGTATTGGCGCTGCATTTGGCGGTCCATTGGGAGCCGCTACTGGCGGTGCCATTGGTGCTCAAGTTGGGATGGCAAGGCAAGCTCTTGGTGGGGCAGCTACTTACACGGCAAATATTAATAAGCAACGGACTGCACTTGCTGGTCTTACCAAGAGTTATGGTGAATATCGGAGTGCACTAAAACAGGTAGAAGGTCTTTCTACTCAATTTGCAATTCCGCAGGAGATTGTTACTCGTCAATTCACCAAGCTTGCTGCATCTGTCATCGGCGCTGGCGGCACTCTTAAAGATGCTGAGAAAGCATTCCGTGGTGTTGCGGCTGGTGTACGTGGTACTGGTGGAAGCCTTCAAGATCTTGATTCTGCGTTGACTGCTACTGCGCAGGTGTTCAGCAAGGGCAAGGTATCTGCAGAAGAACTTCGTCAGCAAATTGGCGAACGTTTGCCTGGCGCATTTACTTTGTTTGCGCAGTCGTTAAACATGACGCCTGCTGAACTTGATAAAGCTCTGGAAGACGGCAAGGTTACTCTGCAAGACTTTATGAAGTTTTCAGATAAACTATTCCAGCAATTTGGCAAATCTTCTGAGGCTATTGTTAATAGCCCTGCCGCTGCTGGAGACAGGCTACAACTGCAGTTGTCTAAATTGCAAGAAAACATTGGCAGACTGCTTGCACCTATTGGCGCTGCTTTCCAAAATACTTTTGCCGGTATTGTCGTTGCAATTAACCAGGCAATTAGTGCTCTAGTTCGCTTCTTCAATCTAAATGCTGCTGACAGGGTTGAGGAGTATGCAAAAGAAGTTAACCGCCTCGAAACAGCAGAGGCTAAGGCTACCGGTCAAGCGAAAATGAGACTTGGAACCCAGTTGTCTACTGCTCGCGGCAGATTAAAACTTGCTCAAGATCAACGAAAGTTGCAAATGGCTGGGGCGGGCACGGGCGCTAAGCCTGATGGTTTGCCTGGTGCCGAAACAGGTGCTGGCAGTGAGGCAAAAACCAAGAAAGCAAAAGAAGCTGTTGAAATTAGCAAAAAAGAAGCAGCTTTGCGTGTACAGATTTCTCTTGCAAGACGCCAAGAAGATGAACTGACTGCAGATTATCTGACAAAGGAATTAAAAATTCTTAACATCAACGAAGAACTAAGAACGAATAAAATTGGCGCCCTTAATGCAGATACCCAGAGAACAGAGGCGTTAGATGAATACACCAGAAGCCTTAATAAACAAAGAGATGCAATGGTTGATCTTTTGTTTGCTGTAGAAAAGAGCAGAAAAGATGAAAAAAATCAACTAGAAGACATTGCCGTTCAATATGGAATAATCAACGCAAAACAAGCAGAGCAGCTTAACTTTGATCGGCAAATTAATGAGTTGGTTGAAAAAAGACAGTACTCTTTAAACAAAGAAAAAATTGACGAACTAATTGGAAAACTCAAAGAATTAAAAGAGATAGCCAAAACTTTTGGCGGACAAGTTGCAAAATCTTTTGCTGAAGTTGTTCGTTCGTCTGGTGATCTTGCGGCAAACCTTGGTCAAACTCTGGGCAATGCTTTTCTTGGTCTTGGCGATGTATTGACTGAATTTGTCACCACTGGCAAGGCAAGCTTTGCTGATTTCGCTCGTTCCGTATTGGCTGACATGAGCAGAATCCTGATTCAATTTGCAATGTTCCAAACCTTGAAATCAATTGTGCCGGGTGGTAGCGCACTTGGTAAGTTTCTTGGTTTTGCAAACGGTGGCATCATGACTGCCAATGGTCCGCTTGATTTAAAGCGTTACGCCGCTGGTGGTATCGCTTCTAGCCCGCAGCTTGCCATGTTTGGTGAAGGCAGCCGCCCTGAAGCCTATGTGCCCCTTCCTGACGGTCGCAGCATCCCTGTAACGATGCGTGGTGGTGGCGGTGGCAATGTCACCGTGAATGTGGATGCAAGCGGCAGCAGCGTTGAAGGCGATGGTCCGAAAGCAAATATGCTTGGTAAGGCAATTGGCATTGCTGTACAGCAAGAACTCGTTAAACAAAAACGCCCTGGAGGCTTGTTGGCGTAATGGCTACTTTTAATGATGCAACTGTTGGCACCAGCGCAGGCGGTACAACGCCCAACTTTGGTGCAGTGCGTAAAAGTCAACCTGTTGTGCGCAAAGTGCAGTTTGGTGACGGATATGAACAACGTTTGACATACGGATTGAATCAAAATCCACGTGTTTGGGATCTAACTTGGACTGCAAAAGACAGCACTGATGCAGATGCCATTGAGGCATTTTTTGACGCACGCGCTGCTGACAACGCAAGCTTTGATTGGACGCCACTAGACGAAGCAACTGCCTATAAATGGGTTGTTGAAAGTTGGTCGCGTGATTTCCAATATGCAAATGTAAATACGATCAATGCCACTTTCCGCCAAGTCTTTGAACCGTAATGGCATACGCAGCCTGGACCGCTAGCACTGCCTTTGCCGTTGGCAACATCCGGCGTTCTACAACGCTGCAGGCATCAGGTCTGGTTTTCCAATGCACGGTAGCTGGCACCAGTGCCGCCACAGAACCTGTCTGGGCAACAGACGTTGGCAGTTACGTCACCGATAATACCGTTACCTGGGTTGCGATTGCTAGCAGCTACGAAGATCTAGCCGCCATTGCACCCAGCGCAATTATCGAGTTGTTTGAACTGACGTTGGACACAACGTTGCACGGTAGCAACGACACGTATCGCTTCCATAACGGTGCTAACGCTAACGTCAGCGGCAACATCGTCTGGAACGGCAACTCATACACCCGCCTTCCAGTAAAAGCGGAGGGCTTTGAGTACACCAACACCGGCACACTGCCGCGCCCCACGCTGACCATCGCCAACCTAGACGGCACGATGACAACACTGCTGTTGCTCGTAAATGCCACCACTGCGGGCAACGACCTTGGTGGCGCCACCTGCAGAAGGAGTCACCTACAAGTGGGTTTGTGAGTCATGGGATAAGGTGATTCCATACACAGGTCGTGCAACAATCAGTGCTACCTTCCGCCAGGTTTTTGAACCGTAATTGACTAATCACCTAGACTGCTAGTACAGGAGACTATCCATGAGCACCATCGTCACCCGCGCCGGCAAGGGCAGTCCGCTCACCCACACCGAGCTGGACGCCAACTTCACCAACCTGAACACCGACAAGGCTGGTTACATCACTGGCGAAGGCGGTACGGTGACCCAAGCCACCAGCAAAAGCACTGGTGTCACGCTCAACAAGAAGTGCGGGCAAATCACGCTGAACGGTGCGGCACTGGCTGGCAACACAACGGTCTCGTTCACCCTGACCAACAGCACCATTGCAGTCACCGATCTGCTTGTGCTCAACCACGTCAGCGCAGGCACTGCTGGTTCCTACGCGCTGAACGCTCAGGCTGGTGCCGGCTCGGCATCCATCAACGTCCGCAATATCACCTCTGGCTCGCTGTCTGAAGCAATCGTGATTGGATTTGCCGTCATCAAAGCTGTCACGGCATAACGAATGGGCTACGTAGTAACCGGCTACTGGGATGCTGGTTACGACACCAGCGACAGTCAAACTACACTCACCAGTGCGCTTCAGAGCATCAACCCTGGAGCAATCATTGAGCTGTTTGAGATTGAGCTAAACGTATCTCAACATGGATTTGACGATACTTATTACTTCCATGCCGGCGTCAATGAAGTCCTAACGGACATCATCTGGAACGGTCAGGCATATCAGCCCCTACCAGTCCAAGCAGAAGGGTTTGAATACAGCGGCAACGGTCAATTACCCCGCCCCAAACTACGTGCCGCTAATGTCCTTGGCACAATCACAACAATTCTGTCGCTGTTGCCTAACGGTTTAGAAGGCGCAAAAGTCACGCGCATCCGCACATTGCGGCGGTTTCTTGATGCAGAAAACTTTGCACCCAGCGATGTTTTATTGCTAGAGGATGGTTTTGATTTGCTATACGAGGATAGCAGCCGCATCTTTCTTGAGCCCACTAATACAGATGCAGATCCTTACGCAGAATGGCCTAGGGATATTTACTATGTTGATCGAAAATCTGCCGAAACCCGCGATGTTGTTGAGTTTGAACTAGCCAGCGCCTTTGACTTGGCTGGAGTTCGCGCTCCTAAGCGCCAGTGCGTTACTCGTTGCCAATGGGTTTATAGGTCTCCTGAGTGCAGTTACGCCGGCACCAACTTCTTTGATGTCAACAATGAACCTGTGCTAAACGCATCAGAGGATGTATGCGGCAAAAAGGTCAGCAGTTGTGAAGTCCGTTTTGGCGCCAATGCTGAATTGCCTTACGGCGGCTACCCAGGCATCGGTACATTCTTCGCATGAACTGGCACGATGATGCGCTAAAGCACGCGCAGGCAGAAGATCCGCGTGAATCCTGCGGTTTAGTCGTAATCATCAAAGGACGCCAACATTATTGGCCGTGCAAAAACACAGCGCAACATCCCGAGCAACTATTTACGTTATGCCCTGAAGATTACGCAGCCGCTGAAGACGCTGGCGAAATCATCGGCATCGTTCACAGCCACCCCATATCTGCGCCGATTGCCAGCAACGCAGATAAAGTGACCGCCGAAAAAACCAATCTTCCTTGGCACATCGTCAATCCCAAAACACGTGCCTGGTCAACCTACATGCCATGCGGGTACAAAGCACCGTTGATTGGCCGCCAATGGGTGTGGGCTGTACAAGATTGCTGGACACTAGCCCGCGATTGGTACGCCGAAAACGGAATTGCTGTGCGTGACTGGGATCGTCCAACCAATCCTGAGACCTTCATCCAAGCACCAATGTTTGAAGGTTGCTGGGCGGCAACAGGTTTCCGTCAACTACGAGACGACGAAGCCCTAGAGCGCGGAGATTTATTGTTGCTGTCCATCGGATCACCAGGACTCAACCACTGCGGTGTGTACATCGGTGATGGGATGCTGCTTCATCACCTACAAAACCGCTTGAGTAGTAGAGACATGCTGGGGTCATGGCTCCTAAAATGCGTAGGAAGGAGGTTGCGCCATGCTCCGTAAGATCAAACTCTACGGACCGCTAGCCAAGTTCATCGGCAAGCGTGTGCTGCAGGCGGACATCGCCAGTGCGGCTGAGGCGGTGCGTTTTTTGGTGGCAAATTTCCCTGCACTGGAGCAGCACATGGCTGACCAGCATTACCGCGTCAGTGTCGGCGCTCAAGATTTGTCCTTAGATGACTTGCACAATCCAACCGGCCAGCAGAATATCAAGATCATTCCTGTCGTTAGCGGCGCCGGCGGATCAACTGGGCAAATTTTAGCTGGCGTAGCACTTCTGGCTTTTTCAATTATCGCTGGACCCCTTGGAGCGTTTGCATCAACTGCCTATGGTCCATTTGCAACTGGTTTGAGTATTACAACCGGATTCCAATTAGGTTCAACAGCCGCACTTGCTATTGGGAGCCTTGGCGCGGCAATGGTTTTAGGGGGCGTCAGTCAACTACTTAGTCCGGTCCCAGTCGTAAATCAAGGCATTGACAGCAACACTGATCCGCGTAAGACGTATAGCTTTTCGGGCATCCAGCAAACATCTAGGCAGGGCACGCCTGTTAAAATTTGTTATGGACTGACATTGACAGGTAGTGTTGTGATCTCAGCCGGTGTTGACACCGTGCAGGTAAAAGCATGACGATTTCTGGCGCTGGTGGTGATGGCAAGGGCGGCGGCGGTGGTAGCTCGCGCACCCCATCAACAGCAAAAGACAGCCTCGACTCACGACAGTACGCAAACGTCATTGATTTGATCTCCGAAGGCGAAATTGAAGGACTGGTACAACAAACCATCACCGTAAGCGGTGCAACCAGCCAGTCTAATTTGCCGTCAATTTACCTCAACAATACGCCAGTACAAAACCTTGATGGCACTTACAACTTTGAAGATGTCGAAATTTACACCCGCAACGGGACACAAAATCAAACATTCATTCCGCTATCACCCGGCGTTGAAGACGAGCAGCCTGTTGGTCTAACTGTTGTTAAGGATGTTCCAGTTGTCCGCAGCATTACAGATGTCAACGTCGATGCTGTGCGCGTCACGATTGCAATTCCAGCACTGCAACGCATCGATAGCAGCACTGGAGATACCAACGGCGCATCCGTTGAATTGAAGATTGCGGTGCAATATGCCGGCGGTGGATTTACCGACCAAGCAATCGGCATCAATGGTGCCACCACTGACAAAATCTCTGGCCGCACCGGCGATGAATACCGCAAGGACTATCTCATTGAGCTGGTGCGCCCCAGCCCGAGCGACACTGTTGACATTCGTGTTACCCGCGTCACGGCAGATAGCACCAGCGCCTTACTTAGTAATGCGTTCAACTGGCAAAGCTACACGGAAATTATCTGGGCAAAACTGCGCTATCCCAACAGTGCCCTGATCGGATTACGTGTTGATGCAGAACAGTTCAGCAGCATCCCTAGCCGCAGCTATCTGATTAAAGGCGTCAAAGTTGTTATTCCGGCAGGCGTCAGTGTTGATGCTCAAAGTGGCCGCATTGTGTATCCAACAAACTTTGTCTGGGATGGCACCTTCGCTGCTGCAACTTGGACATCATGCCCTGCGTGGATCCTGTACGACTTGCTGACAAGCACGCGCTATGGATTTGGCGAACATATTGATATATCACAACTGGATAAATGGGCATTTTTTGCGGCATCTAAATATGCAAATGAACTCGTTGATGACGGTCAAGGCGGTCAAGAAGCACGCTTCTCGTGCAATACCACAATTCAAACTGCTGAAGAAGCCTACAAGTTAGTCAATGACCTTCTATCAGTCATGCGTTGCCAAGGCTTCTGGAGCACCGGCAGCATGACGATTGCACAAGATCGTCCAGCAGATCCAGCTTATCTTTTCACCAATGCAAACGTAACGCCAGAAGGTTTTAGTTATAGCGGCAGCAGCCTCAAAACTCGCCCCAATGTTGCTGTTGTTAGCTACCTTGATATTGGTCGCTATGACTCTTCCGGTAGGTGGCAAGCAGGATTGCGCGACACAGCTTATGAGGTCGTAGAAGACACCGAAGCCATCGACAAATACGGTGTCTTGAAAACCGAGATCAGCGCCTTCGCTTGCACCAGTCGCGGTCAAGCCAATCGTATTGGCAGATGGTTACTGTATTCAGAACAGTACGAAAAAGAAGTTGTTACTTTTACATCCAGTCTTGAAGCCGGTCAGCAAGTACGTCCTGGGCAAATCATCTTGATTGCAGACCCAGTCAAAGCTGGCTCCCGTCGTGGCGGTCGTATCAACACTGCAACCACAACAGTCGTCACAGTTGATGATACAGCCAATACAAATCTTGATTACTTATCTGGTGCATCAATTTTGACAGTCATCCTGCCTGACGGCACCGTTGAACAGCAACCAGTCATTGACATCACCGGCGCAGACATCACTGTCAGCACGCCATTTTCACAGGCACCCAACCCCAACACCGTTTGGGTATTAGATAGTCCAACACTGCAAACAACAACTTGGCGTGTGCTTGGCGTACAAGAACAAGATAACGCTGTCTACACAATCAGCGCAATCGCTTATGACGAAAGTAAATATGCCTACGTCGAAAGTGGTGAGGCGCTGCAACCGCGAGACACAACTGATCTCAACGTCATACCCAATGCACCAACTGTCTTGGAGATCATGGACATCCCTGTGGTTGGCGGCGGCACCACAAAGGAGATCCAGTACGAACTCAACGGGCGCATTGCTATCAAGATCAGCTTCGGCTGGAACGGACCAAAAGGCATCAAAAATTTCCGCGTTAAATATCGCCACGAAGATGACAACTTCACTACACGCACAGTGCAAGGCACAGTCTTGGAAATTGAAGATGTCAAAGTTGGTGCTTACGAAATCCAAGTCAGCAGCATCAGTGCATCCAATGTGCTGTACAGCGCCCCAGCCATCGCCACGTACATCGTCGAAGGCGTCAGCGCCGCCCCACTGGATGTCACAGGTCTGACGCTGGTGCCCGTCAGCGAATCGCTGGCTGTGTTGACTTGGAATCAAACCACAGAATTAGATGTCCGAGTTGGCGGCAAAGTCGTCATCCGCCATGATCCTCGCTCTATCGCCACAGCCGAATGGGCTTTCAGCACGCAGGTCGTAACCGCTGTTGCCGGTAACGCTACGCAAAAGCAAGTCCCCCTTCTACCTGGGACATACTTAATCAAATTCCAAGATTATCTCGGCAATCAATCAACAAATGCGACGGCCTTTGGATTAAGCCTGCCGGAATATGAATCACGCCTAAAACTTGACCTATACACCGCAATCGGTTATGCAGTTGATTATTACTTTGGCGGGGTGCAGTGGGAGGAAGAAAATTTAGCAACGCCATTTAGTGGCACCAAAGTCAACTGTTCCTATGACGGCACCGAAACCGCCTTGGTCATTGATCTGGATCTGTACGTTGCGCTTGATTACTACGAACCAATCTACGCAGAAGGCGACGGGCAAGCTGAGTATTACTTCAGCGAAACATTGGAACTTGGCGATGTCTTTGATGTCAACTTCAGGCGCTATATCCTCAAACGCGATCTTGCGGTTAGCGGGCTATTTGATGATACTGCTGGTTTATTTGATGAACACCCCAGCTTGTTTGACGGCAACGTCAGCGATGCCACCAACGTCACGTTCTACGTTCGCGCTACAAACGACAATCCGAGTGGCACACCGACTTGGGGACCATATGCGGAACTGATCAATGGCGTAGTGCAGGGTCGTGCCTTCCAAGTCAAAATATTGCTGACCACTAATGATGGATCAGTCAACATCGCGGTTGAAAACCTGCGCCTTATTCCAGAACTGCTGCGGCGTGTGACTTCTAGCTCCAACCCCTCAACCGCCAGTACCGCGCAATTTGAGCACGCCTTCTACGACATCTATTCAATGACCATCACACCGTTTGAGCTGCTTGCCAGTGAGCGGTATGTCCTGTCTAACGTGACCACGACCGGCTTTGAGGTCGATTTCTACGATGGTGCCGCTACGATTGAAAAGGCGTACAACTACACCGCCACAGGATTTGGGAGGGCTTTGTAATGCCGCAATCCGACCAGACCGTTCAGAACGCGACATTTCCCAGTGTTCGAGCTGACATCAACGACAACCTGGCAGCCCTTTTCAGCCAAAGCAGCGGAGCATCGGCACCTGCAACCACGGTTGCGTTTCAGCCTTGGGTTGATACAAGCTCGTCGCCCCCTGTCTGGAAAATTCGCAATGCCGCTAATACCAACTGGATCACGATTGGTGTACTTGATACCACCTTTGCTGTTGGGGGTCTTACACCGATTGCCAATGGCGGCACTGGGCAAACCACTGCAAGCGGCGCCATCAATGCATTAGTGCCATCGCAAGCCGGAAATGCAAGCAAAGCATTGGTGACTGACGGCAGCATCGTGAGCTGGGGCAGCCTGACCAACTCGCAGTCGTTCTATTACACGACGGTTGGCACCCCAATCACCTGGACTAAGCCATCAACTGGTGTCGTTGCACTGGTCACGATCTGGGGCGGTGGTGGCGGTGGTGGCCGCAACTCTGCTGGTAGTGCAGGTGGCGGAGGAGGTGGTGCTTGCGTGCAAAAGCTCTACCAACTTGCGGATCTACCAAGCACGGTGACCGTCACAATCGGCGGTGGTGGTGCAGGCGGAGCTGCCGCATCCTCCAACGGAACAACGGGAGGTACAACCACATTTGGTGCATTGCTATCTGCGTATGGCGGCGGCGGCGGTGGGACTTCTGCTGGCGGTGGCGGCGGCGGATCAAGTTCTGCTGGAACGGCTGGATCTGCTGGCGGTGCTGGCGGCAGTGGCGCTGGCTTGTTGTATCGCGGTGGCGGTGGTGGTCCTGGAGATAGCGACGGCTTCTTGGGTGCATTTGGTGGTGGCTCAGGCGCTACGAGCACTGGTTTCACTTCAAGCTGGGGCGGCGGTGGTGGTGGCACAATCGGCGGCGTCTCAATCAACGGCGGCAACGGTGGTGGTACATCCACCACTGGTTCGGTGCCTGGTGGCGGTGGTGGTCGCGGTTTCACATCGGCCGCTGGTTCCGGAGGAGATGGCGCCGCACTCATTGTTGTGTGGTAATACACGGCCTTAAACTGATCTCAAGCTGTCAATTTGACAACAGGTATCTGACCCATGGCTGACCGCAAGATTTCGGATCTGACCGCGCTGACGGCACCAGCGGCTGGTGACTTCCTGCCGATTGTTGACATCAGCGAAGCAGCGGCAGCCAATAAAAACAAGCGCATCACGATCGAGGAGCTGTTTCGTGGTATCCCGCTTGGGACGGCTGCTGCACCAAGTGTTGCGATTGAAGGGGACGAGAACACCGGCATCTTCAGCCCCGGCGCAGACCAATTAGCCATCAGCACTGGTGGGTCTGGGAGAGTGTTTGTTGGCAGCACCGGCACCGTTATCCGTGCGGATAACGCAGGGTCTGGTTCAACACCCCTGCTAATTCAAAACCGCAGCGTTTCAGCCAATACTGCTGTTGGAATTAGTTTCGCCCCCAATATTTCGGATACTGCAGATCGATCCGCAATTATCTATGGCGTCAACTCTTCTGGAGGCTCTGGAAATGCCACTGATCTAGCGTTCCATACAAACGCAAATGGTACAACGCCTTCTGAGCGGATGCGCATCACCTCAACCGGCGCTCTGAATTTCGTCGGCGCAGGCTCTGCAGGCTCCACTCAAGCCGTCAGCTTTAACGGCAGCGCACCCGTCAACAGCCTCGTTATTGACTCCTCAGGACGTCTAGGCGTGGGGACTACTCCAGATTCCCGGTTACATGTATTAGATGGATCTGGAAATAGCTTGAGAATTGGCTATCTGGCAGGATCGCTTAATTACAATCTTTACGATGCTGGGATACACCAATTTAGAAATAACGGCGGCACTAACACCTGGGCAACTATTGATGCTTCAGGGCGTTTAGGGATTGGCACCACTTCGTTTGATGCGGGCGACATTCTTCATGTATCTGGCGCCGCTGATACGCGCCTAAGAGTTGGAACTACGTCTACTTCCGCAGGCCATAACGCTGCAATTCGCTTAGATGCAACAACGAACGGCAAATTTACAATTCAGACAGGCGCTGATACAAGCGGCGGTCTCCGTGTTTTTGACAACAATGCAAGTGCCGAACGCGCCCGCATCGACTCCAGCGGACGCCTTGGGATTGGCACTACGAGTCCTGGGGCGGTTTTGCATACTAGAGGCACTGGGTATAATGCCATATTTTCTACGGGAGAAGTACCTGCAGGGAGCACTGCTATTGCACTTGGGAGCTACGCAGATAGCGCAGGGGGCAGCAGCGGCGCGACGATTAGGTGTTACCACAATCACGGTGCAACAGTAGCAAGCTCTCTTGCTTTTGAGGTAAATGGAGCAACGGAGGCGGCGCGAATTGATGGTTCAGGACGCCTGTTAGTTGGCACGTCTACTTTTGCTAGTGGTAATGTTCATCGTTTTTACGATGCGAGTGGCGACACAACTTTGCTGGTTACTAAAGATAACTCTACTTCAGCGACGCTTGTTATGGCTATTTACCATACAGCAACAACTGGAAATAACGTATTTACAAATTTTTATACAGAAACAACGGCAACATTAAGAGGCGGCATTGATTACAACAGAAGCGCAGGTCAAGTTCGTTATAACGTAACTTCTGACCGCCGCCTTAAATCTGAAATTCAGTCTGCAGGCACCGCTCTCGATGCACTTGCTTCAATCCAAGTTCGCTCCTACAAGTGGACAGAGACGGGATACCAAGTCAATCACGGCTTCATTGCTCAAGAGCTAAACGAGGTTGCTCCTGATGCTGTCAAGGTTGGTGATGACGGCGAAGAAGTGACCGACGCTTGGGCAGTGGATAACGGGAAACTTGTGCCGTTGCTCACCAAAGCGCTGCAAGAAGCCATCACCAAGATTGAAACTCTCGAAGCCCGGCTAACAGCCGCTGGCATTGAGTAGTCCCCTTCACTAACCACGCTGACACTTGCCACCGCAATTAAACTTGCTGTACAACCCAACTGATCATGGCTAAAACTCCTAAGGCGCCCGAGGCTGTTGCTCCTGTTGCCACCTGGCACATCGCCAACCTCGAACGCGAAACCTCTGACGGTTACGTGTTTACCGCCCACTACACCGTGGATGCCAAGGACGACACCTACTCTGCCGGTGCCTATGGCAGCGTCGGGCTGGAGCGTCCGGCTGAAGACGAGCTGATCCCATTCGCAGACCTCACCGAGGAGCAGGTGATCGGCTGGGTCAAAGACAAGCTCGGTGAAGAAGCCGTCACCAACGTCGAAGCCGCACTCCAGGGTCAACTGGATGAACAGCGGAGCCCGACCAAGGCTGCTGGTGTTCCTTGGAGCTGACGCTACGATAGGTTGAAAGGCTAAAGCGATGTCAGTCCAGCCCGGTACTTACAACATTGCGTTGCAGCGCCGGGCTGACTACTACATCACGCTGCAATTCAAGGATTCCACGGATACACCAATCAACCTGACCGGTTGGACGGTTGAAGCACAAGTGTGGGACCGCGAGCGCATAGCAAAGTCCGCAGACTTTGCGGTTACATACACAAACCCCGCCGCAGGCACCATCAAAATCAGCCTGACAGATACGCAAACAACAGCGTTCGGCAATGAGTTGTACTACGACGTGCTTTTGACAGACCCTACAGGCTTAAAAGAATATTACCTAGAAGGTATTATCTACGTATCTGAGGGCTATACCGCATGACCTCCGTTAACGTCACTACAACCGCAAACACCGTCACTGTTACTGACGACGGCAACACCGTTATAGTTACCACGCCTGGCGTCAGTAGCACCACATTTGATGCTCTGGAAGCTCGTGTAGCAGCACTTGAAAACCTGAACATCTTCTTGCTGGAAGGCTGATGCCAGTCAAATCAAAGACTGCATTAGGTCGCATTGAGTTCAAGCCCGGCAAACCCAAGCGCACCCGTCAAGGGCAAGGGCAACATTCCCTGCCCAGTCACGGACGCAAAAAGCTGCGCGGGCAGGGCAAGAGCTAATGCCTTGCGGTGTCGCCATAATGAGAGCGAAGCCAGAGGCTTGATCGTGGTTGAAATTCTTGCTGCCATCACGGGTGCCTCAATCAGTGTGGCAGCGTATGCGTTCACCGGCATCGCACGGCGCAACGTTGAAAGCCGAGACTCTGTGTTGCGTTTGACTATGGCGGTGGAGTCTGTCGCTGCAAAAATGGAGGAGTTGCACATTGATTTCAAGTCTGACCGCCGGGAGGTATTTGGGAGGCTGAACCAGATGGAGCAACGGTTAGCCAAACTGGAAGCGAAGCCTTAGCCTGAGGTGTCTGCTCCTTTTGTATGACCAACGAACAGCTTGCAGTTGCCGCCGTGGTTGTTGCCGCCGGCTCTGAAATCATTGGCATGTCACCTCTGCGGTCCAATAGCTGGGTGCAACTGCTGATGCAAGGTCTCAAGATCA
>Ga0194116_10003797_pt1 | contig 17908 bp, 17 predicted proteins | sample TA2MahsurfametaG_4_FD_148617 | JGI IMG/M metagenome (GOLD analysis project Ga0194116, IMG submission 148617) | Freshwater microbial communities from Lake Tanganyika, Tanzania - TA2015008 Mahale S9 surface | ecosystem: Environmental > Aquatic > Freshwater > Lake | place: Tanzania: Lake...
CTTTTCCTGTACGAGAACACCTGGTGATACTTGAAATGCCATTCTGTTCTCCTTTTAATTAGCTAATTTTTTATGTATTTCAACACTCGTATTATTCATACGCCCATAGTCAAAATTTTCATTACTATTATTTATAAAATGCGTATTTTGTACTATTCTCCCTTACGGACAACAGGCGACCAGACTTGACCATACTCATCTTTAAATGGTTTATCTTCTTCTTTTGTAATACCATCATCTATAAAACCAAAGGGTGCCATATCTTGTTCTATAATATTTGACTGTTCTTCATATAGTTTTGAACGTACATCAGAATTACTTAATTCTTTAAAGTATGGTTGATTTGACAACCAGCCAAATATAATAAGACAAGTCATTAAATCATCATTACAACCTTCTTCTGCTTTCCAAGAATTATGTTGGCGTGAAAAGGTTGACATCTCCTCTATAATATTAAAGTCATTAATTATAATTTTATCACTTTCAACAATTGTCTTTAAATTAGAGCAACCTACTTTTTTAATTTGTTTTGTCATACGAACACCCATTTGACTACCACGGCCACTAAAGCCTGTACCTAAAACTTGACCAGCTCTACCTCTTTGCGTTGTCATTAATAAATTTTCATACTCTAAATCAAATTGTAATGCGTCTGCAATTTGGCCGCCTAAATCATTTACTTCAACTAATGTATGAGCACGATTATAACCTACACAAGCTTGTTGCACTACGTTAGGAAAAACTAATGGTTTAATTTCATTGTTACGATATTTTGCTACAACACGATAAGGCATTTGTGTAACATCAAATATAATAAATGCTGAATAATCTTTTGATAGCCCTCTACTCACATCAACAGTACAAACATATATTTTATTTTTATCTGGTTTTTCAAAAACATCTAAACCTCCATTTGACTGTATGGGTTTAATGTAAGGTGTTGAACGTATTTTATTTGGTGATATTAATGTGTCAATTGAACCTAAAAACTCGCACTCAAATTCTTGTTGAAATTGTTCCTTACTTGTATTACGTATTGTTTCTTCTTTCCATTTTTCATCACGGCCAGGAACTTCTGACCAATGTACTTCAATTGGCACATAATCGTTTTGTTTATTTGTTGCGTCTATCCAAAGTTTGTAATACATATTCATACCGTGAGGCGTAGAAACAATAATCATCTTTGTACTTTTACCAGCAGAAATAGTAGGAAAAACTGAGCTAAAAAATTGTTCTGCAATAGTTGCTGGCACAAAGGCAAACTCATCTAAAAATATAATGTTATATGAACCACCTCTTATTGCACTTGAAGATGTAGCAGCTGCAATTATTTTACTGCCGTTTTCCAATTCAATACTACCTTTATTCCAGTTTAAAACACCTTGTTGTAAAAACTTTGGTATATTTTCATATGCTAATTGTAATCGGCCCAATATATCTCTTGCTGTTTGTGATTTGTTTGCAAGTATAGCAATATTACTATTCGCATTAAATATTGCAAAATGTAAAAGATAAGATATAATTGTGGTTGATTTACCTGACTGTCTTGGTAATTTGCAAATTGTAAAACGATTATTGTGCATTGTACCTACCATTTCTTTTTGAAAATCATACATTTTAAATGGTACTAAGCCTTGGTCAAGTGATACAATTTTTACATAACTAGATATAAAATGTAAAGGATCTTTTGAACACTTATCAAACTCTTGTATTTGATCTTGTGTAAATTCAACTGATACGTTTGCACGTTTTAAATTAGGATTGCCTAGATAAACTTCATTCGTCATTTAAAATTATTCCTTCTATATGTGTATAACCTAATTTTAATGCAGCTTGTATTCTTTGACTGCCTTTATATACACTATATTTTTTTTCAATATAATTTTCACCATTTGCACCTAGTCTATTTGAATATATTTCATGTTGTATTATTTCAATAGGATTTTGCATTAATTCGCCTTGTAATAATTCATTTAACGGAGCCATTCTTTGAATGTATGTTAAATTACTTATTTGAAAAGTCTGCGTCTTTGGATGTTGTGTCTGTGCTTTCAGTATTTTCATTATTTTTCTTTAGCATTTTTTGTAATTCGGCCGTTGAGCCTACAAACAAAGCGTTTTTAATTGTTTGATTTGCTGTCTTTGGTAAATCTTTTAAATCTTTTAATTTTTTTTGTAAGTCTTGTAGTTTATCAATCGTTTGTGCAACGTTTGTAATTAATTGACCTGCAACTTCATATGCTCGTGGGTGTTGGCCTTCTTTTGCAATTTCTAATATACCATCAATAGCTTCTTGGCCTTTTTCAATTAAATTATAGTAACTATCTCTACTGTATGTGTAATCGTTATCAATATCTGTTTTTGATTTATCTTCTGTTCGCACTATTGGCGGTGTTAAAATTTTTTCAGTTGTTGTGGGCAAAGATTTTTCTATGCCTAAAATTTCATTAACTTTGTCTTCTAATTTGCTCATAATTAAACATCTGTATCAGTCACAGGATTATATTTTTTACCATCATCAAAACTTTGAATTGTAGTTGTAAAACCAAAATCGTCATCTGCGTCAGCAGTAACAGGATCAGGAACAACAATAATTCTTTCTACACGTGTTTTGTTTACTGTATCTGTATCAGTATATATATCGGCTTGTGTCGCCTTAATAACGCCTTGATTAGACATTGGCCCAAATAGATAAGTTTTTGCCGTAAATGATAAAGTATATATTACAGCTCGTCTTGTTGTAAAATCACCTGAATAACTATCTTCGTAATTGACACCTGTTAAAACAATAGGCACATCTCTTTTTATATTTAAACGTGGCACAATATTTATTGTAACAGTGTAATCAGGTTGAAAGTAAGGTAATATTTGTTCTATAATTTGTAAACCTTCTTCAGCAGTGGCCGTAAAACAATATAACTTATAATCAACATTATAAGGCACAGGCACATAATTAAAATTTAAAATTTTTTTACTTGCGTCATCAGTTTTAACTTGTCTAAATTTATTTACACGTGCAAGTTTTCTACTAGCGTCATATGACAAGCCTGATAATTCAAAACCTAGTCTAGGTAGTGTAATTGCAAATCTACGATCATCTAAATCAGGTTTTTGGTCAAGTCTAACTAAAAATTTTTCTTTTGGTGCGTAAGCTAATGGTACTGTAATTCTTCCTGTAACAGCACCTGTCGAGCTTGTGTTTTGTATTACAATATTATTAAATAATTGCCCAAATGCAATTGTTAATTTACGTATACCTTCGTTATAAAAAAATGTACCAAACATTAGTCGTCTAATTCTCCAAATGGATTTCTTTCAGTAAAATCTAAAATATCATCTGTCACGGTGCCAGTGTTAAATCCAGCTTCGTCATCCATATCTTTATTTTGTGCAAATTTATTTTGCGTTTGTATAACAGCGGCCTCAAAATTTTCATTTAAAAAGAAAACACTAGCGCCAGTTTCATCATTGTGATAATCTTCTAATATAAATGAACCAGTTTCATTTTCAAGTGTAAATTTATACAGTAATGTATCTAAAGTATTTTCTACCTCAGCGTCATCTATTTCTCTTATGCCAGTATTAAATTGTTCATTACTATATTCAAAACGTGTAACTTTTAATTTATATACAGGTAAACTACCTAATTGAAATAACGGTTCTTGGTCTTCTACAAATTGTATTTCAAAAAAACTATTCATCAATGGAAAATAAATTAAGTCGCCTTCATTTGGGCGGCCTTCTTTTATTTGAGTTAAAGGTTTTTCAACTTGTTTTTCCCAACTTCTTTTTGAAATTACAAAAGTTGTATCTTCTCTTATTTCTAAACCAAATTTATTAATTAATTCTTTTTGACCTGCAAAGCCTTCAGTGGTTTCAAAATATGCTTCAATCATATAGGTATTATTAAATCTACTTGAAGTATCTTCACCTAATATTAAATCTCTATTGACTAATGTACGTGGTAAATAATAAACATCATGGCCATATATTTTTAAGCTTTCGCATATTAAATCTTCATATAAGATTTTTTCAAATTGATTTCCTATGCCTTGGCCGCCTTGAAAATAGTGATTTACTGGCATGATTTTATCCTATTAAAAATGCAGGTGCTATTTCGTAAGTTTCTCGTATTTCTTTTTCTAGTTTTTCTATATCTGCTAAGGCTTCTGTATATACTCTTTCGCCATTTAATTTTACGCCGCCTAACATTATTACGCCATCAAATTTACTTAAATTTGCACCCCATTGTTTTTTAAATAAAGCGGTTGTATATCTTTTTAGCCAAGTGTCATTAAATACATCTGTATAAGTTGTAGGGTCTAATTTTCTATAACAATCTATAATTAAATATTCGTCAACTTCTAAATCGTTAGCCCAATCCATATCTACGTATAATCTATTGTCGTGCATTTGAAAACGCAAAGGTTTCATACCCACAAAAATTTGATCTAAAAAATCTAAATGCCTTAATACCATATCATAGTTTATAACAGAAGTAGAAGAAAAATCATAAAGATCATTTAAACGTAATTGATACCTTACATCAAACATATTTAAGTTTGCTTTGTCAGTAAATGGAAAAATATTTGTAACAGAAATAACAGAGTCAGGCATTACTAAAAAATTATTTGATTCATAAAAAGTTGTTGATACACTATTTTTAGTGGCTGTTTCGGTTTCAGGTGTTGGAGCTTTTAATCTATTTTTATCAGCTTCTGTAAGCTTATATTTTAAATATGTTCTTCGAATACCATCATAGTGATAGATTGCATAATAGTTTAATGCTTCGTCCAGTCGATCTTCTAACTGGTCATCATCTACATTTATTTCTATAACTGGTTTACCTAACGCTCTTAATGCGTATTGTTTTAACGTTTCTCTTGTGTTTGGATTTGCCATAATACCCTAATTAATTACTATTTATATAATTTTAATTAGAACTTATAGCGTATAGTTGCGAGTATTTGTGGATTTATGTCTGTTTTTACACCTGTTACTATTGAGGTTTGTGTTTTATCGTGGTAATATAAACCAAATTCTAAACCTGCTCTTTTATCAGGTCTTTTATGGCTATCTTTTTCTGTATGTAAATTATATACTAATCCCCAGTAATTGCCTGTAAATCCTAAATCATCATTTTCTGTTCTGTGAACAGTGCCGTATATACGTTCACTAAAACTGTATAATAGACCATAGTCGTATCTATTTTTTGAAGTAAAAGCTCCAGTATCACCATCGTCCCAAACTTCTGTGCCCCAAATTAATGGTATGTTCCAACGATACAAAGTACCGCCTAAAGCCCAGCCTGTTTGTTTACGTTTAGCAAAAGAAGCAGATGATGTTGAACTAACAGGATTTGAAATTTGCATATAAGATAAATCAGCATATCCTAAAAGACTGCCAGTTATGCCTGAATATATAGCGTCTCTCTCATTGTCCCAACCTAAAGTTACGGCAAGTGGTATTTGTTTTTTTAAACGATAAGAGTCAAAATCAAATTCATTATCCCACTGAAAACCGCCAACCGATAATACAGTTTTTTCTCTATGATCTAAGCGTGAATTTGTTTGTGTAATAATTAGTGGTGCACCTACTTTTGGTGTCTTTGCAAAACCTAAACGTTGTGCGTCTGTTTCACCGAAATAAATTCTCCAATAATCGCCACCAAAACCTAATTGTTTTTCTTGTACAGTATTATTTAAAGCTGTATTTAAAGAATAATACGTATCGTATAACATAGAAGCGCCAGTCCAATTTACGTAACGATTATTAAAATTATGTGATATACCTATTTGTAATTCAGCACGTGAATCCCAGCCACTATCATAAGTGCGATCATCATAATATCCTTCTACTTCACCTTTTAAATATAAACCTTTAGGTAAAGCAACAGTATGAACGTTGTTTGATTCTAATTTTTTAATTCTTTCTTCTAACTGTGATATTTTTTTTTCATCTGCATTAACAAAAGATGTAATACAAAATATCAATATTATTAATAATAACTTCATATTAATTATTTATCTTTGGAAAAAGATGGTGTTTATTAAATACTGTTACATCATCTTGGTTTAAACCTAATGACAACATCACTCTTGGTGTATGTGGATTTTGTTGCTGATATTCACAATAATAATTTTGTGCTGTTATTACATCTTCTTTTTTAGAATCGTCTTTATAATCATTTATTTTTTCAAGGTAGTTATGTAAATTACTTTCTGCCAATGAACATATTTGAAATAACTCTTTTTCTTCTTGTATATTACCGGCCGCAATCATACCTTTACTAAAAATTTTTAATGCCCATTCAGGCAACTCTCTTACTTTTGATGGTTTAAACCATTTTGATTCGTGTATAAACCAGTTTGTTAAAGGGTGATCTTTATTTAATAATGGAGAAAAATCGTGGAATGCACCTGTAACTTTATTTTTACCTGCAATAACATCAAAGCCATAAATTGGGCCGCCATTTGTAAGACCTGGAAATAAACATACGTGCATCATCCATAAACCTTTTGTTTCTCTTGCGTCAACCACATCAACGTGTGCTCGTCTTACGTGATCATTTTTCCAAGTACGATTGACCCAACCAGTTTTATTAAAACGATCCATGCCATCTTCAAAATATTCTTTACAATTTAAATCTAATATATCTAAAATATTATTCTTACATTGTATAAGATTTTCCCAAATCATACATCTCCTTAAATAATTCAGTAGCATACTCAAAACATAATTTAGCTTCAGCTACTACATTTATTTTATATGTGTTCATATAATTATTTACAATTTCTCTTATAACTCTTTTTGTTTCTTCTGGTTTTAAAAAAACAAGATACGTATTAGGACCTGGCGTTTTTCTTCTTAACATTTGGCCACCATATAAATCTCCCATATGTCTAACGTATATGTGAGCGTAAAGTTTTTCTGCGTCATCTTTTATATTATCTAAATGCTTCATATATCTTAAAGTGCTATCTGTAATATGTGGTATTTCAGGTTTACTCCAAAGTGAGCGAAAGTCGTGGTCTATTTTTTGAGCTCTATCTAAGCCTGGTGTTTGTCTAAAAAGGCCATTTGCAAAAGCATATTTTTCAAGTGTGGAGTAACATTGAAATAAATTAAATAAGTAATTAGCATATAATTCAGGATTAATTTTACCTGACATAAGAATCTTAACAAAAGGTTGAGACTCAGCATTTTTATGTTCATCTATTGTATAATCTTTTATATCACCAGCCATATTTTTTCCAAAATTCTTTTATTTTAAAATAATTTCTATTAAAACTTTCTGCCAATAATTGTTGTGTCATATTTAATTCTTTTTTAAATTTTTTATCATCATTTACATCTACTATATTAAAATTTGCTTCTTCTTTAGGTAATAAAATAAATTGAGATACAGGCGTACCAGCTTTAAGAGTGTGTTCACCTTCTAAACTATGCCACATTAGAGGTACTACTCCTATATTTGCTAAACCTAATTGAGGATCGTAAACACCATTACATACTGTAAATCTCCAATCATCTAAAAACATAGGATGCAACTGTAAAAGTTTATAACCTTTAGGTATTCTAGCATACCAAGGTAAATTTAATTTTACAATTTTTTTCATAGTATTTTTAGGCCAATTTTCAAAAAAAGGATAAAAAGAGTGTTGTAAATGAAAAGAAACGATTTTTGTTTGATTAACTTCTGGTGTTACAAAATCCCAATATTCACCTTGCGTAACAATTTGAAATTTTATATCTTGGTGTAAACGCATTATCCAACCTGAATTATGCCACATTTGTAATCCAGGACATTTTGAAGTATGCTTTGTGTCTTCGTTTTTAAAATTTTTAGTTGATATATCCCAAAATGTATCGTCAGTATTTTCAGGTTTATTTGTTAAAGAGCCTGCTTTTTTAAAATTTTCTGCTGCTTTTTTTATCCAAGAATGTTTATATTCTGATGAGCGTATGATAGGCATTGTTAGATCAATGCCTGGTTCTTTACAAATAAAATCTATATTAGGATTGTCTTTCATAATTTAATCACAAAAATATTTATATAATAAAAAAATAATATGAAAAAATTACTTTAAATTTTTTAAAAGTTCTTCTCTTTTAAGTCTTTTTATAGCTTCGGCTTTTCTAAAACTAATATCTTTATCACTATCTCTTTTATTATTATTTTCAATTTCCAATTTATTTAATCTTTCATTTTCTAACATCGCTTCTTCTTCTGTTTTACCTTCTGCGAATATTACAACTTGTTTTTTAATAAAATCATATGATAATCTCCAAGATTCAATACTTTCAGGTGCTTCAGCTTTAATAACTAAATTTTGTTTTACTAGATCTTCACCAGCAGTTTCTTTATCAGTATTTACTGAACCATCTAAATTAAAATAATATGTTTTCATTATGCTCCATTCTTTCCTGTATATGTATGATCACTCAATCCATATGATCCCCACCAGTTTATTTGAAACATAGCAGGATAGTTTGTTGAGTGATAACCGCCATGTTGAAAAGTTCTGGACGCAGGTATACCAAAAACTCCTGTAAAATTTGTAAGAACAGAACCAGAGTTAATTGATGTGGCCGTATCGAAATTGGTATCATTACCACCATTTATCAATGCATCTCCTGAGTCATTACCATAAAGTATTTTTGTTGTAACAGTATGATCTGAATCATTAGGATCAAACTGCCAGGAATACATTCTAAAAGTAGCAGAGTCGCAGTTATCGCTATATCCGCCATGAAATCCTGTTCTACCCCATGCCATATATGGATTAGCTCTTTCTGTTTTTGTTTGACTTACTTGTATCATTTTTCTAGGATTTTGTAAATTCATACAAAAGCCATTTAAACCTACTCCATAATAGTAATATGGCCAATAAATCATTCCCCAAGTTCCGTCCCAAGTTGTATTAAATTTTGTATATAAGTAATTACCAGTTCCAGCACCATAAGATGTAGTTGTACTTCCACTAAAAGATTGCCAAGAACCAAATTGTCTAGCCGCACCTGTTGTGCCTAAGCCAAGGCCGGTATTACAGTTGAATACACCGTATCGGCCACCGTTACCGTATTTTTGACCAAATCCTACATATCCATTATCGCCTACAACAGTTACCCAATCTTTATTGTTGTCTGTTGTCCAAGTGTCTGTAAAAAATTCTGTAGCAGTTAAATTATCAAAAAATGTTTTAATTTTTCTAACTTTATTCAAACAAGAAGTTGATTTAAAAACGTGTATTACCATACTTGTATTACCGCCTTCGTCTCCTGCGTGAACCATTACTAACATTTTATTTCTTTCGTTATAACCTGTACTAATAGCATATGTGCTTGTTACGTTTAACATATGAGCTGAATAATTGTAGTAACCTATATTAGCTTGAGCGCTATTACCGTGATGTAATTCTCTTAATGTTTGTCTTCGATTACAAAATAATCTTCGTGGTCTAATGCCTTCTGGTAAAACGTGGTTTACTTTTGTCCAACCTACCGTAAATTCCATACTTTCAGTTATATTGTGATAACTGTTCCAAGTAATAAATCCATTTCTGGAAACGCTATAATATTGTCCCCAAGGATATTGATCGCATTGATATATTGATTTATTGTATTGTGTCCAGGAGTTGTAAGCGTGTGTTGTCATATTACTATGTGACACATCTGTACCATGGTCGTTATAATGATAAGCGTGTGAAGCGTCACCGCAAATACCATATCTATAATGTTGTGTAGAGTGACCTGCGCCTCCCCAAGGAGATCCTACGTTTTTATGTCCTGAGTCAAAGACTCTAAAAAGCCAATGAGAGTTTCCACTACTATCATCTCCTAATACGCCGTATAAGGGTAGGCCTTCTTTTCTATGATCTGTTTCTGATTTTAGTAAATTTCGTAATTCTGCCATATTAGTATTTATTCTCCTTTAAGAAGTCTCTCATTAAGTTCAGCAATTTCTCTTCCTTGTTTTTCCATTAAAGCCATTAGCATTTCACTCTTTTCTGCTTCTAATTTTGCTTGTTTTTTATCGTCTTCTTCTTTTTGTTTTATAGCTTCTTCTTCTGTTTTACCTTGTGCATATATTACAACTTTTTTTTCGTTTAAGTCATATCTCAATCGCCAAGATTCAACTTTTTCAGTTACTTCTGCTGATACGGCTCTACCTTGAGCCATTGCTTCTTTACCAGCTACTGTATCACTAGTAAGTATAGAACCATCATGTGTGTTAAAATAAGTTATTGCCATAATTAATTACTGTAAAGTCCTCCGTAAGCTAAATCATTTTGACCGTATTTACCCCACCAGTTAACTTGAAATATTAAAGGATAACAAGTTGAGTAATACCCGCCGTGTAAAAAAGTTCTACCTTGGCTCAAACCAAAATTACCTGTGCCGTTGGTTATAACCGAACCTGTAGAAATTGATGTGGCCGTTTCGATATTGGTATCATTACTATCAGGCACATTATTACCAGCATTATCAGTACCGTATAGCACTTTTGTTGTAGTAGTATGATCAGAATCTAGTGGGTCAAAACTCCACGAGTAATTTCTATATGTTACGCTGTCTGTGTTATCACTCCAGCCTCCGTGAAATCCTGTTCTACCCCAAGCCAAATAAGGATTTCCTCTACTTGATCTTGTTTGATTTACACTTATAAATTTTCTAGGATTTTCTAAATTCATACAAAAAGCGTCTAATCCTACACCATAGTAATAATAAGGAGCATAAATCATTCCCCAAGTTCCGTCCCAAGTTGTATTAAATTTTGTGTAATATAAATTATTTTGATTTGTGTTGTATCGAGTTGTTGTGCTTCCTTGAAAATCTTGCCAAGAACCAAATTGTCTAGCTGCACCTGTTGTGCCTAAGCCAAGGCCGGTACTACAATTAAATACGCCATATCTCAAAGAGTTACCGTATGTTTGACCAAATCCTACGTAACCGTTATTTCCTACAACAGTTACCCAATCTTTATTGTTATCTGTTGTCCAAGTGTCTGTAAAAAATTCTACAGCAGTTAAATTATCAAAAAATTCTTTTATTGTGTTTGATTTGTTTAAACAAGAGTTTGATTTAAAAATATGTATTACTTTTGCTGTTTGACCACCTTCTCCTGTTGAATGGACCATTACTAACATTTTATTTTTTTCATTATAACCTGAGCTAACACAATATTCACTTGTTACGTTTAACATATGAGCTGAATAATTGTAATATTGTCTTTGACCGTTAGTATTATTTCCTGGTTCTAATTCTCTTAATGTTTGTCTTCGATTACAAAATAATCTTCGTGGTCTAATGCCTTCTGGTAAAACATGATTCATTTTTGTCCAGCCAACTTGAAATTCCATAGATTCTGTATAGTTATGATAACTATTCCAAGATATAAAGCCTGCTCTCGACAATGAATAATATTGTCCCCAAGGATATTGATCGCACTGATAAGTAGATTTATTGTATTCTGTCCAGGAGCTATAACCTTGCGTTGTTAAATCAGAATGAGTTATATTAGTTCCAAAATCGTTCGTGCTATAGGCGTGCATACCATCAGCACACATACCAAATCTGTATGGAGCGTGAGAGTGAGCAGCAGTTCCCCAAGGATTTCCTACAATTTTATGGCCTGAGTCGAAAATTCTAAAATTCATGTGAGTATTTTGGTCACCATTGTCGCCCATCATTCCATATAACGGCAGGCCTTCTTTTCTATGATCTTGTGATGTAGCTATTAAATTACTAATTGTAGCCATTATTTTTTCCTATATTAAGTTAATAACCAACCTATGTAAGTTGAAGTTACATCAGGTACAGTTTTAAACGTAAGTCTTATTGTAGCAAAATTTTGATCGCAAGTTAAATTATTATTATCATTTGCAATTTTATAACCACCTGCTTGAACAACAGTTAAATTATTTGTTCCCCATGTACCAAAAGAATCCACAAATATAATTTGATCGTTATCTGCAGGAGCTGCAGGTAAAGTCATATTAAAACCGCCTGATGTTGTGTTGGTGATGTAAGCACCTCCAGCCGCAGCGGTAAAGCTTGCGTCTTTATATTGCCATTGATAACTAGCTGCCGAGGCAAATATAGGATCTTGTCCTACGCCTCTCGTTTGTAAAAATTGACCTGCTGTACCTGCTGGTAATCTTTCAACACCTGCAGAGCCTCTAAATAAAAAATCTCCGTGTGTTGTAAGAGCAGTTACGTCATCGCCTTTTTTTGCTAATTTTGCCCAGTATGTTGTGTTTGATGTAAGATTTCCTGTTGAGGCTAAAATACAAATAAATGTTTCGCCGCCAGATGTAACAATGTCATCTACCACATATGCTGTAGCGTTATTATAAGCGCCTTGGAATACAGGTTTAATTCGTCCTAAATTGAGTGTTGCCATTATTATTTTTCCTTCTTATATTTATACTAGTTTATACTTTCATTTTTTAAACTATTGTTTTTTTTCAAAAAAATCATAATATTTATGAGATAATTATTACTAAATCACCATTTACAACTTGTAAATCTGTACCTGAATTGAATATATAACTTCGATGAAACAAATCTTCCTGTAATGCCGTTCTAGCTCTTGTTTGTATATCATCTACAAAATTTGTAAAAGTTGCTTTTAAGTTTTGTTTATATTGAGGAGTTGCAATTAAACCTCCTAATTTACTATGTTTATCGTCAAAATAAAATAAATCACCTACAGCACTACCAGCAGTAAGACCATCGGCTGCTTTAGGTATAACAATTGTAACTGTTGCACCCGTTGTTCCTACCGTGCCTGACGTAGTCACGTTTGTTGTGTAAATTGTGCCACCTGAAAAAGTGCCGTCTGATGTTGTTGAAAATTTAAAGTTATGAGCTAATAATGAAGAATCACTTACATCAAAAATATATGTATTTCCCTCATAAGCTCTAATAGTATTTCTTACTTTTGGTATATGTGAATATACTGCTTCATCATCACCATCATCAATTTGAAAAACGCCAGCGTCACCAGTTATAAACATTTTAGTACCTGCAGGATTAAAAGTAATATTTCTTACATTTATATTATTTGTTCTAAATTGAAAATCAGCGTTTGTAGGTTGAATACTTACCAAGTTAAATGCTGTATTTAAAGGATATTCATAAACTCTATTTGCTGAATTATTAATTGCATATAATTTTGTTCCAGCTGTATTTAATGCAATACCTCTTAAATTTGTAATTGATGTTGTGTGATCGTATGATGAATCAAGTGTAACTGTTGCTAAATCAAATGCTGTTGCTAATGTACGTGCAACCGTGGTATTTGTAGTATCACCAGAAACATACATTTGTGTGCCTGTAGCATTAAATATTAATCCTTTTACCGCAGTATCAGTTATAGTTACTCTTTTTGAAAAAGTTGCACCTACAATATCACTAGCACTAGCTAAAGTATATTGCACAACTTGTGGAGCTTCCACACCTTGATCAGGATTTCCAGCAGAACCTAATACAAACATTTTTAACATATCATTGCTAAACGCAACGTCACGTGGATTTATTTCTTTATCATAAGTTGAAAACGTTGAATGATAAGAAGCTGTAGATATGTCATAAGCTGTTGTAAGATTATATCTATTAATTCTACTATTGTTTGTATCGCAAACATAAAAACTTGTTCCTGTAGAATTAAATTTTATACCTGAAATACTAATATCGGCCGCTGTTAAAAATTTTGTTGCATTAAAAGCTAAAGGTCCATTTTGTGTTAATGAAAAAGAATCTGTAAACGTAGCTGTTGTAGTATTAAAAGCTGTTGAAAGAGAAAATTCAAAAACACTATCATTACCTGAAATTCTTTTGACAGTTTTTCGAAGTGTTTGAGCGTCACTTACAATTAAGAAGCCGTAAAAATCATCTTTTTCTTTTCTGCTTAATTTAAATTGTGCATAATTGCTCATATTTTATCCTAGTCGTTATCTATGATTTTCCAACCATAAGTGTTGCCGGTATAAACTAAAGTAAATCCAGCGTCTTTAGTATTTATTGTCATATCTTCAGCTAAGCCCATAATTAATTTTGTATTTCTTGCTATAATAGCAGGTCTAACATCAAATGTTCCTGCAAAATCTAAAAACTGAATTTCGTCTCCAACTAAAGGAGATGAAGGTAAATTAATCGTGCCACCAAAACTAGAAGTATTTAAAAATATTCTATCATTTGAAAGAGCAGATGGAATAGTTGATCCGTCAAATACAACTGTTGTGTAAGGATTACCACCGCCTAGGCCTGCCCATTGTACACCGTTATATCCTTCCCAAGATGTAATTGTAGTATTGTATCTAATACCACCTGCAAATAAATTACCGCCTGTTGGTCTTTCTGCTGTTGTACCTGTTGGCGGCACAAAAATGCCTGTACCCATATGATCACGTTGTGTGTAACCTACGATTGCATATTCGGTAGGTATAGCAGTATTACTATTTCCTGCCAATGTTTCATCAGTTGAAAATTCATTAATTGTAGCACCTAACTGAGCACCAATAGAACCAAGTTGTAATTCTGAAAGACCTGAAAGGTCAAAAGCGTCAGCATTTAAGGTTGCAATACCAGTTGCCTGTTGAATACGGAATAAATCACCGACTCTAAAGTCACCATCTTGGTCAGTAGAAACGAAATAAACACGGCCGCCATTTTGTTCATCAATTTCATCTGATTGATCAGCGGGTTGTGTAGGAACACCAGGATAATTAGTTGTAATTGCATCACCTGTACCTACATCCAAGAAATCGTGTCCTGTTAATCTTACGTTTGAAAACTTACGTGTGACTAAAGCTACTTCATCAGGTTCTATAGCTCCACCTATTTGTGTTACGCTATCTGTTAAACGAATAGTAGCTGTACCTGCTGATGTATTTTCTTCAGATACGGCACTAATTCTAAAAAATGTACTATTACCTGCAAATTTTACGTTAGCTCCTACTGTTAACACGTTTGGTGATGTTAATGCTGTTGTGCCTGATTTTACATTTATTAAAGCACCTGTTTGACCTATTTGTGCAATTGTGCTAGGTGCTGTTTCACCAAAAGAAGCATTTAAAGTCGCTTGAAATGTAGCTGCTGATTCTTTTGTTATCGTAATAACTTCACCTTTTATAAAGTTACCTACTCTATTTTTTATGTGAATATTATTTAAAGATAAGTTGTATCTAAAAAATGTAGCAGTTGCGCCTGATGTCACACCTAAAATTGTCGCCGTACCTGAACCGTTTGTTGAAATGGAGTTTGAAATATCTGTAGCTGTTGCTAATCCTATAAAACCACCTGAAGAATATCTTATCATCTCACCATTACCTAAAACGTTTACAGGAACTTCAGCGGCTAATTGTCCTTCTGCAACGGCACCTTGTTCACCATAAACAGATGAACCGTTTAGACTTCTTATAAAACCACCTTCTGAACAGTAATAAGATTTAGTACAAAAATATGTAAAACAAGAAACCATTTCTGCACGGCCATTTCCGTGACACCATATACCAATACCGTCTGAATTAATTTGTGTAAAGTGCGTTCCTAAAATTGATTTATTACTTAAAGCGTTTGTATGTAAAAGACCATCAATTTTTATACCTACGGCATTTGAATTTACGGAAGTCATATCTTGGCAGTATGGTGATTGTGATAAAATACTTCCTTCAGGATCTAAAGAGGCTAAAACTGCACCGCCAAAACCGGTATTTGCGGATAAGTGTGTTGATGTGCCTGTCATACCTCTTAATGTCATTAATCGTAAATTTGTAGAGTCATTTAGTAACCACATATATGAAGCATTATTATTTTCTAAAGAAGCAACTGTAATTGTTATAATACCTGCACCACCACAGCCAATTAGACCTGTACCTAACGTAGATGTATCTGATACAGCGTAATTATAACCACCGTGATAAACAACAACGTTAGAAACAACGTTACCTGTAATTGTTACGTTTACAACTAATCCTGCACCTGATCCTGTACCCGTTACAGGATGTTTATATTTGTAAGTGCCATCTGTTGCACCGTTAATTGTCGAAACATATGATATTGTTGCAATCGTAGATGAACTACCTGAAGCAGGCCGAACTTCTACCGCTCTTAAAGCTTCACCTCTTACTGAAACACCAGCTGGCACAACTAATGGTAAATTTTCTCTATACGTTCCTGCTCTAACCCATAACATATCACCAAAGCCAACATTGCCTACTGTTAAAGTTATATTTGAAGCATTACCAATAAGAGGACCAATTATTGTACAAGTATCGCCTAGTGCATAGTTTTTACCGCCATTTATAATTAAAACATTTGATAATGTAGGCACTGTTGAAGCGTCTAATGTAATTCTTACAACTAATCCTGTGCCTGAACCTGAAGTTGTTGGTACAGATACATCAAAAACACCACCTGTGCCTCCAACGCCTCCTGACATTGCTGAAAAATCTAAAACATCACCTTTACCTGCAACAGCGAGAGCGGCTTTAATTGTTTTATAAGGTAATAAAGATGAGCCCGTTGCTGTTGAATCATTTCCAATATTTGAAACATAAAGTATATTACGTGTAGCATCGCCCATACTCCATTGAGGTACAGTACCATTTGAAGTTAAAATAGCACCTGCTGGTCCTAAATCTAATCTTGCTGGAGCACCTGAAGCATTTGTAATAATCATGTCGCCTGGTTCTGACATGACGTTAGTTTCACCGCCTACTACTAATGTTTCCCAAACTGTTGGGTCAAGGCCTGGAGTAATACCAGATTGTCGGTCTTTTTTCATTATGTAAGATGAACCTACATATTTTACAACTTCACCTATGTAATAAGTTGTACCTGAATTATATGTGCCTTGATATTTAAAACCTGTTGTTACTAAATTCCAATATGTCGAGTTTACGGCACCAGTAGCTTGAACGGCAGGATATTCATTTGAGTGATTTGTTTTTGCTACGTAAGAATTACCTCCGTAATTTACAACATCTCCTGCTTTATATGCCGTACCATATGAAAATGTTCCTATTGGATTATAACCTGTTGTTACAATATCCCAAAATGCGTTATCTATTGGTGTATTGCCTGCTGGAACTTCAACTATTGCAACATAAACATATCCACCATAAGTTACGATATCGCCTTTTTGATAATTTGTAGCAGAGTTATAACTATCTTCAAATTGTAAACCTTCTGAATAAGAATTAAATTTCGTTTCATCAAAAGAAGATACAGCTCCTGATGATGTGTGTGCAGTAATACAAATATATAAACTGCCACCATATTTTACAACATCATTAACTTTATAATATGTGCTTACAGCATAGTCGCCTTTATAATCTGTTGCGTCAATATATAATTGAAAATTTGCTGTATTTAAAATTGCTACACCACTAACAGCGGCCGCTGATGTGTGTTGAGTTGTACAACGATATTGTCTAGCACCGTATTTTACTGTATCGTTTAATTTGTAATGTGTTGAAGCGGCATAATCGCCTTTAAAGAAAAGAGACTCGGAATGTAAAGAATATTTTGAAGCTGCTAAATCCGTATAAAAGTTTTCGGATGTTGCAGCTGAAGTATGGTTTACAGTAACAACATATGTATTACCACCATATTTTACTAAATCATCTACAACGTATGCCGTTGAGGTAGCCCAATCGCCTCGCCATTTAAATTTAAGTCTACCTAATTGAAAATCTGCCATAGTTGTAATTTATTTTAAATATATATTTATAAACATTTTTTAGTAGGTACTCCAAGTTGTGCTATTAACCGTAGCTGTAGTTTCAAAAGTATTAAAATTATCACTAGCTAATGGTGTTCGAGCTACTGGTTTATTTTCCCTTCTTATAAGTATTCCATCACTATTTATAAAGTAAGTTGAGTTAAAATCATAAGTAAA
>Ga0194116_10003802_pt1 | contig 17898 bp, 7 predicted proteins | sample TA2MahsurfametaG_4_FD_148617 | JGI IMG/M metagenome (GOLD analysis project Ga0194116, IMG submission 148617) | Freshwater microbial communities from Lake Tanganyika, Tanzania - TA2015008 Mahale S9 surface | ecosystem: Environmental > Aquatic > Freshwater > Lake | place: Tanzania: Lake Tanganyika...
AAAGACAAAACTGGAAAGATGCTGCAACAAAAGAAGGAGAAAATCTCTCTGCCTGGATTAGAAAAAATTTAAATGAAAAAGCAAATCTAATTCTTGTTTGTCAGCATTTGAGATTAAAGGTTTATCCGTGGGCGACAGTTTGCATGGATTGTCGTCAACGCTTAACGAAATAAATATAAACAAACCCTATTTATAACGAAATGGTATTATTGCTTTAAATGTTTGATGATAAAAACACTGACGATGTTCGTCCAAAAGAGGCCAATAGCTCACCAGAAGTGAAGCTAAACCTTGCAGATAGGGCGGTGTCGTATGGTTTAGCCCGTCTTATTGATAGACCAAACATTGGTCGTGGGCGAAGAAGAAATCGAAGAATCGGCAGAGATTACGATGTGCCAACTGGCGGCATCCCCGGTACAAGAGAGCCAACCAACTCAAGACTTGACCCAGATGGAGATGGATGGTCGGGCGAGGGCACAAAAAGGCCAATATGGGTTGGGTTGCCAAAAATAGAACTGCAGAATAAACCAAAAATAAACGTCAATAAAGATTTTTATGACAATGGATACAAATTCAGGCTTAGTTCTGGTTCGGGGAGCAAAAAACTACAAATCATTAGCGACGATGACGAAAGAGTAAAAGATTTACTATCTTTAATAAAAGGCATACAAGACAAGCCAAAAGAGGAAATTACTCTTTCAAGTAAATATACGGACCAGCTTGAAAGAGGAGACGAATTAAAACGATTTCTTTTGAATCAGCGAAGATTTGTTGAATTCACAAAACCGAACGGTCAAAAGAAACTTTACATGTTGCAAAACACGAATGATGCCAACACCGTGTACGCATATGATGTTGATAAATTGAAAAATACAATAAAAGAAAAGTACCCGTTTAATGATTTTTTTGCTAGATACCTAGAGGAACCATATAGATACAAAATTCGTTCTGCGAACGCTGGGACAATGCATACTGGAAAACCCTTTGGAAACAGGGGCAAACATGCTAGAACACACTGGGAGATTGACGGAATAGAAGTAAAAAAATCTCATCGGCGTCGCGGACTTGGTTCGGCAATGTTGAAATTTCACCGTGATACATTTCCAGAATACAGGCTTGACCACTCGCCAATGCTTTCTGAAGATGGAAAAAAATTTGCTGCTGCCATGCCCGTGGAAAGACTTTCTTCTGGTGTTGTGGATAAACCTAAATACCCGAGAAAACCAACATATGGCGCATTCCTTGATGGTGCAGATGAAATATTTGGTGATGCAAAAACATGGGAAGAATTCAAAAAAATTTATGATGATACTGAGATTGTATTTCTTGATTACGAAACAACAGGTATTGATTTTGATGAGTTTAGAAAACCATTATCAAATGGAAACCCGCTTCAACTTGCTTTGGTAAAAAAGAAGGGCGATAAGATAATAGGTAAATTAGATTTGTTTATGAATCCAGAAAAACAGCTTGGTGGTTGGTCAAAAACGAATTTGAAAAATCCAGATGGAAATCCACTCACAGACGAATGGCTTTCTGGTCAAATGACAATTTCCGATGCACATAAAAAAGCAATTGAGTTTATTGGTGATAATGCAATTCTTGGCGTACAAAATGCCGCCTTTGACAAAGACGTACTAGAAGATGCACTTTACGATTCTGGTATTGATTGGAGACCAAGCGGGTATATAGACACCAGGGCGATAGCGGACATGGCCCTTCCAAGATGGACACCAGAGTCGCAAGATGGTCCATTTACGATAGTTGACGGAAATAAAGTTCCATCGAGCAGTCTTGCAAGCATAACAAAATATCTTGGAATAGACCTTGGGGATAAACATCATTATGCGCTTGACGATGCTTTGGCTGCCGGTGAGGTAATGAAGCGGATTATTGATGGAGCAATAGCAAATGACTGGTCAAAAGATGTTCTAAGTAGAAATAAAAGAATAGAAAGAATAAAAAATCAAAGAGCAAAATTTGAAAATGAAGTTAAGGCTTTTGAAAAAGCCAAAGTTGATTTTTTAAAAGGGAATCCACCAAAATCACCAACCGAAAGGCTTTCCTCGGGGGGGAGACAAAGACCAGTTATAAAAATGAAAAATAATGAAGTCGAGTCATTAAAAAATCACAGACAAAGAAAATACAAATATGGAGATGAAAGTATTCTTCATCCCGGCAAAAAGATAAAACGAGGCAGAAGAGACTGGCTTGATGGTTTAACACCTGAACAAATATCGGAATTGGTTATTCCATCGTCGGAAGACGAACATTTTCAAATGTGGGTAGACGAAAATCGCCCAAGCGCAACACCAGAGCAATTGGCAATATTAAAAAAACAGTGGAACGACTGGCGCAAAAATAACTCATGGGATATTCCGGATTATTCACAAAATGCAGTTTCCGCAATGAGAAGAAACATAAAACTTGCGCTGGAATCAAATCCTTATATGAGGTGGGCATTTGAGCATCACGGCGCTCCAATTTTTGCATTATCAAGCGCAAATGCCATCGATGCGTACGAAGGCCAACCTTCAATACGGGAGAGAATTGACGCCGTTTCAAAACTAAACAACTACAAAACTCGAGGCTATGTTAAAGCAAGACTTTCGGTTCAGCAAGACCTAGTTCTTTTTCACCCACGAGCAGCCATAGACATGCTTGCTGCCGATGGGGAACAAATACCAATGTCTCTTGGCATCCTGCATGAAATAGTCCCAGGCGATGCGCACGTAGACAAATCTCTTTCTGGAACAATCGTCCACGAATGGGCACACTGGCTTCACTATAAAGCAAAAGGCAGCCAGTTTTCTGCGAACAAGTATGGTTCTGGTGACAAAAATGACCCTCAGTATCAATTGGCTTTAGACATTGCCGAAGAATACTCTCCAAGCGTATTTGGTGATAATTCGGGAGGAAGCAATTTGGCGCCTCAACTTATCAAATTACACGAAGATGGTATTGGTATTGAAGATACTCCAGACATTCCAAGAACCACAACCGCGTATGCGCATGCATCAATGAATGAAATGATTGCCGAATCTGTAGCCATGGTTCTTCATCCAAATCAACAACTTTCTAGAAAACATTTGAATGCAAAAGCGAGAAGAGATGCGGAAATTTTACTTGGTGGCGATGGCGAAAGTTATAGGCCGTGGGAAACACATCCCGCAAAGGAAGTAGCGGTGTATAAAAAACGAATTTCACAACTAAACAAAAAAGAAAGAAAAGAAAGAATTTCTTCTGGAAAAACAGACGTTTTTGGTATAGAAAATCAAAAACTTGATAGCCCAAAATTTGAAAGAGCACCAACACAATTAGAATATGAAAAAGGAAAGTCTCCAGACCCTCGTATTGTAAACCGTGAAATCATAAGAGACCGGATTAATCTCGGTGCAGAGGAAATATCAGAATTTATATATACAGACTCATCTGGATTTAGAAAACTCGTATATGCAGCGGGCATCACATCACAAAACCTTCCTTCATATTTTTTTCCAATAGAAATCGCAAAATCCACAAATTTTGATGTTGATGAAATTGTCGAAATTTTTGAAAACGGAACAAAAACCAGACTTACAGGGTTTCGAATACCAGAGAGAACATTCTTTGTAAATATGTTTGCCTTTAATGCAATAGACGAAAATGGCCAATCGTTGGATGAAAAACAGTCAGCATTCGCTTCAGGATTTGAGCGTTCGGAAAAGGTTGATGTTGTTAATTCTTCCAAATTTTTTGGTTATAAACCGATTTCAATTCGCAGAGCTGGTTCAAATGATGCCGGTCCGCAATACCACTGGCTTGAATTTGATGCCAGAACAGAGGAGGGTCAACAAATATTAAAAGCGTTAATTATCAAAAAATTTATGGATGATTGGGCGGCATCGTCACACGCTCCGCTATCGAGATTATTAAAAATTGCCACTCAGCAACTTTTTTCCACAGAAACAGTTCGACCATTAAATGAAAAATGGAACGACACGTGGACAGATAGACAGCTTGAATTTGCGCGTTCAATAATTTCCAATTTGTACGAACTGACACAATCGTATTTTGGGTCAAAAGGAATAACTCACATAAATCTATATCGTGGTTTGTCGATTGACAATGACAAGTTGCCAAATTTAATAAACGAAGATAAATCAATTGACCTCGGAGATAATTTGTACATCACCTCGGTGGTCGGAAGCGCACTTAGTTCGTGGACTAGCGATTTGTCAGTAGCAACATACTTTTCTCAAGACACACCAACGACACCTGGAAAAGCAAAAAGAGTTCATTTAAAGCAAGTGGTTCCAGTAGGGGATGTTATTGGAATGCATCTATTTAATTTTGGAACCATGGGTGAGTCTGAATTTGTTTTGATTGGTGGAGAGAAACCATCAATTGCACATATTGTTCCCGAAGGCTCAGTGGCCCCAAATGTTTTCGTTGACCAAGGCGAATTTCCAACAGATAGAGGTTTTGATTTATTCCAAGTGAACGACGATGATGACTTCTTTGCCAACACGCACACGCTGATTGAAAAATTGGAAGCAAATGGCGACAAAGACAGTATTTCAACAGCTCAAAACCTACGAGCATTTGTTCAAAAAAGGGACGAATCGATGGACAGATTGTCGTCTGGAAGAATTGCAAGAACCAAACAAGCATTATCGCAAGCATTTAAATTTAGAATTAAAAAGTTTGATGAATCTGAAATCATGTCAGAAGACAGGGACAACCTTGACAGACTGTGGCTTGAGCGTTCAGTCGCAGAGAAATTGGACGACAAACCAATTACCGATGCGGAAAGAAAAGAGCGCGCGGATTTGTTGATTGAATTGGACCAAATATCAAAAACTGGAATTCTGACACCAGATTTTTCCGTGAACATAGCGGCAGAGATATTGCAAGACGCCTCAAGAATAATAAATATTGGACCAGGCCGTTCAATATCGGACGACATACGGTTATCAAAAGAAACAATTGACAAAAATCCAGAAGACAGGGGTCATGAGATTCCGGCAAAACGAGCGGTTGCAGAAATTCTTGCCGAATTGTCAGATGTTGACATATCTGATTTGGTTTCTCTTTTTTATTCGACAGACTCAATAGTTGAGCTTTTCCCAGAGCAATACAGAGATACACTCAAAAAAGAACTTACAAGAATGATATCAGAAACTGATAGCAAGTGGGATGTTTTTGGATTAACTGAGGAAATTACAGAAATGTCAGAAGAAACTTTTGACACAATTATGAAACAAAGAACAAAACGACCCTTTGTTTTGGGCAAAGATTTAACTCCGCAACAAAGGGCAGCATATGTAAACGCAAAAGCATTTATTCGCAATTTGGTCAAAACACTTGTTTCTGGCAAATCAACAAATGACGATGATTATAAATTTAGAGTATCACCATCAACTGGACAGGTGTACCCGGGGGACATTACAAAACTTGCGTCAGAACTTTCCAATGTAAACGCGGTAAGAAAAACTCTTCTTGGGGCATTGGTCAATAGAGCGTTTAGCGGTGGGGACTCGGCAAAACCAGAAGAACGGTTGGTCAAACTGTTTCCATCAGCAAAAGAAGTTTTAGATTTTATAAACACTGGAGACATTCTTGACCCTACATCAATTTTTCAAACACTCCCAGAAAATCAAAGAATAATAGCCCAATCAATAATGGAACAAATAGTTGATGACTTTTTGTTCGATATTGATTTTTTTGATGGAGACATCAAAGAAGGTGAAAAAACTCCCGCATGGCCATACGGCCTCATGCCAGATTATCACAAAAAAAGAATGTATGACCTTCTAACACAATACGGCGGCTTGACTGACGACGAAATGAGAATGTTGGGATACTACAGAGATAATGCTGATTTCCAAAATATTATTTCTGCAGTCGCAAAGCAAATAAACAGATTTTCGCCAAAATCAAGACAAAAAAGAAATCAATACAAAATGTTTTTGCACGGAAGCAGAATGGCTTTTGAAGATGGTGATATCAATATTGACAATGTGAGATATTACCCAGGAGACGAAAAAGAGAGCAGACAACTCAGAAAAGACCGACTTGATGATTTGAAATTTCAAGCAACATTTAAAACCAGCGGAACGTTGCCCGGCAGCCCTGAGCCAAAACTTTCGAATTTAAATGATGCCGAAAATAGGTCTGGAGCATATGCCGACCCACAAGTGCAGATGGATGCAAGGGATGCTGATTACAATATACGAAGAAGAAGAAGAAGCTATAAAAAAATACTTGATGACATATTTCATGATAGTTCCACAAAAAAAACCAAATCGACACAACGCATTCTTCGGATAACTGTCGCAGACCATGCAAAGGGTCATACTGGATACTTTTTTGAAGATGGAGAAAAACAACCACAACAGTTAAGCTTGGACCGACCTCTTTCGGCTCTCATACGTCTTCAACCTCAATTAACAAATAAACGAGTATATGAAATTGCTTTGCCAGACGATGAAGAAAAAGCTCTTCAAAAAATTGATGAATTTTTGTCAATTGAACATTTTAAATCTGGTTTATCTTTGTTGGTTGGCGAACTAAAAGAAGCCGACGAGTATTTTGGTGACCAAGACAAAAATATACAAATTAGAGATAGCGAGTCGCTTGATACTTCCAAATTGGATAGGACACGATTCAGGGACACCATTAATCAATTATCAGACACAGCTGAATTTGACATTCGCACGCCAGAGGGGCAAAAAGCGTTAAAACAAGTATTAATGTCGCAAATAGTTCAGTCGTGGGCTCAGAGCTCAAATAAGGTAGCACTTTCTTTTTTGATGCAAGAAGTTGCAGCCGAAGAATTTGGCATAAAAGGAGAAACTGCTGACCTTACTGACATTCTTGGACCATCACTGGTTAATGTTCCTGGTGTTTTCAAAGTGTTTGCACAAATGAAAGACAGTGGAGACAAGATACAGATTCCAGAAAATCAAAAAACAGTAATTCGCTTAATTCTTCGCTCCATGCGGGAGGCAACACAGGCATATTTTAAAGAAAAAGGAATTACCCACATACCGATTTACAGAGGAATGAACCTAAGGGAAAAAGATTTGCCGAAAGAGCTGATAGGGGGAGAGACCATAGAAATCGACGCAAAAATGAGACCGCTTTCTTCTTGGGCAACATCCCTCAGCTTGGCGGAACGATTCGGTGGAGCCACCGGAGGTGCTGGGTATGACACAACGGCCAGTGCTGAGCCATATCACGGAGTTGTTATAGGTGCAATGGTTCCAGTTGAGGATATTTTGGCTATTCCATTAACCGGATTCGGATGTTTAAATGAAGACGAAGTTGTTCTTATAGGTAGACCAAGAAAAGCACAAATGATACTTAACGAGAAATCATTTGTTGAAAAAATTGGCGAGCCCCAATCTGGGACGTTGAAGAAAGCTATTGATAACACAAAAAAGCGGAACGAAAACAAGAGCAAACTTTTTCGCTATAGAACTAGGTCTAATGAGAACATTGACGATGAAGATATCAAACTTGGTGAAGCGATACTCAATAATACATCCGACAGCGTTGCGAAACATCCGAACACCCGAACATTGTCGAAGAAGATAATTTGGCGAAACGCAGAACAAGATTTTTTGGAAAAACTTAGAGAAAAAGCCAATGATTTGATTGAAGAAAAATTGGGTGACTCTTTTGAGGAAAGACTCTCTTCTGGAAGAACAGACAGAAGAACAAGAATTCAACTTGATTCATCTGAAATTAAACGACGCAGCCGCGATTTTATGATGGATTATGATTCAGAACAAGATAAAGACGGCATAAGAGAAACACTCACAAAAGCATTTAAGGGTGGTTATACGGTTCGAATAAATGAATACTCCGACATAAAAGAGGGAATAAGTGTTGGAAGAAATGAACACGGAATAATACTTCGTTTTGGGGAAGGATTTGATGCGGACGGAAATCCAGAGCCGTGGCTTGTTGATATGTTTCTTAATTGGCTCAGACTTCACGGGCCAAATCTTTTTACAAAACCCAAAGAGGGGGCAACGCAGGTTGCTCTTGGTGGCTGGAAATACAATGGAAAGGTTTATCTTGACATAGTTGACATATATCCAGAAACACCAGAATTTATAGACAGGGCAGTACAGCTTGGCCTAGAAGAGGACCAAATTTCGGTAACAAAACTAAGAAGACTTTGGGAATTATTGGATGCAGGAAAAGACCCAAGTGGGCCAGATGGGGCGTTTATTATGTCCGGGGGGCGCGGTGGCAGAACAATTTCTGTAGCAACACTTAGAGAGTTTTCCAAAGAAAGAAGAAGACTTCTTGAAAGAATAGAAAAGAGCGGCTCACCGGACGTTATTCAGGTTGGCAAACCGCTGAGAATAGAGCTAAAAAATAACAGAAACATGAAAAGAATCAGAGTTGTAGATAGAAATAATACAAATCAAAAAGAATTTATACTTCTTGACTCCGCGGACGGACTTTCTGTTGTTGCGTATTCCGGAGAACAACTTGCTGATGTTATTGGTAAGTCTAAATCAAAAAATATAAACTCATTGAATTTGCGCACGCTGACAGAAACAAAACAACCAGTTGCCGCTATAAGAATAAATAGAGGATTAGAAGATGGAAAACCAGTTTTTTCTATTGTTAGAACAGAAGAAGGAAATATTGAAGGACTAGACGAAGCATTGAGAAAAATGCATGAGGAATTCAATGTCAATAAAAGAGACAAAGAAGAAAAGAGACTTTCTTCAGGACTTTCTGTTCCACTACATCCAGATACCACTTTTCCAAGTCCAACACCATACCCAGACGACGGAGCAATGCCCGGAGACGATAAACGCCTATTGAACAAAATGGTTCCAATATCCCTAATTAAACAGTTCATTGTATTTGATAGAGAGGGAGAAGATGCACTAGGCACTTATTCGGAAAATTCAATTGCTAAAATAGTAAAAGATTTGAGAAGCGGCAAAGGCATAACAACCTCACTGCAAATCAACTATGACCACCAAAAACAGTGGGCACATCTTGCCGAGGGTCACCACAGACTAATAGCTGCAGAACGGGCTGGATTAACTCATGTTCCTGTAACAATTGAAGTTTTTGACAACCCTAGTCCAGAACTTGAAGATGGTGACCCCAGCCAAAATGTTCCCAAGTTTTATATAAAAGGAGCAAAGCTCACACTAATACATCCAAAAATGTGGATGTCAGACGAAAATGACAAATACTACAAGCTTCCAAGTCGAGTGACACCAGCGGTTTTTGCAGAGCTTCAAGATGATGAAGACAGAAGATTAATGAGAGAGTGGGAAAATTCCCCGGACACGGATGCGTGGAGACTATCTTCTGGAAGAAAAAAGAAACCAATTAGAAAATCAAGCAGAAAGCAAACACCAAGAAAAACGCCACCAAGAAGAGACCCGGTCCCACCTCTTCCATCGAGAAAAAATCCGAAACCGGCGAAATTTGAGATTATTCCACCAGACGATGAAAAAATATCTCAATATCTAAGCTTATTTGGAGACGAAAACAATAAAGGCGTCTATTGGGATTTTGCAATCGGAGCAGGGATTGGACAACGTGGCGATTGGGAAAAATTCTCAGAAAGAGCAAAAAAACACATAGACCAACCATTGCTGAAAGACCCAACAAATAAAAACCTGGGAGAAAATTTAAACACCGAAACGATGCTGTCAAGGCAGTTATTTAGAAAACAAAAATTTATAAGATATACCGACGATTCTGGCAAAAATTGGAATATTGCTCTGGTTCAAGACGTGTTCGGCCGGTATGTCGCGATAGATATTGACAAAATGGAAGAAGATTATAAAAAAGCAAATATGGAGTTTTACAGCTGGGACCAAGTCATCCATTTCTATCGCGAAGGCAATAAATCAAGACAAGAAGCCAATATTTCAAGACTGGCAGTGATTGGTTTATTGGAAACAGAAAAACTTGAGCGTAAAGAACAATCTAGATGGGTTGTTGGAAATCTAGAAATACAGGCAGGACACAGATATAGGGGACTAGGAAAACAACTGTTTGATTTCCATAACGAAATTTATCCTGAATTGGAAACAGAATTTAAAGAAAAGAAACAAAAAGACCAAAAGAGATGGGTTAACAATTTTATTCGGACATACAAACCAAAACTTACAACCTACGAAAGATTAATTTCTGGAATAGATAACCTATATCCAGCAGAAGACGAGGTTTTGGAGCGCCTGCGTTCCGGGGCAACACAAGGCGACACTATACAAAAACTAAATTTTGCGATGGATGTGCTTTCAAATCCAGCTCTTTCAAGACCACTAAACAGGAGAAGCGAAAGAAGAGATGGGAGCCCAAGATACAGATTGTCATCTGGCGAACAAAAACAATCAACAATAGATGATTTGGTTGATGCACCATCTGTTAGGGAAGCAATAAAAATATTAAAAGATACTTTTGGAGAAGAGGGAGTTGTTCAAAAGTTAAAGAATTTAGCGACAATTAGAGAAAATTCAACAACTGGTACGGCCGAAATAGCACATACAAAAAATCCAGATGGAATAGACCTCAATGAAGAAGAACTTAAATTGGTTAACTCTTTGGTCGAGGCTGGAACATTATTAAAACAGGCGATAGACAAAGAAATTGAGCAAATCGCCGCATCCGAAGACAGCGACGCTATTAAGCAAATAGAAATACTTCAGGCGCAACGCGCCACAATCGAAACAAAACTTTCAAAGATTGGAATGTCCACTCTTAAAAAACTCAAAAAAGCTCAAGCAAAAGACAGGAAAGAAACATACAATTCCTCTACTAAAAAAAGCATTGCGCATGCTGTTTTTGGAGTTCCAGATACTGTTGCATTTAACCTAGCCGATGAGCCATATGGAATAGATTTTGATTTACTTCGCAGCTTGATAGATGAATATGAAGGTTCTTATACGCGACCAGATAGTTCTGAAACAGGACCTATTAAAACAGTTGATTTTGATTGGAGGGCAGATGAAAAGGGCACATTAAAGAGATTTAAAATAAGCAAAACAGAAATACGAAACCGTGGTCGCAGGAGTCATTTTTATTTGACAACAGAAAAACAGCCAAGTAGAGAATCTGATATCTATGTAGCAAGAAAAATAGAAACATCACTTCCGATGGTTAACGAAATTAATAGTTTATTGAACATCGCTTCTGGCATCGCCCATCAATATCGCACTTTTAAGGGCACATCTCGTAATTCACCAGAAGAACTCACCGACGACCTTCGACGCGATGTTTTCCTTGATATCCGCAAAAAATTTACAAGGATTACCCACTTCAGATTGGCAAGATTCCCTGATGAGTATATTGTGGGCGCATTGTCAGGGATGTCTGACGAAACGAATGATAAATTAATGCCAATCGCCGAGGCAGATGCGTCTAATTTGTTCTGGCCACTAAAATGGAAAGTCAATTCTTCGCAAGACTTGCTCAAAAGAGCAAAACAAAGGCGCACGATTACCCGAAATGATGAGTCATATGACCCAGAAAAAGACCCAACCTTAATCGGACTTGACCCCTTCAAAAAATACGACTCTCCTCCAGATTTTGCAGATGGAGGAGAGTCATATGACGAGGTATGGATTCCATCTGTTGCAAGTTCGAATTTGGCCCAACAAATGTCAAGACCGCCACACAAGTTTAGAGTTTCGCACAATCGAATTACCGGAGAAATCAAGATAGAGCTAGTGGAAACAATGGATGTGGCTCCACCAAATACGGACCCAAACATCAAGGAAATTACGGTAGACGAGGCAAAACAGTTAATTTTTAACACTCTAAATCTACAAATGAAGAGTGAATCAGGCTTTTCTGCATCTGATAGGGAAAAAATAGTTAGTGATGCCGTTATTAGGGGGCTTACATCATACAAACCACCCAAACCACCCAAAATAACGCCAATAGATGAGGAAGTAACAATTGGGGACAAAACGTTTCCTGTTGGCACGCCTTTTAGTGTTGTAGAAAGCGAAATAACCGCACTAATGGGTCAGCTTGAAAAGTTGGAACGCCAAATCTACGAAGACCAACAAAACTTCTCTGACCAGCATGCGTCTGACACTCGACGAGATATGACTATAAAAGTTCTCAAAGCCGCCGGAATTGAATTTCCAGACGAAGAAGAAGTAAAACAAATTCCGGTAGAAATTGTTAGGCTGCCAGTAAAAGCATCACTTGACGGAATGAAAAGCTTTTTGCGCGGTCATATACCCGGAGCCAGCTTTGGCCGGTATGAGTACAAGGGCACAAATAAGGAAAAATTGAAACAAGAAGTATACAAAGTACTAAGATTAATTCCAAAACAGTTTTTAACTGGTGATACCTCAATAGATTTTAGTCAAACTGGGTATGACGCGAAAGAACTCGTTGAATCAGAAAGCTATAGAAAAACTGGTCCCTTTGGCATATTTTACAGAGTTGTTGACAGAATAAATAGAGCTCATGCAACAAATGTGGGGGATGGAAAAACAATAATAACCGAATCTGAATTTCCAGAGCGTGTGTATTTTGAACAAAAACAACAACACGTAGACAAAGCAATTGAATCATGGAAATCCACTATGCTCCACGAGGCAATACATGGAGTCGAAAACTCTAATCCACCAGTCAAAATTTTAGAATGGTTGTTTTTTACAAAACGACGAAATAAAGATGAACTGAAACCACTGCAAGACATAAGCAGGGGAGCAGGCTTCAAATATGACGAAAAAGCTGTTCGGGATGAATGGGCAGAAATATACGCTGGTAAAGTATATAGAAATGGAACACCATTAGACAGTTTTGAAATAATGACAACTGGGATGCAAAACATTTTTTTCCCAAGAACAACCGGTGCAGCACTAAAAGACAAAGAACACACACAATTCGTTTTGGGAGTTCTTCTTTCTTCCACTCTTACTAAAGATAATACAAAACCAAAATCGAAACTCCCCCCACCGCCAAAAATAATTCCATGGAAACGCGATAATCCAAGACTTTCTTCTGGGCAACAAAGCGACTCAAACGAAAGAATGGATGCAGGGAATAGCTTTTTTGACGCGGCAGGAAAAAAAGCACTTACGATTGCGGAAATAAAACAAATAAACGAAGCTACAAAAAAACTTGCTGACACCGGGCTGAATTTGCAAATGTTTAAATGGAAATGGGACGGAAATGGAAAAACAAAAGCAAGAACATGGGATTCTCCACTTTTTGTAATTGGCGGAAGACCTGTCGTGATTGTGGAAGTCAATGGAGTAAATATTCCATTTTATGTTAGTTCTGGAAGCGGTGGCAAAAAAAATGTTCCAGCTGGGCGATGGTATCCATTTTTTGGTTTGTCAGATTATGACGGATGGTTTAACAAAACATCAGAAGAGGACATAAATGATTTTTACGGAATTCCGGAATTTAGGTCGATTGCTGACATATTAAACAAAACCATAACACCAAGCGATGTACCAAACGGTAAAAATACTAGATGGAATGAAGCCGAGAGAACGAGAACAAAAAAACGTCCACCGATAAAAGTGCCGCCCAGAATCGGCCTTAGTGGTTTTATAAATTTTGGAAATCGGATTCGCGGAGGAGACGAAGGGGGTAGGCCAGATGAGCTAAAAGACGAAATTCGCGAAGCAATGCACAGAGACCTGACGCCAGTGGATTACTTATACCAATTATCGGAAAATGAGCTTAAATCTCGCATTGAAAAGGTTTTAACAAAAGTAAAACAAGGAAGGAATTCAGAAAAAGCAGGATATAGAAAAAAAACAAAAGTGGTAGAGAAAGTAATAAATGATAAATCATTTACCGATTCAAACAACGAAAGAATCAGGCGTAGGGAAGTTGAAGTTTCATTTACCGATTCTAATAACAATAGATACACGGCAAAAATAATTTCAAGTGTTGAAAATCTTGATTTTGTTGAGCTCCCACCAAGAAGAGAAGCATCAATATATGTTGAAGACAAAAATGGATTGATAATTGGGCGACTTTTTGCCAAAGAAGGAAACACGGATAAAACTCTTGGCAAGTTTATTATTGCCGACATTACAGTAAATGACGAATTTCAGCGTCGTGGTCTAGGTCGAGAAATGATGCGTTTGGGAAGCAAATACAATGTTGATGGTGACCAAATAGAGCATTCAGACATGCTTTCTCCACAGGGGGCAAGATTTGCTGCTGGAACGCCAATTGAACGTCTTTCTTCTGGGAAGACAAGAGAAGATGAGATAGACGAAAACGGGCGGTTTGTGGCAACCGAGGAAACTGACAAGTTTGGTGACCAAAACTTTTTACAGAGTCAAGTACATGCGTTCACTGACCTTTCAAACGAACAAATACAACAAGCGAAAAACTCTGACAAATCGTACAATCATGGTGGGTCCGAGGCATACGAATTCCGAAAAAACTACGGGTTGGATGTTTTTGACGAAGATTATCTAAAACAAATAAAAAAATACTTAAAGATGGATACGACGTACTACAAAGAAGAAAACCCAAACGGCTTATCCAGCGTCAACTTACTGAGTGGATTGACCACGATTCGGGCTAGACAAATTCAAGTTGAACATCTTGCTAATTATTTCCGCGAAAACGATTCTTCGCCGTCCCTTATGTCGCTTTTGGCTTCACGAGTTGTCTTACATGGTGGCAGAATGGAAAACCTAATTAAAGACTTGGCAAGTACCAAGGAATTTAACAAAGATGCCAAAAATATCGCAATTCGCTCATCACGAGCTGCAAAACACTACATTTTAAAGGTTAATGATGCATTGAAAAAGGGTGAAATCAAAGAAGAGTCATTTGATGAATTGTTAAAATTTTTCGCCAAAGAATTCAAAAAACTACACAATCAAAAAGAGCGACAAAACGCCTCAAGAGTAGCGTCAAATACAAACATATTGGACAATAGATTTAACTTTGTTAGAAACCTGGTAGAGGATTTGATATTAAGCCGCGAACAAATACAGCGGCTCAATCATCCGAAATTGCCATTTGACATTTCGGCAAAAGATATTGACCGTGCGCATGTCGCAAGTGAGATGTTTCGGGGTTATCTATTGGACCCTTGGCTGTTCCTGTCTGATGGTATCTATGCAAATTTGCTCAGATATTTAATCAGCGATTCACTGACAGAAGATATAAAAAATTCAAAACCAGAGCCACCAGCTAGGCAAAAAACCATTAAACAAGCGGCGTCATTGGTGAATAGTTTTGGTTTCACCGAAGATGCAACGAGCGGTCTTATGTCAATGAATGCGATTCGCTCAATTGCGCGCGAAATATATCGCTCAACGCAAGAAACTCTTAGACGCAATGGTATTCGTTCAATTAAGCTCTATCGTGGCTCATCCAACGAGGGGTTGAGGCAAAAACTAGACTCCTCGCCAGACGGCAAAATAGTGACAGACTTGCGTCTCAGGCCAATAAGTAGTTGGACCTTTTCGGAAGAACTGGCTCACGGATTTTATGGAAACCATATTAGGTATGGCATGTACGAACCAGAAAAAGAAGACGCCAGCCGACCAAATTACAAACCGTACAAACCAGAATTGCAACAAAAAATATTTGACAATCATGTTGTATATGAAGCCGACATACCAGCAGAACAAGTGTTTTACTTGCCTCATTTTGGCGCAGAAGATGAAGTTATTGTTATCGGGCCGACAGCCAAGAAATCCAAAGTTATCCGTGGCGACTTCGCGAGGCGAAGAAATCGGCCCAAAAATAGACTTTCTTCCGGCGAGACAGAAAATAAAGAAAGAGCTGACAATGTTGATTGAAGCAAGAATTGGGGAATCTCTAGAAGTGTCAGCGTTCGGTAGTTTGGATGGAATTGAATATGAGCCAGATTTTCTAAACGAATTTGCAAAAAGCAAAACTATTCCGGAAACAATCCTGATTCTTGGTGGAACACGCAAGATTGTCACAAACCCCCTTCCTGAATCAGACTTTGAGTTGTCCCAAATAGCAATTTGGGTGATGAATGAATTCGCAAAAAGCAAAACCATTCCGGAAACAATCCTGATTCTTGGTGGAACACGCAAGATTGTCACAAACCCCCTTCCTGAATCAGACTTTGAGTTGTCCCAAATAGCAATTTGGGTGATGAATGAATTCGCAAAACTTTTTGGAGTTAAGTTAACTGTAGACACATTGAAAGATGTTGATGATATTGGGTCTGAAGACGACCTGCCGGAAGACGCTGTTTATTAATATAAAATCTATATATGGCAAAATCATTTAATCTTGACGACACAGTAGAAAATGCAGACTGGATTAAGCGCGGAGCTCTTGATTTGGGCAAAATAAGAACATCTGGCGATGTTTTGGGTTTGTTGCAAATTAACAAGCCCTTAGAAGAAGTGGATGTCGACACATTGAAAAATATTATGACCTACAATTGGTATGAATCTCTTCCGATTCCAATAAAAAGAGATTTTTTAATAGCGCTGAATGAAGCAGAAGAAAAAGAAGAAGAAGAATGAGAAAGTTTAAAAATTCACCATTTCCTGCGGCGTGGGTTGAAGAATCAATAAATTCGTTTGTATCTGACGCTCCACAGGTTTTGGAAAAAACAGCGGCAATGAATTACACAAAACCAAAACTTCGAGAATCAATTAAAAATCGAATAATGGCTGGCTCAAAAGGTGGTCGACCTGGTCAGTGGTCTGCGAGAAAGGCCCAACTTGTTGCATTGGCTTATAGAAAAGCAGGTGGTGGTTATAGGGGAAAGAAAAAGAAGTCTCAACGTTCTCTGTCAAAATGGACAAGGGAAAAATGGAGAACAAGCGACGGCAAGCCAGCCAATAGACCTGGCGGAATGAGAAGATATCTTCCAGCAAAAGCATGGTCTCGACTTTCTCCAGCCCAAAGAGCTGCGACCAATAGAAAGAAAATACTTGGCAGTAGGCGTGGACAACAATTTGTTGGAAATACTCCAGCCGCAAGAAAAGCAGGAAGACGCGCAAGGGGCTCGAAGAGTAAATAATATTATGGGTAGGCAATTTGATGAAGATGACGATGAGTACGTCGAATTGATAAAGGAATATGAAAGATACATAAGAGACACCCCTGGAGCGTATGAAGATTTTGACGAATGGTTGGAGTTGGAGTACTATGGAACCAAGAAAGCAAAAAAAATTCACAAAAAACCCACAAAACGCAGAAAAGGAATTGAGGATTAAACAATGACCACAATAAGTGATAGCGCAAAACTTAATACGGTTGCCGAATTGTTTAAAATAGATGGAATTTTCAGGGAGAATGGTTTTGAGTCGAAATCAGACCTTTATACCATAATCGAACATTTTTCCACTAGAGAAAAATCAAAAAACAATGAGTCCGAAGTTGAAGATTGGGACGAAAATCCAGAGAATGAGCAAGAAGATGAGTAAAGAAAAAGAAAATGTTGAGTTTACGGTTTCCAGTCTGCCAAAGAATTTCTTTGAAATGTCTGATGATGAGCAAAAAGAATGGGTAATCAACCAACTAAAAAAAATGAACCAGCAAGATGATGGCGGTAGTCGGTCATCGAGATAGTGGGTGCTGAGGGAATCGAACCCCCGACCGGGTCGATGTAAACGAACTGCTCCACCACTGAGCTAAGCACCCGTTTTTGGAAACGGGATTAAATTTTTTGCTACTTGCGTGTTCTTTTTTGTTTTGTTTCTTCTGTTACGCCAGAGAGCAAAGCAGAAAGTTCTGCATCATAGATTTCGCTGTATTCATCCATGTGCCTGCTTTTGAGAACAAGATGGGCACGACGACGCGCCTCCTGTCGAGCCGTGTTTATTAATTGTGATTTCTCTTTTTGTTCTTGCGTGTGGCGCGGACGACCGCGTCTCATGCCTTTTTCTTTTAACTTTCCATACTCTGAGTCAGACATTTTTATTTCTCCCT
>Ga0194116_10003803_pt1 | contig 17893 bp, 13 predicted proteins | sample TA2MahsurfametaG_4_FD_148617 | JGI IMG/M metagenome (GOLD analysis project Ga0194116, IMG submission 148617) | Freshwater microbial communities from Lake Tanganyika, Tanzania - TA2015008 Mahale S9 surface | ecosystem: Environmental > Aquatic > Freshwater > Lake | place: Tanzania: Lake...
ATAATTGTATTTTGTTATTCGTTTTAAAAAATAGGTTGTTTGTATTTTGCCAATTTTAGTTAAATAGTTAACGGATTCAAAACCTTCAGATTTATTAATTTTTTTTTTTTTTTCATCTAAATAAATATCATCACATATAAGTTTTCCCCCTTTTTTTAACAAATAAAATGCGGAAAGAACATCCATGGTAACTTGCGGATTAAAATGATCTCCATCTACCCAAATTATATCAAAATATTCCTTTTCAAATAATTCTAACAGATCAAACGAATTTAAAGCTTTAAAAATTATATTTTTTTTTTTTAAGTTGTCATTTCTAATTTGTAAAAATTTTTCTCGAAATTTTTTTTCTTCTTCACTAAAATTTCTGTTAAGTAATTTGTCATTTTCACAAAGATCACAAGTATAAATTCTTGACGACGGGAATATATTTGAAAGAAAATTTGTAAAATTTCCAATATTGGTTCCTATTTCTAGGATTTTTTTAGTACTTCTATTTTTAGATAATCCAGAAAATAAAGAGTAGTGAAAGCTAAGTTTTGGATCGTAAAAATCATATTTATATAATTTCAAGACCTTAATCATATAATCTTTGTCCAATGAATTTTTTTTAATAAGCAGATCATTGTATGCTTGGTCGATATTTAAATTGTAGTAAAAATATCCCATAGAAAATTTTACTTGTATCAAACTGAAAAATTGAACTAATTGTTTCAAAGTTTTTTTCATTAATTAATTCTGTTATAATTAAGTTAAATAAATAATGAATAGAATAAAAATAAGTTTTAAATATAGAATTGGCATATTATTATTTAAAACTCTTAAAAGTCTGAAAAAAGATGGAATCTTATCAAATTATATTAGATATTTTTTAATATTATTAATTGGGTCTAATCACCCTCGAAGAATTAAGAATATACACAAAATAGTCAATAATATTTATTTGAATGAATATGAAAGAATAAAACACTGTAATTTTTTTTGCGAAAGAAAAAAGTACAAAACAATTAATTTGTTTGTTGGCGACTCGCACTCTGAATTTTTCGGTAGAACTTTTTTAAATTCTGATAATGACAAATTATTTATGACTTACCATCTTGGTCCGATGTTATTATCAAAATTTGGATCCTCGAACAGGCTAATAAATAAAATATATGAAATAATTAATTTTTTTAAATTATATTGTTTTAAATCGCATATTAATTTTAATATAATCTTTTGCTGTGGAGAAATTGATATTAGAACTTTTTTTTATCAAAAGATAAAAATTGAAAAAATCTATAAAAATACCAATGATTATAGTAATTTATTATCTTTAAACTTTTACAATAATTTTATTAATTTGAAAAAAAAATTTGTGAAAAAAAAAATAACTAATATAAATTTTTTTTTTAATGATATTGTTCCTCCATCCTACAAGAAATATTATCTTCCAAAAAATCTTGATGAAATAAATAAAATTAGAAACTTTAATCAGTTTCCAAATTTAGGAACATTTAAAAATAGGACAATCTATAGAAAAAATTTATTACAAAATTTGAAAAAAAAATTTAAAAATGAAAAAATAAAGTTTTTAGATTTAAACGAAAATCGCAAGAAAATAGTTGATTTATCAAGAAAAAATTCAATTGATGGTATTCATGTAACCAATTTTAAATTAATAAAAAAAATTCATGAGCAAATTTTTTAATAAGTTAATTTGTATAAATGAAATTTATATTAATAGATTTTCTGATATAATTGTCATTAACAAATATAGGCTCAACCGAGTGCCATGATTGATTGTTTCTAACAAATCCCCAGAGAACATTAGAAACAAAAGGTGTTTTATATAAAATTTTAGCATTCTTTTTGAAGTTTGAAGCTTCATTAACGTTTTCAATATGTGCGCCTGTGTAACTCTGTATATCAGAGTCCCAGAATGTTGTTCCGTACTCATAATCATTATATTTTTTATCTGGCAAATATAACATTAAGCTTAGATACTTTGTCTGAGCATCTACATGAGGCTTAATTCCCCCCATATTTTTAATAAAACTAAATTGATAACTAACTTTAAGTTTAGAAAATAAAAAATTTGGCAAATATTTTTTTTCATCATAACTAACAGGTTTTCTTAAATATTTAATTGTTCTTAATAAATTCTTCTGAAAAAAAGCATTCGTAAAAAAAAATTTTTCAGTAAAAAAATTGAAAAATAATTTTGAAAATATTATATTTTTAAAATCCTTTAATTCATTATTATCTTCTATTTGATCGTTCTTAATATGATATTTTCCGAAATTCTTATCGAGAGTTAATTGATTTTTATCAATTTCTGGAAAAGATTTATAAATTTGATTTATTATTTTGCTATCTAAAAAATTATTAATTCTAAATATTTTTTTTTTTTTTGATATAAAATCTATTTTTGTATTAAACATTTATTTAAACAATTTTTTAATTAAATTAAAGCCAGATAATTTAACACTAGATTTATGTTTTTAAAAAAAGTAAGAAACTTATTATACACTTTCTTTATCCATTCGCAATAAATAAATATATTTTTAGGTCTTTAAATAGCAAAAATATTTTCACAATCTATTGTATCTTTAATAATATCCGAACCGGTTTTTTATTTCACCATCGATAATTATGATTGTCTTTTTATTTATTTTTTTATATCTTGTTTTCTCTCTTTCTTGTCTCAATCATTGCTTCCAAAGATAAGATGCCACCGTCAAAATCTGTATTGACTAAAATATATAATTATTTTTTTCTGTAGAAACTGGTGTTAAGAAAAGAAATTATGTGATCAAAATTAATTGATATTAATTTTAATACAAACACATATATTTTGAAGATACAAAAATGATTTAAATATAAATGTCATAAAGCTAGAAAATTTTTTAGATTTATCATAAACATAATCCGGCATAGATGCCAGATTAATTGAAACCAGCTATAATTTTGAACAGTTTAAATCGTTTTGAAATTAATTCAATCCGACAACAAACTTTCTATTATAGGAAGCATTTTTTGGGCAAGTCGCTGATTTCCTTCTTCAGTATAGTGAATAATATCTACAAAAAAGTCATTAATACGTGTAACAGAAAATAGATCTCGAAACGATACAAACCTTATATTTGAACAATGTGAAAATTTGGAATTTAGATCAGCAATTCCAGACTCATAATTACCATACAACTTATTCATTTGTTCGGCATAACCTGACCGTCCACCAGTAAATTTGCCATATCCGCTCTCCCAAAAATCTATTTTTTCTTTTTCAGACTTTGTTAGGTATTGATAATTTTCCAAAGCATATGGTTGAAGTATCCCCAAAAAAGCAACCCCTTTTGTGCAAGAAAGGCCACCCATAGCAGAATAGTTGGCCAACAAAGCTGCTGCAAAATCACCGTCACGTTCTTTTATAAAACTCGATATTTTGTAAGGTGGGTAATCAACTATTTTTTTGAACAAATTATTTTCACCATTTTTAAGCTTTCGATAGACACTCAAGGCAAGTGAAGTTGTTGTTGGTAAAAAATAAGCTATGGCTCTAAAGTTCGAAATTGAAAGACTTACATTACCACCCGTCATCAAGTTGTAATAGAAATACGAATAATCTGCCCAGTTTATAATGCCATGTAAAAAATTACCTGTCTGTCTTTTATGTTCGAACAATGCATACCATGAATCATTGAATCCGTCGAAGCTGACTATTAGGTCAGGCTCCAAATGGATTAAAAACTGAGATAATTTCGCCAACGAAGTACTTGTATGAGCGCCAGGTTGACCAAAATTCAAAACCTGGACGTATTCTTTATTTTTTAAAATAGTTGCGCTATTAGAATTGATCAGCCTTTCTAAGTTTGCAGATATGGTTTTTGATTTTTGGTCAACACCAGTACCAAACATGCTGCTACCACCTAGCATAATTACTCGGAGTATTTTTGTATTTTTTTCGGGAAACATATTTGCTAAGGGGCTAGACGCACCGTTATCAAGAAAACCAAACTCATTTGTTGTAAACACAGGACTTGCTCGAAAATGAGAGGGAAACTGAGCCTGAGTTACTGGATCAAAAACTCCGGAACTAGTTTTAGATTCTAATTTATAAATCTTAGAGTACTGTATAAGAATTTTTTCCTTATATTTTGAAAAACTTTCGCCACGATAGGCAATATGATGAACTGCATATACAGATAATGATATAATTTCAATCAAACCTAAAATCACAAAAGTAACTAACACATACACAGCCACTCTTACTTTAGCTTTAATCGAGCTCATATCGTTTCTTATAATTTTCTTAAAGAATTTTGTCTTATTATTTAAAGGGAATTTAATTTGAGAAAATTTCATTTAATATTTCTTGTGCCAACCTGTTTTTTAGTATCTTAGCAATAAAACTAAACTTTTTGAATACAAGCCTTAGTATTAAATTAGTTAGAATATTTTAATAAATTTTATTACAAAAAAGAGTATTTTTAAAAGAAATGCAAGAACTATGGTCATAAATTTTGTGTCCAAAATAATTATTTATAAGATTATATTTTAGCACAGATTAAAAAGATGGTCTATGAGAGAGCAGCAGAATTTTATTATGTATGTCTTTTTTTATTTATTTTTCTGTTACATTTTCAAGCCAATTCCATTTTTTGAAGTTAATTTTTTTGAGCTACTTTTTTAATGATATTTAAGTTTGGCCCCTTCATTATTATAATGCTTATATATTTGGCGTTTTAAAATTATACATAATAATATAACAATAAATAAATAGACATCTAAATTTTAAAAAACATTTCAAAATATACCGCATATGAAAAAAAATATAAAAAAAGAAAAAAAGATTAAAATTTCAATTTTAGGATGTGGTAGAGTTGCTTTGCACTACTTAAAATTATTTAAGAAAAATAAAATAAAGAACTATAAGATTGTATCAGTATGTGACATTGATAAAAAAAAAAGAAATTTTTTTTCCAAAGAATTAATTTGTAATAATTATGACTCAATTAGAATTATGTTGAAAGAAACAAAACCTGACATTGTTCTGGTTTTAACTCCGTCTGGCATGCATTTTCAGCACTGTAAAGAAATACTTAATAATAATTATAATGTTATTTGTGAGAAGCCCTTATCCATGAATGAAAAACAATGCAAAATTTTAGAAGGTTTAGCAAAAAGGAAAAAATTAATGCTCGGGGTTGTATTCCAAAATCGGTTAAATCCATCTATTCAAATTTTAAAAGAATACATTGATGCTAAAAAATTTGGTAAAATTGTTAGTGTTTCAGTAAGCTTAATTTGGTGCAGATATCAAAGTTATTATAATGATAATTGGCATGGAACTTGGAGTAATGATGGAGGGGTAACAAATCAACAAGCGATTCACCATATAGATATTCTGAATTGGTTATTAGGGCCTATAACAAAAATTAGTTCAATTATGACAAAAAGAGCAAATAAATTAGAAGCAGAGGATACTATGGCATCTGTATTTCAGTTAAAAAATGGAGCTTTAGGAACCATAGAAGCGACAACGGCCTCGAGACCAAAAGATTTTCATGCATCCCTAAGTATAGTGGGAACAAGAGGTCATGTAAAAATAGGAGGCGTTGCATTGAACAAGATTGAAATATGGGAATTTAAAAAAGAGAGTATAAAAATATCAAATTCTATTAAAAAAAAATATTCAAAAAAAGTACCTAATGGTTATGGATTAAGTCATGAAAAATATTTAAATATTTGTATTCACAATTTTAAAAATAGGCACAGAGTAGCTCCAGTAAACGCAGAAGATGCAGCCAAGACACAACGCTTAATACATGCCATATATTATGGTCATGAAAAAAAAAAATGGGTTAAACTAAGTGAAAAAGTGCAGTCATTTTATTTGGGAAAATAATTAAAAAAATATTAGCTGTAATTAATACAATTGAATAAAAAAATTCTATTAATTGTTAGGAGAACATCCGGTGAAATAGATTGGATTTTACCCTTATTATACAAATTAAAAAAAAATTATGAAATCTTAACAGTATTCGAGTCGTATAACATTTATGCTGACTTAAGACGAAATGCCCAATTATTTAAATTGTGGACTAAGGTAAGTAAAAAATTTTATATAAGAAATTTTTATGATAATTTCTCTTTAAGACTTCTTTTGGTATTTCTTTATAAATTTTTTAATTCTTATGCTAAAAATATTGAGAATTTTGTTTATAAAAAAATTTTCATTAATAAAATTTTAGTTAACAAGTTTAATATAGATAATATAAATGAAATTAAATTTTTATTTCATGACTCTGGAGGTTTTACAGGATGGATAAGTTTGTTTAAAAAATTAGATAAGAAAATTATATATTACCCGCATTCTACAATTAAATATTCTAAAATTCCTGAAAATGTTAAGAATTTATATGGTAATTTAATGATAGTTGGAACGCAAGATGAGAAGGAAATATATAATAAGTTTTTCAAGGGTAGAGTTGTCAATTCAGGACATTTAAAATATTCTTCTCAATGGTTAAATAAATTTAATACTAATATAAAAAATAATCAAAAAAAAACAACCATAGTCCTTTCTATGAGAGATTGGATTAACAATTTAGAAAAAAAAAAATTAAAAACTATTCTTGAAGATATCTTCGAAATTCTAAATGAATATTCAGATAAAATAATATTATATATTAAACTTTCAAGAAAAAACTATTATTCAAATTATTTTTTTTTAAAATTTTTACTTACAAAATACGATTTTACTTATTCTTTTCAAAAAGAAAGTTTACTTTCTTTAGCAAAAATAAGTGATTTATTTTTAGTATTTAACGATTCTTCCGTGGCTTTTGATGCTTTGGCCAATAAGGTTGTTCCGATTGAGCTATGGAATAAAATTCCTCAAATAAGTTCTACAAAGAAATATACATTCCAGGTTTGTAGTAAATTAGATTTTAAAAAAATTCTCTTAAAATATTTTAATAATGAATTAAAAAACGATTTAAAAAAAAAATATAGAATGTTTTTCAAAGATTTCTTATTAAAAATTGATTATAAAAAAGTTTTAAATTATTTTAATGTTTAATTTAATTAATTTTTTTTAGTAATTTTTTCAAAAAAAATATTTATTTTTTTTTCTAACCTAGGTATTTTGTTTTTGATTTTCCTAAATACTATTTTCGCCTGGTCAATTAATCCATAACCAAGAAAAATTGAAAGTTTCTTTACGTTATTAGTAATTTTTTTGTTTACATATATGCAGTCTATTTGATTTACTGTGGACCGGTAAATTGGGTTTTCGTTGTTTCCAATTTTGCAAGATTTATTTTCAGCGTCATAGTTTGGAACTAATGTTACAAGTTCATAATTATAAAGTGTTAATTTAGAATGTATTATTGAGAAAGTATCCCCATAAAGAGGGTGATTACTATTTAGTTCCACTTCAATTATAAGCGGCTTGAAATATTTTAATATCGATTCAATAATTTTTTTCTCAAATCCCTCAACATCTATTTTAATGATATCCGGATCTTTTATGTAAAAATTTTTTACAAAGTCTTTAAGGCTATAAATCTGAGTTTTAATCATGTTTTTAGGACCAAAATAATTTTCATTAATTTTTTTTTTTGTTTTATAAATATTTACAAATGTTGAGCCAGTAGACGTTGATGCTAAATAATAGTTTTTTTTTACAGTTTTGTTTCCAATCCCGCATTTGAATCCTTTAACATTTTCCGGATATTTTAAATTGCTTTTAAGATTCTTCATTGACCATTCTAGGTTTTTATTGGGGTCCACCATGGTAATTTCTGCGGATCCATCAAAATTCAGTAGTGGTTTCAAGTATCTATTACCGGCGCCTATATCTATTATTGATATTATTTTTTTATTATTCATTATCTCTCTAATTAGAGACGAAGTTTTTTTTGATCTAAGATAGAAATTATAATGATTAATTTTTTTATTAATTTTATTAATTAAATATAAACTTATATTTGACATGTTTTTATTATTTTTAAATTTATCTAGATTATTTTTTTTAACAATGTAGACTAATTTTTTTTAGAGACAATAATGTTATTAAATAAAATTAAAAATGTATTTCATAGAAAATTTTTAAGAACCCCGGGTCTTGAGTTTTTAAAAAAAAATATTAGTAACACGAAAAAGAAGGAAAACCATATTAATTTTTGGCTTAATAAAGCATCTCAAAATAAAAATTTTAAAAAATTTTTTTACAATTTAAAAAGAGAGTCTATTTCAAATATTAACTGTAGATTTAAAAATAATAATTATTTTTTGGATAATACCATGTTTAAATCTCTTGAGCAGAATGGAATTGTAATTATTGAAAATGCATTGCCATATAAAGAAAGAGAAAAAATAATTAATTTATTTAATGAGCTGAAAAATTTTAGTTATTCAAACTTATGGGATGAACCTCCAGTAGATAAATCTGATAAGTCTCAGGGTAAAGCCTTAAGAAATTGTGGTGTTATAGACATTGGTAATTTTGAATTTTTAAAAAAGTACAGTGATCAAGCAACTAAAGAAGTTTATGGAAGAATTGTTAAACCCTCGTTAGAGATGCACTATTTAAAATTAGATCAGTTTGAAGAAGAAACCCTTTCTAGAGGAGATACTTATTTGCATTCAGACAGATTTCTTCCTAATTTAAAAATTTTTTACACTCCTTTTGAAATTACAGAATATGATGCCCCATTTGAATACGCTCTAAGAAGTCACATAATTGATAAAGATTATATAAATTGTTTTATATATGGCAAAAACTTTGATGAAACTGATACTGAAACTAAATGTTTAATTAATATAAAAGAAAAAGTAATTGTTAAAGAAAATACTTTATATTTTGCATTTACTAATGGTTTTCACAAAAGAACAGCTTTTACTAAAAAAGGTGCAGAAAGATTTATGCTTTATTTGCAGTATGTCAAAGGATTCAATAAGTTACATTATTTATTGCAATAAAATTATTTTAGAACGAGTATAAATTTATATTTTAAATGTAAGAATATCTCATGCAAAACAGTGAGATAATAGAGGTATTAAAAATTAAATTAACTTTACAAATAATTACAAGAAGAAAGCGCACTTTAAAATAAGTTAGCTATTACTTTAAGATTTTCAAAAAAATAAATTCTAAATTTTAAAAAAATAAAAAAATAAATTAAATTTAATTTAACTTATCTTATCTATTCTTATCTTACAAAAAAATCACATGTTAGACCCCGTTCCCTATCGTTTAGGTAAAGAAATTTTATAGATTCATTAATGGGTTCTTTAATTGCGAGTAAACATATTCATAGTTCCTGTATAAAACTATTTAGTAAATTAGCAATTTAGGTTGATGGGGTAACAACAACATGCTTATAAATTTATCATGTAAATAATTATAATAAGGGTGCTGTCAAAATTGAAAAAAATTGTCCAGAAATAATTTTCGTCTGTATATTAGTAAACTATTAACTAATTGGCAAAAAAGTGTATTCGGTTATAATCAAGAATTATGTGCATGTTCAACTTTTTTAAGCTAAGATTTTACTAAGAATTTAAAGAGTCGGATTATTTCAAAAAAAATTTAAACAGGAAATAAATTTACAATTTTGATGATTTAAAGAATAAAAAAATCAAAAGTATGAAAAATACTCTAATACTCAACAATACTCATTCAGAGACAGAGTTTATTGATACTCTAAAAAAGTATTATAGAAAAATTTATACTATAGGAAAAGGTGAACCATTTAATATAGATGCCAAGATTAAACATATAAAATGCAATTATAGAGATTATAAAAAAATTAAATTATTACAAAAAAAATATAAAATTTCTGACACTTTCCCTGGAGCAAATGATTATACTCTGTTTAGTCTTGCTCATTTAAAAAGTAAAATCATTGATAATTTATCAATAATAAAAATTATACATAATAAAGAGTTGTTTAGGAATTTCACTAAAAGTATTAAAATTTATAGTTTAAAAATCTTAAAAAAAAAAAATTTCAATAAAATAATTTTCCCACTGTTAGCAAAACCAAAACTAGGTCATGGTGGAAAAGGTATAGTTAAAATCGAGGATTTTAAAAGTTTAAAACTTTTAATTAAAAACATCCAAAATAAAAAATACATAATTGAAGAGTTTGTTGAGGGTTCTAATCATGGTATTTTTACTTTAATAAAAAATCAAAAAATAATTTTTATTTTTTTTGACACTGAGCAAAGATTTCTTAATCCTTATACTGTAAGTTCAACAATCAGTTCTTGTAATATTAGTTTTAATGTAAAGATTAAAATTAAAAAAAATCTATCAAAAATAATTAAAAAATTAAAATTAAAAGATGGCATTTTTCACTGTCAGATAATTTATAACAAGTATAAAAAAGCATTTTATTTAATCGAAGCTACAAGAAGATTGCCAGGAGACAATTATTTAAAGTTTATAAGATATTCTACAGGAGCGTCTATTGAAGATTATATTTTAAAATTGTTTTTAAAAAAAAAAATTAAAATAGAATTAAAAAAAAGTAGTTACATCTTAAGAAAAGTATTAATGTCTACTAGTAATGGTTATTTTCATAGAGTAAAGATTTCAAAAAAAATTAAAAGAAATATTATTGAAATAAAAATCTTCAAGCAAAAAAGTGAAAAAATTAATAATTATCTAAATGATAGAGTTGGAGTAGTATTTCTTAAATTTAAAACAAAGAAAAAGTTGTTAGTTATAACAAAAAATATAGACAAACTTATTGGCGTTAAGATTCAAAAGAATAAATTTTAATCAGGAATTATTTTAATAAAAATAAATTTCAAGATTTAATTTTAAACAATTTTTTAAAAACTAATTATATATGTTTATTTGGAGTGAATCTGATTGCTGAAAATATCTTAAAAAAAATATTGCAAAAGATGAATTAAATAAAATCATATTAGTCGATAGTGACCAAAATAAACAAGGACAAATTATAAATGGTATTCAAATTGCTAAACCTGAAATTTTAAAAACTAATAATCACAAGATATTTATTTCATCAGCGCAAAGTTATGATGGTATTTATGAAAAATTGATAAATGACTTGAATATAGGTAATGACCGCATAATTCACGGAATATTTATTTAGAAAGTATTATTTTTTTTAATTTTGAGAGACCTTTAGTATTAAAAATATTTTTTTTATTTAAATTTTTATTTTTAATTATTAAATAATTTTTATATAAATATTTATAAGCACTTATTACTTTTTTTGAATTAATATCTTTTTTTTTATATAATAAATTATGACCAATTTTTCGAATATCTTTTATTTCGTTTTTTTGATCTGGGCTTATAGAAAAAAAAATTGAAGGTATATTAAGATATCCATTTTCATACAAAGAACTTCCGCAGGATCCAATAAAGATGTCTGTTTTATTCAAAATTTTTTCTATAAATATTTTTTTATATACAATTTTTAAGTTATTATGAGTTTTTGATAAATTAGTTATGTATTGATAATTCTTTGATAAGAGACCAATACAAACCAAAACAAGTGTTTTTTTTGGAGTAACTGTTAAGATTTTTTTAATTAGATTTTTTGCTTGAGAAAAATCAAAAGAATTACCAAAACTTATTAAAATTTTTTTGGGCCGATTTAAATTTTTTTTTTTTATAAGATTCTTATCGAGTATCAAATAATCTTTTCCTAAAAATAATTTAGTTTTTTTTTGATTTAAACGTTTTATATGAGAAATATGTTTTAGTTTAGTTGTGAATTTATAATTAATATATATATCGCAAAAATTTTTATTCAAAGCCAAGTCGTCAACAACTATTAATTTTTTGACATGGTTTTTAATGAGCTTTTGCCAAATATGGTTAGCTCTTATGTCATCAATTATTACAATACTTTCAGAAGACAGTTCTGGAATTGACAAAAAATTCTTTGCATCTTCTATTATGTGTGATTTTTTATTTTTATTTATTATGATCTTGCAATTATTTGGTAAAAACTTTTTTATTTTATCATTTATTGCATTTTCAACAACAAAGATTTTTTTTTTATTAGGAAATTCTTTTGCAATTCGTATGCACCGTAATAAATTACCTAAACCTAAATTTTTATTGAAATTTGTTTTAAAAATTATATTGCTTATTTTTGGATTAAACTCCATTTCATTCTTTCGCCTATTTCAACATTCAATTTACTTTTTTTTCCAATTATTTTTTTGTAAAATTTTGGATGCAAACCGTAAGACGGTCTTATAGCTTTGAGATTTTCTTCATTAAATATCTCATTTTTTTTTATATCTTTAACTATATATAATGACTTTCTTCCGGAAATATTTTTTTTTGAATCCTTCGAGATTTTATAAGTTATTTTACCATTACTTATCTCATTTTCCTTAATAATTCTCGCCATTTGGTTAAATTTTTTAGTATCGATAGAAAAAAAACTATCGACTGTTTTAACATTTTTTAAACAAACATGTTTTTCTAACATCGAAGCGCCAATTGATGCAGCGTGAACTGCAGTGTTGATACCAGTAGTATGATCTGAAAAACCAGTCAAACAATTAAATTTTTTTTTTATATCAAGCATAGTTCTCAAATTTAAGTCTGATATTTTTGATGGATAACTTGATGTGCATTTAAGAATTATAAGATTGCTATTTTTTTGCGACTTAATAGTTTTTACAGCTAATAACAAATCTTTTAGGTTGGCTAATCCATTTGATAAAATTATAGGTTTTTTTGTTTTAGCGGTTTCTTCAATTAAATTAATATCAGTAATTTCTGGTGACGCTATTTTGTATGCAGGACAATTTAATTTTTGAAGAACTTTTAAACTAGTAATGTCAAATACGGATGCAAAAACTATTATATTTTTTTTTTTACAATATTTAAAAATTTCTCCCATCCAATGAAAAGGAGTTTCTGCATATTTATATAAATTATATAAATAATTGTATTTAGACCACGTATTTGCTCTTTGAATTTTAAAATCTTTTTTTTTGCAATTTATAGTAATCGTATCGGCTTGGTATGCTTGTAATTTTATAGCATCAACTTTTTTATTATCAAGATCGTTAATAATTTTTTTAATATTAGATATTTTTCCACCATGATTTCCAGAAATTTCTGCCACAATAAAACATTTATCTTCTATTATATATTTATTTCCTATTTTTATTTTTTTTTTAAATTTCATATATTTTTTACTACAATTGTATTTATTAAGATTTAAATTTAAAGTAAAAAGTCTTTAAAACAAACATTATCCATTATTCAGCTAATAAATGAGTTAAAAAATAAAATAATATTATTATTTAGAGCATCTATTAAGATGTTAAATTATTGAAAAAAATTAATTTAGATATTTAGATATTTAGATTTCAAAAAGTATTAAATAAATTTAGAATATGTAAAATGAAAAAAAAAGTAGCTTTTATTGGTGGTGGAATAGACTCTGTTGTTGGACGAGCTCATTATGCTGCCTTAAATCTTGATGGTAAATTTGAACTCAAATTTGGAGTTTTTAGTAAAAATAAATATACCTCAACCGAAACTGGAAAAATATTTAATTTAGAAAAAAATTCTATTCATAGTTTAAGCAAATTCATTCAAAAATCTAAAAATGATAAAATTGATTTTGTAGTTATTTTATCGCCATCACCACTTCATTATAATCATATCAAATCATGTTTGGACGCTGGAATATCAGTGATTTGTGAAAAACCAGTTGTTACTAAATTAGAGGACTTAAGAAAAATTAACGTCCTATTAAATAGAAAAAAAGTTTTTTTTGCATCAGTGTTTAATTATGCTTGTTATCCAATGATAATTGAAATGAGAGAATTGATAAGAAAAAGGATTGTAGGAAATATTCATCAATTACACATTTCAATGCCACAGGAGGGTTTAATTTCTCAAAAAGTAGCAGCTGGAGAGGTAAAAGTTCCTCAAGCCTGGAGACTTAAAGAAAAAAAAATTTCTAATATTTTTTTAGATCTTGGAACTCATATTTCCTACTTGATTAAATTTGTTACCAACTTAAAACCAAAAAAAGTAAAAGCAATATCAAGAAATTTTTCAAAATTTAAGAATATTTCTGATAATATTTTTTTTTGGCTTGATTTCCCGAATAAAATAATAGGAAATTGCTGGATAAGTAAAACTGCAGTTGGTTCCAGTAACGATTTATCGATTAAAATTTATGGATCCAAAGGCTCATTAATTTGGCATCATCAAAAACCAGAACAACTAATTTTTTCAAATATACTTGGAGAAAAAAAGATTATAGAAAGAAGGTCATCTTTACTAAAGGCAAATAATTTAGAATTTAATCGCTTTAAAGCTGGACATTTAGAAGGTTTTATAGAGGCTTATGCCAACTTTTATATTAAAATTTCTAGAGAGTATAATTTTTATAAAAAAAAAAAAAAGTATTCAAAAAATTATTTTTTTATTTTTGATAATGCAAAAGAAGGTTTGTTCCTAGGAGAAGCCTTATCTAAGTCTGTTCTGTATAACTCTAAATGGGTAAAAATTAGAAGTAAAATATAGTCTAAATCTATTTAAAATTTTTTCAAATTATCTATATGGTCTAAATAATTTGTATGATTTCGTTAAATAAAATATTGTAAGATTTCTAATGAAATTTTAGTAAAAAAAGGTAAGAAATTTAACTAGTTAACATTTAATGGTTGGATTCATTAAAAATTGAAATGATTAATCTGTCATGACTTCACGACAGTAAAAATACGAGTATCAAATATTAAAACCTAAATGAAAGAGCCTTTTAGAATTTAATTTAATTTCACCGTGATTTGATTAAAAGATAAAATTAGAACATTCAAAGTGCTAAGAAAAATATAAGATTAAAGATAAATTTATTTCAAATCTATTTATTTTGAGACAAAATTAAATCTTAATTTACTTACAATAAGATAAAAAGATAAAATAAACCAAAACATTAGCTGTAGTAATATATATAAAAAAAAACCAAAAAATTTCACTGTTATAAATTTAAAAAAAAAATTTTTATTTAAATAAATAAGACTTTCTTTATAAGGCAGTATAGCTACCCTTTTTGGTAATATTGAAAAAGATAAGGCCGTTACATCTATAAAACCATAATTGGTATTAAACAATCTCGGCATTACTACAAGATCAAAACTTTCTTTTTTTAATTTTATTAAGGTTGATAATTTTGTATTATTAATACTAAAGTCTTTATTTTTCTCATAAATATATATTTTCTTAAATTTACTCTTAAAAAAATTAAGGCTTTCTTGGTTGTTATGAGTTAGTAAATATAGCAGGGGGTCCTTGAATTCTTCCTTTAATTTTTTTAATATAATTGAAATTAATTCTGATTTTAATGTTCTTATAATTAAAATTTTCATTTTATCTTCCAATAAAATTGAAACTAAGTCTTATTTTATCAGTAATATTAGAAGGGTATCTTTTCTGATCACTCAATATTATTTTAAGATTTTTTAATAACTTAAAATATGCTTTTAGATATATAGTCGTCCTTTGTTCAATAGTTGCGCAGGAAACAATATAAAACATCTCTGACAATTTGTTTATTATTTTAATATAACTTAAATATTTTAATATAAAAAAACTGTTTGAAAGAAATTCATCAACACGCATTATATCATTTCCTCTTAATTCTGCTCCTATCCCAGCATCAGTCACTTTGTGATAAACATAAATGTTTTCATAATTAACAATTTTTTTATTTTCTAAAAAAGTCCACAAACAGGTTAATAATTCGTAAAGACTATTTATACCACTATCATCCCATGGACCATATTTTTCGTAAAGACTTTTTCTAAAGAAACCACCACAACCTGACCAAGTCGTGGTTTCATAAAATTTTACATTGTTATTTTGTTCCTCTACATTGTTAATTTCATTATAAAATATTTCATAGTTTTTTATTCCACAGCTAATTAGTCCAACATCTTCGTTTTTTTCAAAAATTTCATATGCTTTTTCCATTGCAAAAATAGAGGGGAAAGAGTCATCATCAATGCTAAAAATAATTTTTCCCTTAGCTTTTTTTATTGCCTGATTTCTTGCTGCAACTACATGATTATTATAACTATTTTTAAAATATTTAACAAAATTATATTTTTTTGATATTTCAAAAGTATTATCGGTTGAATTGTTGTCGATTATTATAACCTCATAATTTTTGAATGTGCTTTTTTGTATTTGAGAAAGTGTTTCATCAACATCTGTCGCTCTATTGTTAGTAGGGAAAATAATTGAAAAATAAATATTTTCATTCATATATCTAAATTATGTTTTAGGAACAAATTGTTTTTTGTTTATAATATCAGTAGTTAAATTGTATTCACATTGTTTTTGCAATATTTTATAATTTTTAGATCTAAAAAATGTACTAAGACTATTTATAATCTTATGATGTTTTGTTTTACTAAAATTATTTACCCATTTTTTATAAGTTTGATCTTTAAAGGATCTATCAAAGTCTTTTAAAGCCTTTTTTAATAATATTTGATCTCTAAATAACCAGTCAACAACATGGTACACATAAGCCATAAAATAATATTCTTTAATTTGTGATTTATTTATTTTTATTTTTATTTTTTTTAGATCTAATAAAATTTTTTTATATTCAGAGAATGATTTTGGATTGATATTAAAATCATAATTAGAGTGCGGGTTATTTTTTGAAGCATTTATGACAGGTATGCCTTTATAAGCATATTCCCATCCTATAGTTCCATAAACCGTAAGAGCAAAATCTATTTTTTCTTTAAAAATTTGTTTGTGTCCATAATTTAAAGGTAGCAATATAAATTTTTTGTTTTGTTTAACAAATTCTTTTAAAAAATTATACGTAAGAGGATTAAAGTTTGGGTGACTTTTTATGTACCAATCATAATTAGTCTGTTTTGACACTTGAGCTAAAAAATTAAACCACTGCATAAAATCAGGAAAAAAAAAATTTCCATAAATATGAGGACTGTCTAAAAAACAATGCGCGGCAATAATAATTTTTATATTTGAATTTTTTTTAATAATTCTCTTTTTATAATATCCTAAACTATAGGGTGATTTTTTTGCTGAATTTAGGTCAAAATTTTCAATACCGTGTAATCTTTTTTCAATCAGTCTCTTTGATAATTTTAAACCTTTTTTTTTTTCTGTATTTGAAAGTTTTAAGAATTCTCTTCGAAGACTACCAAAATTTAACCAGGGATTCTGTTTTATTTTATTAAAACTGTAAACACTGTTAGAATTGCCGGAAATTATTTTAATTTTAGGATATTTGTAAGCCGCAATTCTAGTAAGCATAGCTCCAGAATATACCACATGGGTTATTACTATAGCTTTAACTGAATTTTTACTTAGATATTTCCTCCAAAAAACAAAACACTTTATTGACTCAAATAAAAAATTTTTAAATCGCTGATCATTTATATCAATAGTTGGTATTTTGTAAAATTTTAAGTAGGAGTCGTAAATCAAATCTCCAACATAAATATCATTTATCTTAATTTTACAGATATCTTCTAATTTTTTGAGAGTGTTAAGTTTTTTTTTATAAATCTTTAGAGCTATAGTAGTTTCGTAATTATTTATTTTAGGATAAAAAAATTTTCTCGTTCCAAATGAAACATAAATTAAAAATTGTTTAACCGGAATTAAATTTGCTACACAAAATTTTATTTTACTTTTCCAGTCCAGAGTATATTTGTTCGTAACATATCCTGGGAAAGCATATATATTTGCTGAATATTTTAAAGCAAGGACATTAGTTATATATGACATTATTATATGTTGGAGAGACCATCCATTAAATTCTACTAGAATTAAATTTTTATAGTTTTTTTTTTTAATTTTAAATAAACTTATATTTTGAATAATAAATTTTTT
>Ga0194116_10003811_pt1 | contig 17876 bp, 16 predicted proteins | sample TA2MahsurfametaG_4_FD_148617 | JGI IMG/M metagenome (GOLD analysis project Ga0194116, IMG submission 148617) | Freshwater microbial communities from Lake Tanganyika, Tanzania - TA2015008 Mahale S9 surface | ecosystem: Environmental > Aquatic > Freshwater > Lake | place: Tanzania: Lake...
CACGTGGATATAAATCCAAATAAAAGTAACCAATTTCTGATTCAGTATTTGTATCTAAAACTTGATATAATTCTACTGAATCATGCCAATATGGACAGGCTTTGCCTTGTGGCTCTAGTAGAGCTAGAGACTCACCGGCTTTGCCTTGTGGCTCTAGTAGAGCTAGAGACTCACCATGTTCTGAAGTAACATTTTTGAATGTATAACCTAATAATTTTTGATAAATATCTAATGCTCCAGATACTACTTTTTCTACTGGAAAATATTTTTTAAGTTCTTCTTTATCAAAATCACATGTTTTTTCAACATATAATCTTGAATAATATGCAATATCATATGTTTCCAATTTATCAATACCATCAGCTTTTGCTAATTCTCCTAATAATTCTAAATCTTTTTTAAGAAGTGGTTTAATACGATTAAGTAAATTTGATAGAAAATAATTAACTGTAACTGTTGTTTCAGCCATTGATTGTTGTAATTTATAATCTGAATAATTTTCAAATCCAAATAATTCTGCTATTTTAACACGCAAATCTAAAACTTTTTCTACTAATGGAGTGTTTTCTTCAATGCATCTTGATTTGAACAAATTAGATATTTTCTTTCTATAATCTCTATTGGTTGCATATTCCATAATAGGAACAACATCCGGATATTTTAAGGTAATCTTATCTCTTTCTTGAATAAATTTATCAGGTAACCCTTTTAATAATTCAGGATCCAATGGTTCAGAATAATTTTCATTTCCAAGATTCAAACTAAATTGTGAACATAATTCACTTATTGATTTTTTAATTTCCTTTAGTTCATTAAATTTATCATCTGGTAATTCCATACCACTTATTTTATATCCAATCATAGCATCAGATAAATAGGATTGTTGTTCTTCAGTTAATTGTTCCTTCTGATTATCATTATAATATTTATATTTCAAATATAAATCTTTTCTCATTGATTGTTCAATTGACCATTTTTCAATTTCAGTTTCTAAATCAGTACAAACTTCTCTAATTTTTTCATCTGTTGAAAAATCTTTCATTTGTAAAAGTGCAAGATTAATGTTTAAATTATCATGATTTATTAAAGGCTGTACAAAATTTGACCAAGTTAATTCTGAATTATCTATTTTTAATAATTCAGTAACTAATTCTTCATATGATTTAAAATATGAATCTTTGAGTTTAATTAATGATTCTTCTGTTATTGAAGAATAATCTAACAATACATTTACTTTAGACATTAAATAAAGTCATAATACATAACAAATATCTATTTCAATTATTTTCGCCAGTTATATTTAGTACAACTATATAAATTTTTTAATTGAAACATCTCTTTTTCTTGATCTAATATTATAGTTTGTGCTAATAATAATAATCTTGGTTCACTAGTTGATTTTAATAATAATTTGGATAAATCAACTCCTGATTTATGATGAGCCACCATATGATCAATATATTCTTTGTCATTTAAAATAATATGATTCATTTTATTATGATTTTTATTTTTAATATTTCCTATTGTTTCAAATTTAGATTCCATTCTTAATTGTAATGGTTCATTGCCTAAATCTTCAAAATGATAATCATCACATTTTATATTAGAAAAAATTCCTGGATATAGTTTTTCAATTTTTGCACTAATTAATGTATTACCACAATTACATGATTTTTCAATTTGAATGTTTGGTATTGATTTTAAAAATCTTTCCATTAAAATAACTTCTTCAGATTGATTAAATATGACTTTCCTAGCATAATCTAAAATAAAATCATCTTTAGAATTTATTTGGATTAGTTTACTCATTTTAATTGCAATATTATGATGCTTAATCATTAATTCTAAAAATTCTTTATCAGAAATCTTCTCTTTTAATAATACTTTACAACTCATTATATATTAATTAGAAAAAAAATTATATATTTATTTAACCAAATGTATTTTCCATTGAATAAATTATATACAAAAAACCATCTTCATCAGCATGATTTTTGTAAATATTAATCATAATGTCATTGGTACAAGGTATTTTATTATCTACAAAAGCAAATAATGCCTGATGAGGATCAATTTTTGTTCTTTTTCTGATAACCTGTAGAAATTCACCAAATGATAAATCATATGGTACTAAATATTTACTTTTATTAATGTCTGGATTTATTGCTAATTTATAATTTTTTTCTACAATTATTGGTATTTTATCATTATATTTTTCTAACATTCTTTCTGACTCTAACTTTCTAGTTTCAAAAGGAATTCTTTTTTTATAAGATATCATTATATATACTAATATTTTTTATCTATAAATGAATTACCAAAATAATGGATCAATTCCCCATTTACTTATTCCTTCAATATAAACACCATATGAAAATCCATGAATTATAGTTACTACATTAGAATATGGATTTCTTGATAATAACATGATACATAGAGCTAAAAAATAATGATGAATATGGATTTTACCACCAGATTGATAAAAAACATACATTGAAATAAAACTAACTAAAAAATGTATTGTAACAAGAATTATATTAATAATTGGAAAATCACTTATATAAATATATATAAATGATATCAATAGAATTCCAATAATAATAACAACTAATAATATTATTTGTTCAGTGGTTTTAATATCATCTGGATCTAAGATAAAGTTATTGAGAATCGGTATTTCATCAAAAAATCTAAAGAATAATCCTAATATAAATGGTATTGTATAATAGAGAATAAATTGTTTCAAGCTAATTTTTGTTAAAATATTTCTAGGAGAATTATAATAAATTATTGGACTAATTAAAATATTAAACATCATATCAAAATTTAATAATTTTACTTTTGATATGGCATTTATAAACATTCCACCAATAATTCCATATAACATAAATACACTAAACCACTTTAGTGATTGATGATATATCTTCTTTTTGGAATCATATATATTTAATATTAACATATCATCTGTTGATGTTTCTTTTGTTTTAACATTTTTATCTAAATTTTGATATGAATCTTGATCTAACAAATTCAAAAAATTGGATGATCTTTTTCTAATAAAATGGTTTAATTCTAAGGAATCTTCTTTTTTTTCCATTTTTTATAATTAAAAATATTATTATAAATTAATAGTTATTCAATTATTTTTATAAAAATTGATTTAAAATAATATAACTATTTATAATTAATATTTAATGGATTCAAATACACTTATAACAACTGCTATATCCTATACTAATGGTGGTCCTCATATAGGTCACTTGTATGAATCGGTTTTATCAGATTTCTTGCTAAAATCTTTTAAACTCTTTTCAAATGTTAAATTATTAACTGGTACTGATGAACATGGGAAAAAAATAGAGACAACAGCACAATCTCAAAATATGACACCATTAGAATTATGTGATGTTAATTCAATTAAATTTAAATTGCTAAATGATAGGTTAGGAGTTAGTTATGATCATTTTATTAGAACAACAGATGAAAATCATAAAAAACTAGTTACTGAATCTATTTTACTATCTAAATCAAATGGTGATATTTATTTGGATAATTACACCGGTTATTATAATGTTAGAGAAGAATGTTTTATCAGCGAACTAGAAGCTGCTCAATCAAATTATTTAGACACAGTAACTGGTAAACCATTAGAAAAAATAACAGAAGAATCTTATTTTTTCAAACTTGAGAAATATAAAGAATATGTTAAAAATATTAATCAATCGGGATTAGTTTTCCCACCTACTAGTTTCGCAAATGATTCTAGACTTGATACTCTGAAAGATTTATCTATTAGTAGAACCAGTTTTAATTGGGGTATTGAATTTCCTAAATTAATATCTGAAGAGAAACACATTGTTTATGTTTGGTTTGATGCCTTATTAAATTATGTTACTGGATCTAAATTACTATTTGATATTAAACCAGATACAACAATACATTTAATTGGTAAAGATATTATTTGGTTTCATTCTGTAATTTACCCAGCTATTTTAAAATCATGTGGTTATAATGAATTTCAAGCTAAAAATATATTAGTACATGGATTTATTCTAGATAAAAATGGAATCAAGATGTCAAAATCTTTGGGTAATGTAATTGATGTTGATTATTTATTAGATAAATATCCAGTTGAAGCAATTAGATATTATTTAATTATGGAAACATCATGGGGAGAAGATATTAAATTTAATGAAGATAGATTGAAAGAACTATATAATAATCAATTAATTAAAGATTTTGGTAATTTATATCAACGATTATATACTTTAACAAAACCAATACAAAAAAAAATTAACCAATATTTTACAGATAATGATATTCTAATTAGGAAAACAATTGATCAATTTATAAATGAATTAGAACCAATTACTAAAACTTATGCAATCTATAAATATAAATCATTAATACAAACATTGTGTACTTTTACAAATAAAGAACTAACCGATAAACAACCATGGTTATCTACCGTAAATCTTGAAAACAAAGTTAAAATTATTGGTTCACTATTAGTCGAAATGAATAAAATTATGATTTTACTTAATCCAATAATTCCTTCTAAAATAAATCAATTACGAAAATGGTTGGATTGGGAAGATATATATAATTATCAATTAAATTTAACTGTTGATAAAGTTAAAGCATTTGAAATTTTAAATTAATATCTAATATTTAGTAATGAATATTTCAAATTTAGCTAAATTAGGAGGAACTAAATCATATGATAAATGTAAATCAGAAAAAATATCTAAAACAATACATGAATTTAAAGATGGTGATTTACTTGATAGATCTGGAAAGAAAATAATTAATAAAAAACAAGCTATTGCTATTGCTTTATCACAAGCTCAAACATCTTGTAAATATAACTCTAATGATGTCATAAAATTAATTGAAAAAGTTGACAAAAATTTAAATGATGATAAAAAAATTAATTTATCCAATTTAATTGAAATTAGAGATGCTATTTCTATATTAAATAAAATGAATAAAACAAAACGTGTGTATATGTTTAAAAAATTATTGTGGAATAAAATCATCGATCAAAATATATCTAATGAACATTTAACTGTTAATATGTGGAATGAAATTAAAAAAATAAATAAATTTTAAAATCTCATTTAATTTAATTATGAATAATTTAATAATTTTTATTATTATATTGGTTGGTATGTTATTATTAAAAATATCTAATAATTTATATATTGAAAAAATTAACTATATAAATCTTGATTTATATCTTAAAAAATCAAAATTAGGGGGAAAATATGGAAGAGGAGTATTTTCCAATAAAAAATATGAAATTGGTGAAGTAATCGAATACGCACCTTTTATTGAGGATACTACTACTAATTTTAAAGGAGTAATTAGAGATTATATATTTAGAAAAAATCACAATCCTGATAAATCTGTAGTTGCTTTTGGATATGGATCTATGTATAATCATTCAGATACACCAAATGCATCATGGGATTTTATTGATAAATATGTTAAAATAAGTTGCATAAAACCAATCAATAAAGATGAAGAAATTTTTATAAATTATGGTGGTGAGTATTGGTCAAGTAGAAATTTAAAAAAGAAATCATGATTTAATATTTTTTAATTGTATATATTTTATTTTGTATTTTAAATATTTTTCTTTAAATGATTCTTCTTCTGGATTATTTAAACTAATTATTTTATTTTTAGATTTTAATATATTTGTGTCAAAATTTTTAATGTTATCTTTTGAAATATCAAATCTTAATAATCCAAATGAATCAGCTGTAAGTCTTCTTCCTTTATCAGTATTTGTTGATAAAGTTACAATGGGATAAATCATATCAGATTGAAAAGATGTATCTATGTGTAACCTAGCTATTGGACCAAAATATCTATTACTACGGATTTTATCATTTCTATTATTCCAATATATATTATCTATTTGTTGCGTTCTGTTGTTTTGATTAAATAAAATTTTATCATTTTCTTTTTTAAAAACTAACGAATTTGATATTGAGTCTTGATGACCTCTAATTATTCCATTTATATTATATTTAGTCATAAAATTTGTAAAATATTCAAAAGTTAAACATTTTAAATTACTTATTCTATCACATAAACCATTATATGGAAAATCACCCCATTTGATTGTGAGAGCTGTTTCATCATCAACCAAATAATAACCAGAAATATCATCTTCTGTTTCATTCCAAGTTTTTAAAATAGGATCAAAACTAAAAAATAATTTATTAAAAGGAATTTCGGGTTCTTCTAAATTATTTGTATTTAATTTCTGGGGTAATCCTCCATGTGCTAACCAATATTTTTTATTTATATCAATATTATGAATAATTATTGCACATGATAGATAACCAAAAAATTTATTTAATGATTTATGTAATATTTCAATCTCACTATCTGATTTAAAATGTCTATATTTTTTGCTTAATTCTAAATAAAATCCATATAACACATTTAATTTTTTATCTTCATGATTACCAGTATTCCAGTGCATTCGTTGAGGATTATTTACTAACAAAATTATTAAACTACATGTTATTTCTAATCCCCATGAACCTCTGTCTATAACATCACCTAAAAATACAATATTATATGGTTCACTTATTTTCATTGTTTTAATGTCTAATATACCGTACTTGTGTAATCTAAATAATAATCTTATAAAAGTATGTATTGATCCGTGAATATCACCAAAACAAATATATTTTTCATTATTATTTGCATTTATTTTTTTGATATGATTTATATAATTATTTGAATTAAATTCCTTTATCTGTACTTTTTTTTCTTGTTCCTCTTTGAATTTAATCAAATGATTAAATATTCTTTCATATTCAGATATTAATTCTAATATACTTTCATATGGAATCAATATTTTAGTCATATTTTCTTTATCATCTAAAACTTTTGTATTTTTAAGTTTTGCTATTTTATATAAATTTATTAAATATTCATAAAAATATGAAACATTTGGGTTAAACTTAATTTCAGGACCATTTCCTATTATATCACATGATGATATTTTAGTCTCTTGTTCTTCATCTGAAAAAGAATAAACAGAACAATATTCATCTGAATCTATTAAACTTTGATACTCTGTTGGTTGTTCTAAATAACTTTCTTCTGGATGATTATTTATTTCATATTGATATAATTCTAAAATTGGTACATTATGAGAGTCTAATCTAGCTGATGAACTTTTTTCTTCAGATTCAAAATTATCAGTATTTGATTTTGATAAACTATTAAATTCATAAACCTGATTTACACCTATAAAACTTCTAATTATTCTAGATATATTATTTTGATTCATTATAAATATACTATAAAATAACTTGGATAAATTATTTATCAAATTATACAATCAAATAGTTTCTAATTCAAAAATGATAAATATGCAAAAAAATATTATCCAAAAATTTAATTTAAAAAATAAAAAATTTCGCGTGTACAAAATATATACAGTGCATATAATGTTACATAAAATGAATAAGATAAATATTATAAAATAATATATATATACAAAATGTTACAAAAAATATACATAAATATTTAAAGTATTATTTTATAAATTATAATATAATGGTATTTTCTTGCAAAAACTGTAATAAAAATTATAAATCACGAATGGGATTATTTAGACATAATAAAGAATGTATAATTGAAATTTGTGATAAAAAGCCGAATAATATATGTAAATACTGCGATAAATTATTATCGAATTATACAAGTAAATGGAGACACGAACAAAATTGTTCTCAAAATTCAAATAAAATTATTCAAAAAATGGAAATTATGCAAAAAGAAATCAAAGATTTGAAATCAAAAATATCTTCTAATCCTCAAACAATAAATAATAAATTAACTAATAGTAATAATACTCAAAATATTATTTGTGTATTTCCATTTGGTAAAGAACCAAATAATGTATTATCAATCGAATATTTAACTAAATCATTAAATGAACTAGGAATTAATTCAGTTATTGATATTGTTAAGAAAAAACATTTTAATCCTGAATTTCCACAATTACATAATTTTTGTGTAACAGCAAAAAATGATAATTATGCTAGTATTGTTGATCCAGAAACTAAAAAAATTAAATATGTCAATAAAAAAGATGTTTTTGATTCAGTGTATGCTGGTGTAGTATCTAATGTAAATACCATAGAGAAACCAAATGTAGAATTAAAAGAAACTATAAATAAAATCAATAATATACCTGTATCTAAAAATATGCTTAAAAAATTACATAGTGGAATAAACGAAGAAGCTTATCATCATAGAGATTTAGTTAAAAAAACTTGGACAAATGCTTATTTTGATGAAAATAAAATTAATATTGATTTGAATGATTCAGATGATGATGATATAGATACAAATGCTCCTATTATAGATAAAATAGAAAATTTATTAAATAAAATAAAAAGCAAATCTTATTTGTTCCTCTAATTGAAAAATCATAATAAATATAAAATTATTTTTTTTATATTATTACTTTTATAAACTAGATACAATACTTTACTATTATCTTCAATTTGATACGTTATTACATTTTTATTTTCTTCTTTTTTTCCAAAATAAATTATTTCAATATTTTGATCATTAATTTTTTGAATATTATTTGAAGAAATAATTTCAAAAGGTTTTATTTCTTTTGAAATAAGAGAATAATTTATAGATGAAAAATTTCCATAAGGATAAAGAATTGAAGTATTATCACAATTCCATTTAATAATTTCCTTATAAATTATATTTTTATTATTTGGTATATTATTATTTACTAACTTCATAATACCCTTTCCAAAAGATATATTTTTTTTTAGATAACTAAAAAGTGAACTCATTATATTACTAACAAATTATAGAAAAAATATATTTATCAATTTTTTTTTAATTCTATTATATTTATAATGATTTATTTAAAAAGTGATATGAATGAAAAAGATATTAAAAAAAATTTATCAACTAAATATTTATTTAAATATTTAAAATACAAAAAAAAATATTTACAATTAAAAAATCAATTAGGTGGTGTTCCATTTTGTCAAAAATTTTATAATAATAGAAGTGGTACTTGTTGGGCTGTTGCTATGCAAACTTTATTAACATTTGGACAAGCTACAAGTGATGCTCTTGGAGAAAAAATAACAGCTATAAATCAAGATAAACAATTATTAACTACTCAATTACATAAAATGTATGGTAACGATTCATATATTAGAATTTTTCCACCTAATTTTTTTACTCCACAAAATTATAGTTTAATAATAGATTTATTAGATAGATTTATTGATAGATATAATAGTAAAATTCATGATATACGAGTTGTTGAAGATACTCATAATACAGGATTTTGTGAATATGCAATTGCTGAAAATTTTAATAAAATAGTTCCTAATTTACAATCATTTTTTAGTTTAAAAGAATATGGTGGTAATAATACTTTTGATTATATATTTGGAAATTTATTATCAGTATCTTTACTTGACCATAGAATCAGTTTAATAAATTATTATGATAGTTTCCATGAAATTAAATTTGATCCTAATAATGATCTTGGAATTTTAATTAATTTGAGAGATCACGTATGTTGTCTATATATATGTGACGGTACTGAAAAATATTATGATAATTATAACCAAGTTTATGATTGTAATTGGAGTGTTATATTAAGTAATCCAGGTGAGTTATACGTTGATTTATCTAGTAATTTTAGGATTATAGATTATCAAGCATTTCCAAATAAAGAAAAATTAAAAAAAATAGAAAGTTTAACTTTAATTAAAAAAAATGTTGTTAGTAATTTAAATATGGAAATTTTAAATCTTCTAAATGGTAATTATTTTGCAGTTAAAGATAGAACATTACAATTTGAAATAGCTTTTCATTTTTATGAAGGTGCTGGAAATGATAAATCAAAAGGTATTGAATATTTTGGGAAATCAGCATCTCAGGGTTATGCAAGAGCTCAGTTTATATTAGGTTATATTCTTTGGCAAGGTGAAAATATTGCTGTAAATAAAGACGAAGGTAGGCGATTATTAGATCTTGCTGCAAATCAAGGAAATGCTGAAGCTTTAAGTTTCATGTCTCAAATATATGCTGAAGAAAAAAATTATCAAGAAGCTAATAAATATTTTTTAAGAGCTGCAGAATGTGGACATGTTCTTACACAGTATGCAGTAGGTTTGCATCATTTAGAGCAATATAATAGAGATGAAGCTATTCGTTGGTTTGATGCAGCAGCTAATAAAGATCATTATGAAGCCCAGTTCAATTTAGGACTCTTACTAATGCAAGGAAATTCAGATGAACAATCATTAGGTATTAAATGGCTTAAAACTGCTGCTCAATCCGGAAATCAAGATGCTATTGAATGGCTTAAAACTGCTGCTAAAACCGGAAATCAAGATGCTATTGAATGGCTTAAAACTGCTGCTAAAACCGGAAATCGAGATGCTATTGAATGGCTTAAAGCTAATCCACAACCTTAAATAAGTTAAAAATGCAACAATTATAGATATAATATAACATTTAATTAAATGAAAAAATTAGCCTTGCACTCGAAAGTTTTGCTCAGGTTCATTATAGATGTAATGGTTAATGTAATCATTAATAATATTTTCATTAAATATAAAATCATTGTGTATAATGTAAATATCTTCTTCATTTTCAATGAAACCCTGATTGATTTCAGCATCAGCTCCAGCGAGTTCATCGATTTCTTGAAAACCGCGCATGATTCGCTCAATTTCATTGTCACAACAGGCATGAGGTCGATGATTATCCTCAGCTTCTGGATCAACATAATAACGGTCTTCATCAAAAGAAAATTTCATTGGATTGAATCCAACTAAAAAACAATTCAATAGGTCAAGCATTTCAGCTTCTTCAGCAACGTAACTAAGTATTTTATATTCAGTTGCTTGTTCAACAACAGCTCGTGTTTCTGTGTCAAATAAAGTTTCAATTCTTTGATGAAATATGTCATTGTGATCGAACTCAATCTGAACAACATGTCCATCATAAAACTGACGATGAGGATACAGATGAATCAAAAACACAGCTAAATGTCTTCCTCGAGAATAAAAATTAGGACATAGCATCATGCTAATATCAAGTTGACCTGGATCCAGAACATCACGATTTTGAAAATATTCAATTGCTTGACGGGCATAACCCAATTCATAATTTCCGAACAAAAAATCAAACTCTTCATTGTCTACCATTTGAATACTTCTCATTTGTTTTATACTATCTCCAGTGTAATAATCTGGTGTATTGTTAACCAAATTTTGTCTCCTACTAAATTCATCATGAAATTGAGGAAGACTGTTGTGGTGGGTTGCTAATTGATACAAATCGTAGTCAGGCATTATTGTTATTAAATATAAATGAATACAAATATTTTTTCAATTTTTTTGATTTTCCAAACAATTCAAGTTCACATTCCAGTAAGTAGAAAGTTCTGATTCATCTAGTTGACTTTCTAAATTCAGTCCAGCATAGTAATCAGTTATAGGTACCTTAATATGACAACAATCATGTTCTTGGTGATCATTACCAGCAAACTCATCAACAAAATAACCTTCTCGAATGTGTGAAAATCTGATTGGTCTGAAATTGTAGAAAAAACAACCATACAGTAAATCAGCATAGTTATCATCATTAGCCATGAATAACAGCATGTCATTTTCAGACATTTGGATGACTTGAGTCGTCGGTTTTTTCAGATCAAAAAGTCGCTCAATGTTCTGGTGAGTTTGACTTTTGTCACCAAATTCCATCTGAACTGCGTGTCCATCATGAAACTGTCGATGGGGATTCTTGTGAATGATGAAAATAGCAAAGTGAACACCTGGACGAATATTTTGTTCCAATAATAAAGTTACGTTGCATTCACAAGGAGTAAGACCTAAAATGCACGTCCTGTAGATAGTTAAATTTGAATTGAACTTTTCATCATGTCCAAACAACGTGTTCCAATCTGAAATATCAGTAATAACAATTGAACGACCATGATGAATTTGATGACAATTTTTATAACTTGCATAAATCTGTGACATGTCATTCAACCTGCGTCGATATCTGTCTTGAATTGACGGCATTAGATGCCATTCTTGAGATCGTTCTTTATAACTTTGAGCCATTATAATTTTTACTATAGATTACAGTAAAAAATTTTTCAATTTTTTTTAATTACATTATATAATATGTCATTTCTAAAAAGTATTACTGAATATAAATCTATTTATTTTCATTTTTTAGATGGATTATTAAATACTACATCTGGTGGTTCATTAGATTATGTACTTAAAACTATAAAAGATATAGCTAATATTAATTTGAATCAAATAAATTTGGCTGATTTATCTTTTATTTCTGAAAAAGATGAAAATTTAATCTTAATCAAGTTTTTTTCTGAAGATTCTAAAATCTATAAATTATTTTATATTAAATATGATTTTGCATCTACACCCCAATCTATACCTACATCACCTGTATCAGCATCATCTGGATCAGCATCACCTGTATCAGCATCACCTGTATCAGCATCACCTGGATTTGGATCAGTATCACCTGTATCAGCATCACCTGGATCTGGATCAGTATCACCAAAATCACCTAGGTCTTCATCGTCTGGATCTCCTAAATCTGTATCTGGATTTACATTACATGAATCTTTTTCTGAGGAAGAATTAACTCCTGATCATTTTAAAGAACATTTTTTTAATTTTTGTATAATTTCAATAAGTTTTAATAAACATCAAACAACAACAAATATTTTTAAAAAAGGTGTTAAAATTTTTTTATATATTTTAGAGCGGTGCGTATTTTAAATGCCGACTTTTAGTCCTTATAAATTTTTGGTTTTCTATGTTTTGATAATTTTTTACTAGATTTTTTATTTTTATAATAATCTTTATTATAAGCGTAAATAAAGTAATTTTCATAGTGTTCTTTTTTAATTTTTTTAACTGAGCTTTTAATGCTTTCTTCTATTTGGTTAAAAGACATTGGTTTATCTAATTTCATGTAAAACTTGAGTTGGTTAAACCAATTTTCAATACAATTGAGACGTGGATGATAAGGGAGGGTATATAATAAAAAATTTCCACTATCTTTTATTATTTTCTTAGTTTCTTCTTTTTTGTGAATTTGCCCGTTATCTAAAATTATTAATTTATTTTTTACATTAGCTAATAAATTTTTAAGAAAATCATTAAATCTTTCTGCATTTACTGCTCCTTCTTGATATAATTCATAACCCATACATTTTTGATTATTTATTGCTACTAATAATGAATATTTTTTAAAGACAGCATTATTATCTGTTTTTCTTATACATCTTTCACCTAATTTTTCTCTACAATAATTAAAAGATAATGATGGACTAACTGATGTTTCATCTAAACAAATTATATTTTTTAATTTATATTTTTCAATAACCTTAAAAAATGCTTTTAATTCTTCTTTTTCATCTCTTAAAAACCCCCTATATGTTTTTGGAAAGTGTTGAAATGTTGCACGCTTACGCGTAATATTATTATCTCTTAATATATCAGATAAATATTGACGTGAGATATCCAAGTTTTTAAATTTATCTTTTACTTTCTTATGTAATTCTGACATATGAATATTATTATTTTCTTTAATAGTTGATTTTATAAAGTTAATATGTTCCTTTGTTAATTTATAAGAACCTTGTTCTCGTTCTTTCCTGTCAACATTTCCAGTTTCATTAAATCTATCAACCCACCTTTTTAAACTTCTTTCACTACAACCAAAAATTTCACATGTTTGAACATAATTATTAATTTGATTATAATAATTTACTGCTTTTAATTTCAAATCTTCCGAAAATTGTTTACCCATTATATATAATTTTTATTAGAAAAATAAAGGGTTTAATTATTTAAACATTTATAAATATATATATATATATTATCATGGATATCAATTATAAAGAACTTTTTGAAAAAAGTAGTATTGAAAATATCAAACTCAAAGATGAAATTAAAAAATTTACTGAAGAAATTAATCAATTGAAAGAACATCTTAAAAAATATACAGCTCCTAAAAGGAACAAAACATACTATGAAAATCACAAAGACGAAATTAAAGAAAAAGTTAAAGAATATAAATCAAAAAGTGAAAAAAAATTACCACCTGAAAAAATTAAAGAATATAATAAGAGAGCATATGAAAAGAGAAAACAAAAATTAGAAGAAAATACAAATGGGAATATTTCGGAATAATTTTATAAAAAATATATAGTTTTTAATAAATTTATACATATTAATTTATTAAAAATTGCGTTTAAAGTATTTAAAGATTATCTAATATATAATATATATGAATGCAGAATTAGAAAATCTGGGCGAAAAGCCACCAGATGAAAAAATATATAGGATGATTAAATGCCCTTTAAAATCAATTCTAAAAAATTATGATATAATACATCCATTAATTGAAAATGCTGTTAATGATATTAATAAATTTGTTATTTACGGTTATCAATTCATCAGATTATATTTATTACACAAATATAATAAAAAGGAAGAATTACCTATTATTAATAAAGGTTTTATTTTAGATGTATTAAAAACAATAGGAAATACTGAAACAAATAGAGGTAAGCAAAAAACAGAAGACAAAATAAAGAATAAGGATATAAAAACAGATATTAAAAAGTATTATGGAGATGAATTTAGTCAACTAATCAATGAGAAATTATCATATTCTAACAAAACGCATATATTAGAACAAACAGCTAAGGAAATGTTAACATGTATAGAAACCAATATATCAACACATTTTATTAAATATTTATTCAAATATATCAATTGTTTATTTAAGATACCAAAATCAAAATTAATTAAACAAGAAAAAGATAAGGAAAAAAGAAAAGAATTATATAAAGAGCTAAATAAAGAAATACGAGAATTAAAATCAGATTTAATTAATAACAAAATTGAAGAATCAAAAGAAGAATATCACAAATGGATTAAAGAAAATAAAAAATATTTATATCCAGAAAAAATAACTAAAAATGTAGCTTACGATGTAAAAGTTCATACAGATAAATATCTCAAGCATTCAATTTATATAAATAAGAAAATTGAAGAATTAGGTGCACGTCCTTATAATTTTTTGCCTCAAAGAAATAATTCAGTTCCCAAACATATTACAATTAATACCGTTGCAATGGCTGACTTATTCCCCAAAGATAATAAAATTTTTAGTTATCCAAAAAGTGAATTAGTATTACATAGTAAAGACCATCAAAAACATATTTGGAGCAAAATATTAAAGCTCGAAAAAAGAAGCATATTTAAAAATGATTTTATTGATAATGCAAAAGATAACGATTATGTATTTTATAATCAAATTTCAACTGATGGTTTCAGTTGTTCATTATTATTTATTTTGAACAAATACAAAGATAAAAAGTTTGGCGATAAGCTTCCTAAAATTATTGATGAAGATGATAAATTTACAAAATTGGAAAGCTTAGATAAAAATGAATGCAAAAAATATTTAACTAATAAATATAAAATTGTATCAGTTGATCCTGGAATGCGTCGACCTTTGTCGATTATTGATGAGCAGAATAAATTCTATAAATATTCAGCATGTAGAAGAAGGGTTGAAACATACACAAAAAGATGTAGTGAAATTATTTTGGAAGAAAAAAACAAAAATTCTATTATTGAAAAAGAAACCGAACTATCTAAATTCAATTCAAGAACACTTAAAAATGATGAATATAAAAAGTTTATCATTAACAAAAATAAAATTAATAAGCAAGTAAATAAATTTTACAATAATTTAATATTTAGGAAATTAGCTTTTAGACGATACATTCGGACAAAACAATCAGAAATAAATTTATTAAATGAAATAGAAAATAAATACTTAACGAAAGAAGAACAAAAACAAGGGAAAAAATTATTAATAGCTCATGGAAATTGGAGTCGTGATAGTGCAATGAAGGGATGTATACCAACCCCAAATGTAGGAATTAAAAAACTATTAGCTTCAAGATTTGAAATTATAGATGTTAACGAATATAATACTAGTAAATTATACAATCAGACATTTACCGAATTAGAAAATGTTAGTGTAAGAAAAAATAAGCATAAAAAGCAACTTCATGAAATACTAACCCTAAAAGGGAACCCAGAAAATCGTATTTTTGTGAATCGTGATAAAAATGCTTGTAAAAATATTTTACATTTAGCAAAATGTTATTTGCAAAGCCAAACAAGACCTAAAGAATTTCAACGTGAAGAAAAAGATAAAAAAATAAATAAAACAAGAATTAGAAAAACTAAGAAAGAAATTGTTGTTTAACTAAGGTAGTAAGTTAAATAACGACCGATGGGATTATACATATCTACCAAAAATTATGTATAAGAAAACCCATCATATAGAATTTAGAACTCTTAAGTGAGTAAAGCAGTGTAATTTTTTTTGTCAATAAAGTCGGCATTTAAAATACGCACCGCTCTAAATACAGGATTAGATATAACTGAAAATGGAAATAGTCAAAAAATAAATGATCAATACTTGTATCAATTATGCAAAGGTATTTGTATATGTAATGATATCAATAATCCACAAGAGTTAGTCAACGCTGGAAAAATAAATACTTAAAATATAAGCAAAAATACTTAAAATTAAAAGAATTATTGGAAATAAATTTTTAATAATATATTATATATAACAATATATAATATGTCATTCGAAGATAGTGTTACTAAATATAGATCTATTTATTTTCATTTTTTAGATGGATTATTAAATACAACTAGTGGAGGTTATTTTGATAATGTATTACAAACATTAGATGAAATAACACCAAGATTATTACCGAGAGATATAACTTTTGGTAAATTAAATCATAGAGATAATTTAATAACTTCTTTAAATATTAATGGTTCAGAAGTAATTTTTAAACATGATTCTGAAGACGTGAAACAAATTAATCCTGAATTATTAAAATTTTGTATAATTCCAATAGTTCATAATAAACATCAAACAACAACTATTGTTTTTACTAAGGATAATAAAATGTATTTATATATTTTGAATTCAGGTTTAGATATTCAATATAATGGAGAAAAATTAATGATAGATAGTCAAGAACTGTATCAATTAACAAAGGGAGTTATGATTTGCGATGATATCTACAAACCGAATAAATTAAATGAAGCATATCAATATATGAAAAACTTTTTTTTAATAAGTTACTTATATTATCATGTTTCACATTATAATAAATATGTGGTAAACAAAGGATATGATTATTTTTTTACTGATGATTCTAAAAAATTATTTAAAATATTAATTACAAATAAACTTGATTTATTTAATAATATATTTAATTTTAATGGCAGTCTAGTTACTTTAGATTATATAAATACTAACTTAGAAAAAACATTTAATGCTCAAATACATTTAATAATAATAAAAAATTATTATGAATTAGCTTCTAATTTTATTAATTTAAATACCCCAATAAATATTGGATCTATAGATAATATTAATATTTTAGACTATAATAAAAATATTATATCACAATTAGAAGGAAGACAAAAATTAAATGAAAATTTTTTAAAGAAGATTATTTTATATAATCAAAATAATAATATATACATTTATCCTCAAGAAAGTGGATCTTGTACATGGTATAGTATTTATTTTTCGATTTTATTGTATTATGTTGTTCATGATAATCAAGTAAATTATTTACGATTTATAAACCAAATAAATTATCTATTTTATAGTTATATATTACAAGTTTATACTAAACGAAATTTTATTGAAGAATTACAAAAAAGTCCAGACAATTATATTTATAT
>Ga0194116_10003815_pt1 | contig 17863 bp, 17 predicted proteins | sample TA2MahsurfametaG_4_FD_148617 | JGI IMG/M metagenome (GOLD analysis project Ga0194116, IMG submission 148617) | Freshwater microbial communities from Lake Tanganyika, Tanzania - TA2015008 Mahale S9 surface | ecosystem: Environmental > Aquatic > Freshwater > Lake | place: Tanzania: Lake...
ATAAACATAGCCCGCACCCCAGAGTATGCCCCCGATGTGGGCGGTATACCCACCGATGTTGCTACCACTGGCCAGCCCGGAGAGGTCGAGCAGTACCTTCACCAACGCAATCCAGCGCAGTTCCACTTCAATCAGGCCAAACAAAAAGAGTTTGTAGCGGGGGGTGAATATGGCCGTGCCGATGACCACGGCCGACACCCCACCAGACGCGCCCAGCAGTTGCATGGGGGTTTGGAGGTCGCTGTAGGCCGACATCGAATACACCAGCTGGAAGACAATCGCCCCGGCAATGCCACCACCCAGGAACAGCCAATAGATGGGTTTAGCGCCCACCAGGTCTTCGAGTATGCTACCCACAAAGTACAGCCAGAGCAGGTTACCGAGCAGGTGCCACAGACTAATGTGCAGAAACATGTAGGTGAGCACCGACCAAGGCTTGTACCAAACCGAGGGGGTGTAGGTGAGGAAGTACAGTGGGGTATCGAGGCGGAACAGTTGCAGCAGCAGGGCCGGTACAAAGACCAGCACACAGAGAAAGATGAGCTGCTGAACCGCGGGTTTCGGGCTTTGGATCCAATCGCGCAGGGTGGCCATGAGGGTTACTGTGGGGCGTTAGGGCAGGGTGAAAAGTTAGTGATTGAACCGGTTGTAGCGCTGTCGATCGAGCCGCTTCCACACAAAAATCATCAACAAGCCCGTGGCGGCACCACCGATGTGGGCGAAATGGGCCACGTTATCGCCGCTGAAGCTGCCCAGTCCGAGCACAATATCAAGTCCCACCATGATCGGCACCAAGTATTTGGCTTTGATGGGATAGGGAATGAACAGGAAGAGCAGGGTTTCGTTGGGATAGAGCACGGCGAAGGCGACCATCACCCCATATACGGCACCCGAGGCACCCAACATAGGAGGATACCGGATGGCTTCAAAGCCCGCCAAGTGGTTGGGGATGAGGGTATGGAATTCGCCGTAAAGGCTGTAGGCCATAGCGGCGAAGTGGAAGAGCATGGCGCCGATGGCAGAAATGAAAAAAAGTTGCAAAAAGCGGGTGCTGCCGAGTCGGAGCTCTACGATGAGGCCGAAGCTGAACAGGGCGATGCCGTTGAAGATGAAATGGCCTATGTCGCCATGACAAAAGACATGGGTCACGGGCTGCCACAAGCGGAACGAATAGCTATCCGGAAAGTACAGATACAGCTGAAAGGGGTTGAAGCCGATGTTGGGGAGAGCCACTTGGGCTAATCCCATCAGGGCCATGACGATGAGTAGGTTTTTGAGTGCAGGCGGCAGTTGGGGCATGGTTAAGATTTGAATTTTTGGGATTGAAATAGATCAAACAGTTGGGTGGCGGAAATTTCTATGTAGATGGTTTTGCCGTTGAGCGATGCTTGGGGGTTTGGCAGCGCGGTGAGTCGCTGCAGCAGGGTTTTCAGCACTTCCGGGGTGGCACCCACGGGGTTGCTTTGGGCGGCATGGCGGGCCATGGATAGGGCCATGCTTTGGTATTTGGCGAGTTTGACATCACCTTGGGTATTTTGGTAGTCTTCGAGGAGGGTTTCGATGAGTTTTTGCTCATCCCCTTGTGATAGGATGGCGGGGAGGCCATTCACGATGAGGGTATTTCCACCGAAGTGGGATATGTCGAAACCGAGCCATTGCAACTCTTGGAGGATTTCTAGCACCACCGGTATTTGGGTGGGCGATAGTTCTACGGTGCGGGGGAACAGCAGGTGCTGGCTGAGGCCGGCTTGGGCTTGCAGTTGCTGCAGGTATTCGTGGTAGTAGACATGCTGCTGGGCGCGTTGTTTGTGGATCACCCACAGCTGGCTGTTTACGTTGGCCACGGCATAGACATCACCGAGGGCGAAGACCCCCTCTCCCACGGCTTCGCCGGACAGGGCTGCCGCTGGCAAGGATTCCCAACAAGTGGAGTAATCGCCGGCGGATGAATCGCCCTGGGTGGCATCGCCCCCCGTGGCATCCCCAAATAGCGGCTGGGTAAACCCACCCGCGGTTTTGTGGTTGAGCTCTACCGAGCCCAGCACTTTTTGCCAATCTTGGTAGCTGTTGCGCTGGTATCCACCGCCATTGTCGCCAAAGGGATTGTAGGCAGGATTCCGCTTTTCGGTGCTCGGCGGCGTGCCGCTCTGCCATTGCGGTGGTGTTGCGCCGCTCCGCGGCGCAATTGGCTGACGTAAAAACGCATCCAGGTGGTCGAAATCACCCAGGTCGAGGTTGGGCTGCACCACAAACGAACCCAAACTTTTGCGCACCGCCGCCTTGATCAAATTGTAAATGTGTTTCTCGTCCTCAAACTTCACCTCCGTTTTGGTGGGATGCACGTTCACATCCACCTTCCCCGGATGAACCTTCAAGTAAATGGCGTAGGTGGGATGGGCATCGGACTCTATCAGACCCTCGTAGGCCGAACTCACCGCATGGTGAAAATAGCTGGAGCGGATGAACCGACCGTTCATGAAAAAATACTGCTCGCCCCGGGTGCGCTTCGCCCACCCCGGTGCGCCCACAAACCCTGATATCTCCACGATGTCTGTGACCTCCTCCACCGGCAGCAATTCACTGGCCTGCTTCTTCCCCAGCGTTTCCAACACCCGTTCCTTGGGCGATTGGCTGCGGAAATGGAAGACCATCTGACCGTTGTTATGATACACAAACTCTACCTGGGGGTTGGCCATGGCCTGCCTGAGAAACTCCTCCACGATGTGCTTGGTCTCCACAGCGATACTCTTAAGAAAATTCCGCCTAGCCGGTAGGTTGTAAAACAAGTTCTTAATCGAAATATTGGTGCCTACCGGCCCCGCATCCGCGCGTTGCTCCAGCACCTCACTCCCCTCTATCCGAATGTACTGGGCTACCTCGTCTTCGGCCCGGCGCGATTTCATTTCCACCTGAGCCACCGCCGCGATGGAAGCCATCGCCTCGCCCCGAAACCCATAAGTATGCAGCTGAAACAAATCCTCGGCCTTTTGAATTTTGGAAGTGGCATGCCGCTCCCAACACAACCGCACATCGGTTTCGCTCATGCCCTTGCCATTGTCGATCACCTGCATCAACGTGCTCCCCCCGTCTTTGATCAAGACCTGAATTTTGGTGGCACTGGCGTCCAAACTGTTCTCCAACAACTCCTTGATGGCGTTGGCCGGACGTTGCACAACTTCTCCCGCAGCAATTTGGTTTGCTACCGCATCCGACAATAATTTAATGACACTGCTCAAGGAAAATAAAGGTACGAAAATACCCCAAAATTACTGCACCCTCACGCAATTTTTTCCAACAGAATCATCAACCAACCCTCGGTGGTTTCAGTCTTTAGGTGTCGCAGATTCAAACTGCGGGCATGCTCAACAATCAGGGATTCGTCGGCCTGCTGCAACCCGCTCAAAAACAGCTTGTGATCGTCCTTCAGCACCCGCACATATTCGGCCATATCGGCCAGAATCACTTCGCGGTGGATGTTGGCCAACACCACATCAAAATGGGCGTCTGCAATTCCGGCAAGGGCCTTCACATCGCCATGCACCATGGTATTATGTTGGGTTTGGTTGATTTGCAAGTTGTCGTTGGCGTTGTCTACCACCCAATCATCGATTTCCACGCCCAGCACATTGGTGGCGCCCAACATTTCGGCAGCGATGGCCAATATTCCCGTGCCCGATCCCATGTCCAACACGGTACTGCCCACAAATTCGGGGGCGGCTTCTTGCATGGCGGTGAGCATCAACCGGGTAGTGGCATGGTGGCCCGTGCCAAAGCTCATCCTCGGCTCAATGGTAATGGCCCTCGTCCCCTCCGGGGCCTCGGGATGGAAAGTGGCACGCATATAAAACTCGCCCACTTGCAAAGGATCGAAGAAATTCTTCTCCCACAACTCGTTCCAATTCTCTCGCTCCACAATGCTCCATTCGATGCGGTCGCAGTAGTCCATCACCGACTCCTCAATGCCTTCATACTCGCTCTCGGTGATGTCGTTCTCATCGGCAAAGGCCTTTAGCCATTTTCCGTCCGACTCAAAATGGGTGAAGGGGTATTCGCTCAGGTAGGCAGTGATGATGTCGGCTTGATCCGGGTCATCGCACAACCATTCAGCTTTGAAGCAGATGAAATTGCTCATTTTTTGGTACCCAACTGCAGATTACACTCACCAAATTCGGCGTTGTAGCCAATGGTAAACGGCAGTTTGGCGGGTTTTTTGGCCTCGTACTCGGCCCGCATGTCCTTTTGGAAATAATTGGAGAACAACCCAATCGTTTTGGTGTATTCGCCCAACACTTCGGTGGTGAATCCGCCGTTTTGCATGGCCGACATCGGCATGCCGCTATCGTCTTGCAGAATGATTTTGGACTGACCCAATACCACATTGGTAATGTCCGAGAAGTAATCTTTGTACATCAGGTAGCTGGCCGCTTTGAAAAACGACACCACCGAACCGCGTTGTTTCAGGTAAGCAAGTACACTCGGGTCTTTCTTGTTGCCCGTGTTGCTGATGTCTTTGCTGAAATACACCAATTCACGAACCTGCTTGTCACCGGCTTTGCTATAACCAATGCGCAAACCTTTGGGATCTGCGCCGGCTTCTACGGCTACTCTTTTGCCGTTGGTATCTACATCGAAATAATCCACATAATGGATGCTAAATCCATTGCGGGCCAAGTAGAACATGAATGTATGCAGCGTGCCGTTCATCAGGTCATGGGCAAAATCATCGTCCATGCTGAGCGTACGGAAAAATCCAAGCTTGTGGGGGAAAAACATGCACCGATCCAATGTGGTCAGGTAATCTTCCATTTTTGTCGCGTCGATACTGTCGGGTTGAAAACGAGACCCTGTGGGTTCTAACCCAATCATGATCACTGTATCACGGTTGGTATAAAACAAATTGGCATAATAAAAATCACCACCAGCAAAGGGATACAGCAAGGTTTTGGGCGCGGTACTGGGCAGGTATTTCTTTTCATTCACCCACGTTGAAATGGGCTGACCCACATTTTGGGTGAGCAAACGCCAACGCAAATCCGTTTTTGCGGCATGCATTTTCCAAAACTCTGTTTTTTCTAAACTGTCGTTGTTTGCATCATGCATACCCGCAATATATCGGGCAAAGGCCGTCCAGGAAGCATCCACCGGCATTTGGGGTGCTACCACTTTGGCCTTGGCAGAGTCGGACGCTTTTTTGTCAGAAGAATGATCTGTGGTGTTACAAGCAACTTGGGCAAAAACGAGGATGGAAAGAAGTGTCAGCCGACGGAGCGTTTTCATTGGGGCGCAAATATACTATACGAAAATCTCAGAATAATGTCTGTGGAAAATCTTTTTCAATGGGCAACAGGGCTTGGGGGATGTTTCGCTGAACCTTCTGTTGATTCAACCAAGTTCCAACAGGATGAGCGGTCAACACATCTTCCCCACAGGGGCGCAAAAACGCGGTTCTTTTTTCACGATTGCTCAACAAAAAATCTCTGGCCTGATTGGCGTTGAGCACCACGGGCATGCGTTTTTTCAGGTTGTGGATTTCGGCCATCAACGCATTGGCTTCGGTGGTGATGATGGCGTAGGATTGCTTTTGCTCCCCGGTTTGAGTATCGGTCCATGCGGCATAAATCCCGGCAAACAAGAGGGGTTGCAAATCGGTGGCGTAGATGTAGTGGGGTTGTTTTTTCTTTCCGATGGTTTGCCATTCGAAAAAGCCACTTGCGGGCACCAAGCAGGGCTGGGCTTTCCACGCATCGCGGAACAAGGGTTTTTGGTCCAAGGTTTCGGCGCGGGCGTTGAGGCCGTACACGCTGAGCTCTTGGGCTTGCTCGGGCGATTTACACCAATGCGGCACGAGTCCCCATTGCAGGGCCCTGAGTTGATAGGTAGGGGCCGATTCGTTAGGCGAGGCCGTGATAACCGGCAGTTGGGGATGGTTGAAGCCGCTCAAGAAAAATCCTGGACTCACCAAAGATGAGTTGGGGGTGGTTTCCCAAGGCAGGGGGATATCGAACTGAAACGCATCGCCCAGTTGCAACTTGGTTTGCAGGGATTGGGCTGAAAAATTAATCGCGTAACTGAAACACATGGAAGCAGACTTTCAAAGGAAAGAAATTTTTTGTTCCTTTGATTTGTGATTATTGGATTATCGAGAGAGCGCAAGAGTCCGCCAGACAATCGGGTTGCTTTGTCGCCCATTCAGTGTGTGGCATTGCAGCAGCGCTATCCCAAGGTGAAAGTGCTTGTGGAGTCCTCGCCCACCCGATGCTTCCGCGACGAGGCCTACCGCGAGGTGGGAATAGAGGTGGTGGATGATTTGGGTCGGTGCGATGTGATTTTTAATATCAAGGAGGTGCCGAGCGAGGCGTTGATTCCGGGCAAGACGTATTGTTTCTTTTCGCATACCATCAAAAAGCAGCCGTACAACCGGACGATGTTGCAGAGCATTTTGAAGAAGCAGATCACGCTGATTGACTACGAGGTGTTGCGCTACGAGACGGGTGCGCGGGTATTGGGTTTTGGTCGATATGCCGGAGTGATAGGTACCTACAACGGACTGTTGGTTTACGGCAAAAAGCACGGGTTGTATTCGTTGAAGCCGGCGCATCAGAGCAAGAATTACGCCGACATATTGACCCAATTGTTGCGGGTTGAGCTGCCGAATATGCGCATTGCGGTGACGGGTGGAGGCCGGGTATCGCAGGGGGCGTTGGATTTGCTGAGGGCCTTGCAAATCAGGGAAGTTACGCCCAATCAGTATTTACATGTGGAGTATGGCGAGCCGGTGTTTGTGCAGCTGAACAGTCCGGATTTGTATGTGCATCCAAGCCTTACGCAGTGGGACACCCAGCATTTCTACAAGCATCACGGGGAGTACAAAAGTCAGTTCAAGGGGTATGCCGAGCGCACGGATTTGTTGGTAAATGGCATCTACTGGACCGAGGATTTGCCGCGGTTGTTTGAGGTGGACGATACAGAGGATGCGGTGAAGTTTGCACCCACGGTGATTGCCGATATTTCTTGTGATGTGGAGGGTAGCGTGCCGATCACATATCGGGCCACGAGCATTGCGGATCCGGTAATTGGGTGGAGTCGACGTACGGGATCGCCTTGTGAACCATATACGGACGGGTCGATTGATGTGATGGCTGTGGGAAATTTGCCCAATGAATTGCCGAAGGATGCGAGCGAGGAATTCGGAGAGATGCTGTTGCAGCATGTGATTCCGGAGTTGATGCAGGGGAAATCGCGGTTGATTGAGGAGGCCACGATTGCCAAGGGGGGGACTTTGACCGCACATTTCAGCTATTTGAGCAATTTTGTAGCGGATATTCCCTAATAATCACGAAATTTGCGCCGATTTAATAAAGACATGGCAACAAACCGCACTTTTACGATGATTAAGCCCGATGCAGTAGCAAACGGCCACGCAGGAAAAATTTTGGATCAGATCATTCAGGCCGGCTTCAAGGTGGTGGCATTGAAATACACCCGATTGAGCGAGGAGCGCGCGGGTGATTTCTATGGTATTCACAGGGAGCGTCCTTTCTTTGGCGAGTTGGTGAGATTCATGACCAGCGGTCCGATTTACGCCGCGATTTTGGAGAAGGACAACGCCATTGAAGATTTCCGCAAGTTGATTGGTGCTACCGATCCTCAGAAGGCTGAGGCGGGAACCATCCGCAATTTGTTCGCCAAGAGCATCGATGCCAATGCCATTCACGGCAGCGACAGCAACGAGAACGCCGAGATCGAGGGCAACTTCTTCTTCGGTGCCGACCAGCGTTTCTAACGATTGATTCTCAGATAAACCATTTTTGCGCAGCTCGGTCTGCGATGATTAGCCCCGGCTGCGCCGGGGCTGATTTTTTTTGCGATATTTGAAACACATTCATGAAAGAGAAATACACTTACAACCGCAATAACGATCTCCGCATTTACCAAGGGCCCCGCAGTCGATTCGCCGAATTCACCTTCGCCCTCAGCGTCTTCTTCCAGTTCATCAAAGGTTTCCGCAGTTTGCACTTCCAAGGTCCGTGTATCTCCATTTTTGGATCAGCCCGCTTCAAGGAAGACAACGAATACTACCAGCAGGCCCGCGAAATGGGTGCCCGCGTGGCCCAAGCCGGTTTCAATGTGGTTACCGGGGGCGGTCCGGGCGTAATGGAAGCCGCCAGCCGAGGGGCCAAGGACGTGGGCGGACATACCATCGGGGTGAACATCGAATTGCCGTTTGAGCAGAAGCCCAATCCCTTTCTGGACATTTGGGTCGACATCCGTTATTTTTTCGTGAGGAAAGTGTTACTGTTTAAATACTCCGTGGGGTTTGTTATCATGCCCGGCGGGTTGGGTACGCTCGACGAATTGTTCGAGGCCTATACCTTGGTGCAGTGCGATAAAATTCCGCAATTTCCCATTGTGTTGTTCGGTAGCGAGTACTGGCAGCATCAAATCGAACAGTTAAAAATGATGGAAGCCAAACACACCATATCGCCCGAGGACCACGACTTGTATTTGGTGACCGACAGTCACGACGAAGCCATGGCTTTTTTGCTGAATCGCATCGAAACCTTTGCCCCCAAATACAAAACCTTCCGCAAAAAGTGGTGGTTGGGTGAAGGCTAGAACATCGCCAAGCATCGGAGCATCCAAAAAATCTTCCGTATCTTTGCACCTTTATGAAAGGTCCAATTTCTCAATTCATTGAAAAGCACTACTTGCATTTCAACGCAGCGGCCCTGGTTGATGCGGCTAAAGGATACGAAACCCACCTCACCGAAGGCGGCAAAATGATGGTGACCCTGGCGGGTGCCATGAGTACCGCTGAGTTGGGCAAAAGTTTGGCAGAAATGATCCGCGCGGGCAAGGTGGATATCATCTCTTGCACCGGTGCCAACTTGGAAGAAGACATCATGAATTTGGTGGCCCACAACCACTACAAACGCGTACCCCACTACCGCGATTTGAGTCCGCAAGACGAGTGGGACCTACTGGAAAACCATTACAACCGCGTAACCGACACCTGCATCCCTGAAGAGGAAGCGTTCCGTCGTTTACAAGCCCATATCCACGGCATTTGGAAAGGCGCCGAAGACAAAGGCGAGCGCTATTTCCCCCACGAATACATGTACAAAATCTTGTTGAGTGGTGAGTTGAAGCAATACTACGAAATCGACCCGAAAGACAGTTGGATGTTGGCGGCGGCTGAGCGCAACCTGCCCATCGTGGTTCCCGGTTGGGAAGACAGCACCATGGGTAACATTTTCGCCAGCTACGTGATCAAAGGCGAATTGAAAGCATCGACCATGAAGAGCGGCATCGAGTACATGACTTGGCTAGCCGATTGGTACGTGAAAAACAGCGATGGCAAAGGCGTAGGATTCTTCCAAATTGGTGGCGGTATTGCCGGCGACTTCCCCATCTGCGTGGTGCCCATGCTCTACCAAGACATGGAAATGGAAAACATTCCCTTCTGGAGCTATTTCTGTCAGATCAGCGACTCTACCACCTCTTACGGTAGTTATAGCGGTGCGGTCCCCAACGAAAAAATCACTTGGGGAAAGCTCGACATCCATACTCCTAAGTTCATCGTGGAAAGCGATGCAACCATCGTGGCGCCGTTGATGTTTGCCTACATCTTGGGTTGGTAACCCCGTGCCATGAAACAGTTGTTGCCGTTGATTGTCGTTGTGTTCGCTCTGGGATCCTGCGAAGACCACCCTCCGAGGCCCAACACTTCCGGCGAAATAATCAGCTATGACACCATCAAAGCCTGGGACATAACTACCTACGCGGCCTTTCCTGAACCCAAACCTTTCTTTTATGACAGCATCGGCCAAAAAATAAATTTGGTTTCTTTCGCCAAAAAGGTTGGGGTAAATACTTTGCGTTTACGGGTATTGACAGGAAAGCCGGAATTCCCGCATGCCACTGTGACTCAATTGCTGCAACTCTCAAAGGAGGCCTATGCCAACAAGATGGCGATTTGGATTGATTTTCATTATTCCGATGTTTGGGCGGATCCAGGGAATCAAACCGTCCCAAAACAATGGGAAGGGTTGTCTTTGGCTGTGCTCAGCGACAGTGTAAAAGCCTATTCACAGCGAATCATACAGCAATTTGTAGATCAAGGCACACCTCCAGCCATCGTGCAAGTTGGCAATGAAATTAGTCCGGGAATGCTGTGGCCCGTTGGAAAATTCACCAGCTCACCCAGTGAGGCCGCCAACGTGGTGATGTTGTTTCAAGCCGGTGCCAATGGGGTTAAAGCGGCATCGCCCAAAACCAAAATCATGGTACACCTCGCCGGAAATTCTACAACCCTCTGGTGGTTGGGTAATCAATACCTCACGGCTGGGATGCAGTTCGATGTATGGGGCTTCTCGTACTATGGCAATTGGCATGGATGTGATGCGAAAATTTTCACGCAAACTTGTCAAAACTTGGGCTTGCGCAATGGCAAACCATTCATTATTGCTGAAACCGCCCACCCATTTACCCTGGGTTGGCATGACAATACGGGCAACGTATTTGGCGACACCAATCAACTCTGTGCAACTTTCACCGCCACCCCCGCCAAACAAAGGGCCTGGTTGGAATATACTTGGAACGCTGGTAAGATACACAGTCAATTCCGCGGCATGGGCTATTGGGAACCGGCCTGGGTCACAGAAAAAACTTGGGGTGGATTGCAGGGCAGTTCTTGGGAAAACATGGCGCTGTTTGATTTCAACCACAAAGCATTGTCTGCTGCCTATTTCCCTTGGCGATAAGCAGAATAGCCGCTCAATCAACCGCAGTTAACGCATGAAAACGCTAACTTTGTGCCATGCGCTATTTGATGATGGCGGCGTTGTGCTGCTGCTCCCTCGTTTCTCAAGCCCAAATTCAAACCAGATCCCTCCCCAAGCCCATGGCAGCGGGTGTGCCGGCTAAGAAAATTCAGGCCTACCAGATTTTTGATGCCCAAGGCAAAAAAGTGAGTTATGAGCAATTCCTCAAAGCCATCACACAGAAACTGCAAAAAAGTGCGCCACAACCTTCGGTTTTGTTGTTTGGGGAGCTGCACGACAACCCCATTGTGCACTGGCTGCAATACCAAACCACCAGCGATTTGTTTCGCGTAACCCCCTACATGGTGTTGGGCGCGGAAATGTTCGAAACCGACCAGCAAGCGGCGTTGGATGAATACCTCAACCCCACCGATACTTCGGCCAAAACCAGCACAGTGGTAACCCCCATGGGTGCGGTGATGGGCGGGGATCCGGCCTACGACAAATTCAAGAAATCGACCAAGCTTTGGCCCAATTTCTATACCGATTACAAACCCTTGGTAGATTTTGCCAAAGAGCATCAACTGCCCTTTATCGCCACCAACATCCCCCGAAAATATGCCAGTTTGGTGTACCGCGGCGGCTTCGCCGCCTTGGACACCCTGCCCGCAGAGAAAAAAGCGCTGTTCCCAACCATGCCCGTAGCGTATGACAGCAACCTGAACTGCTATGCGGAGATTTTCAAAGCCACTGGCGGACATGGGGGCCAAAACCTGCCCAAAAGTCAGGCCGTTAAAGACGCCACCATGGCCTGGAAAATCTACACCAACCTGCCCAACCTCCACTACGGAGAGCAGGTGGTGCCCGTATCGGGCGGAAGCAAATCCCCCAAAATGGACCCCATGGTCTTCATCCACTACAACGGCAGTTACCACTCCGATAACCACGAAAGCATCGAATGGTACTTGAGACAAGAAGAAAAAAGTGCTGCGGCCGTGCAAATGCGCTCGACCCTGATGCCCCCGATGACCATCATCACCATCTCGGCGCGGATGCAAGACGATGTCACCCAACTCGATGCAGAAAACAAAGGAGCCGGTGATTTCATCATCGTTACCCCCAACAACATGAACAGAACCCATTAATCGTATGTCGCTCAACCTCATCGAACAGTTTAAACAAGTCAAGGCCTTCATCTTCGACATCGACGGTGTGCTCACCAACGGACAGGTCCTGGTGACCGAAGAAGGACACATGCTGCGGTCCATGAACATCAAAGACGGCTATGCATTGCAACACGCGGTGAAGCAGGGTTACCCCATCGCCATCATTTCGGGCGGAAAAGGCAACGGCGTGTTGGAGCGATTGAAAGGGCTGGGCATCCAATACATTTACCTGGGGCAAAGCCACAAAATGGAAGCGTTTGAAGAGGCATTGTACGCCTGGGAACTGAAGCCCGAAGACATTGCTTACATGGGCGACGACTACCCCGATTTGCCGGTATTGTCGAAAGTGGGCTTGCCTTGCTGTCCGGCCGACGCCTGTGCGGAGGTCCGATCGGTATCGCATTTTATCTCCACGGTAAACGGCGGGATGGGCTGCGCGCGCGACTTGATTGAGAAGGTCATGAAGGTACAGGGCACATGGGATAACGCCGATTCTCACCAGTGGTGAGGTCAATTCGCGTATATTTGTAAATATGATCGCTTCCCAACTCATCAACGAGCATTTGAGTCCGCTTAGAACCACCGATTCGGTGGAGGCCGCGTTGGCGTTCATGATCAGTCAGGGCGTAACCGAACTGCCGCTGATCGAGCAAAAGCAACTCTACAATTACGTGCGATTGCAGCAGCTTTCTGGCTTTGCCAAGGAGCAGTCGCTGGGCGATGCCATCGCAAGGAATCACTTTTCTCCGAGTGCGCAACCCAACAGTCATTTGTACGAACTGGTGCCGATGCTGGCGGCGAACGAATTGAGTTTGCTGGCGGTTACCGATGCCGAAGGCAATTACCAGGGCATCATCGAACAGAAGAGCATCAACAAGCACATATCCGACAGTTTTACTTACCGAGGCATGGGTGCGATTTTGGTGTTGGTGATGGACGACCGCGATTTTGCCCCTTCGCAGTTGGCGCGATGGATTGAGGAAAACGGTGCAAAGATGCTGGGGATGATGATCAACCACGCCGAACAGGGCAAGTTGCGCATCCATGTGAAACTCAACACCACCGTGGTGAGGGGGATTATGGCCACGTTGGAGCGGCAGAATGTGCGGGTAGAGCATGTTTTCATGGCGGAAGACCACGACGAGAACGACACCAAAGCGTTTGATGTGGTATTCAAGTTCTTCGATATTTGAGAATGAAAATGTTGATATTATTGGCAATTAATTAACATAGAAAACAGAATTTTAAGCATTTGCACGCGTTTGAATAGTAATTTTAGCACTTTGGCTTAACAATCCCATGACATCAAAAAAGAAAAAGAAGCACGACGATGTGGATTCCGATTTGGAATTCGCCCACAGCGACAATCATGAGGGCCTGCGCGATGAGCTCATCGCCGCCGACAGCATCAAACCCCTCAACTTGGCCGATGTCATCAATTTTTTCTGGCGTTGGCGCAAAGTATTGATGGTGGCTTGCGGCATTGCAGCGGTTACCGCCATTGTGGTGACGATGCCCTTCATTACCAAGCCCAAGTACCAAGCCACCCACATTTTTTATCCCACCAAGAACAACTCTATTTCGGATGCGTTGCTGACCGATGCACGTCAACGTCAGAAAGATCCCCTGGAGTTTGGTGAGGAGGAAGAAGCTGAAAAGGCGATGCAGATTTTGCTTTCCGGCGATTTGATGGGTCGGTTGGTGCGCAACTTCAATTTGTACAAGCATTACAACATCAATACCACCACCGAGCAATACCCCAAAACCGCGATGGATTACAAGCTGAAAGAGAACATCAGCGTAACCCGGACCCGCTATTTGAGTGTAAAAATTGAGGTGTTGGATGAAGATCCGCAGATGGCGGCCGATTTGGCCAATGGCATGGCGTTGCTGTACGATTCCATCAAAACCGAGGTGCAGAACCAAATCGCGGTGCCTGCGTTGCAGATTGTTGAACGCGCCTTGCAAAGCAAGCGCGACAAAATTCAAGGCATCAAAGACAACATGCGTAAGTTGGGCGAAGAAGGTATCACCAACTACGAAGAGCAAAGTAGGGCGTTGGCCGAAGAGATTTACAAGGCGCAATCATCGGGCCGGGTGGGAGAAATGAAAAAACTCCTCGAAGAGCAAAAAACCTTGGTAAAATCCGGGGGAGATTTTGTGGCTTTGAACGAATTGATCAAATTGGAAGAAGAAAAAGAGAGCGATCTAATTGCCCAATACGAACGTCGGGTGGTGGATGTAAATGAAAAACTGTCGCACAAAATGACGATCGAAGCGGCCTCCAAGCCCGAGATCAAATTTTGGCCCAAGCGCGGATTTGTGACAATTCTGTCGGTGTTGGCAACCTTCATGGCCACCTCACTGATTTTGGTATTCTTCGAGCTCTATCGCAAACAACCCAGCGCTTAAGCCGGTGTTCGCCCTGCCACAAATAGCCAGCAAAGGTCAGCGCATCGTGCTGTTTGCGGTGTTGGCCTTGACGGTGGTGTTTTGTGTGCTGGCCACCGTTTTTCAATACTATTATTTGCTGATGTTGCCCGTGGTGGTGGGGGTGCTTTTGTACGCCTTCTTCTACACCGACCGCAGTTTGTTGTTGTTTGGGTCGCTGGTGCCATTGAGCATCAACTTCGACGATATCGGTGGCGGGATGGGACTCACGCTGCCCACCGAACCCCTGTTTATTTTGCTGTTTTTGCTGATTATATTTCGATGGTTGATCAAGCCCGACATCGATTTGCAATTGCTTGCACACCCCATCAGCATCAGCATATTAGTGTATTTGCTGTGGTTGTGGACGGCCACGTTGTTTAGCAGCATGCCCATGGTGAGTTTCAAGTTTGTGATGGCCAGAACCTGGTACATCGTGCTGTTCTATTTCACGGTGGTGGGCTTGTTCAAGCAATTCAAAAACATCCATTGGTTTTTCAAGGCATTCACCCTTACCACGCTGGGATTGGTCATTTTCACGCTCACCAAACACGCGGCCGATGGGTTCATCCGCAGCAGCAGTTATGGCATCTCGTGGCCCTTTTTCCCCGACCATGGCATGTACGCGGCGGCGATTGCGTTTGCGGTGTTTATTTTGGTGATGTATGGGTTTGCGGGCCGACATTTCGGCATTTCCCTACCCTTTGCGCCGGCAGTTTTGTTGCTCTTGGCGATATTGTTGTTTGGCATTGTGGTAAGTTATACCCGCGCCACTTGGTTGAGTTTGGTTGCCGCGATGGCGGTGTATCTGGTGCTGAAAATGCGCATCAAATTCGGTTGGGTGTTGCTGGCGTTGGCGGGGGTGCTGACCTACGGCATCGTTCAGCAAGACCAGATCATGTACGATTTGGAGGCGAACAAGCAAGGGAGCAGCGATGACATTGAAGGACACGTAAAATCGGTGTCGAACGTGACCACAGACCCCTCAAATTTGGAGCGGATCAACCGGTGGAAATGCGCTTCGCGGATGGTCTCGGAAAGACCTTGGTTCGGTTTTGGTCCGGGTACCTACGTTTTCCAATATTCGCCGTTTCAAAAGAGCGATGAACTGACGTTGATTTCTACGTTTTCGGGCGATTTGGGCGATGCCCACAGTGAATATTTCTCGGCGATGAGCGAGGCGGGCTACATGGGTCTGCTGAGTTGGTTGGGGGTGGTGCTGACCACATTGGGGGTATCATTCCGGGTATTTTACCGGGAGGAACCAGGCAAAGTACGCTACACATTGCTCATGGCGATGCTGGGGCTGATCACTTATTATGTGCATGCTTTCTTGAACAATTACTCACAATACGATAAAATTGCAGTACCCTTGTGGACGTTTACGGCGGTGGTAACCGCGTTGGATTTGTATCACCGGGGGACGGTAAAATCGGACAGCGACCATGTGGCAGACACTAAAAAAGAGTAAGTTGTTTTTGGGCGGGGCGAGCATTTGCTTGCTGCTGTTGGTGGTGGGTACATTGGGCTATGCCATTACACCGGATCCCACGCCCGATGCCAATCAGATTGTACCGGAGTGGTCGAATTTGGGTCCGGGTACCAGGGTTTATTATACGGTGGCGGTGAGCGGTAATTCATCGATGACTTCTTCGGCATCGCAAGGCCAACCCAACGACGCGAGTGTAGAGGCAACTGAATCCGTGCCCGCTTACTTGCACTGGGCTTTGGGCAATCCCAATACGCCGAAAATCACGCCCCTTCAGGGCAACCCGTTGGCCAATCCCGGAACGGGGATGAATGCCGATGATTCCATGAAACTGGTTGATAAGGTATTGCTTCACAGAACGTTTTGGCTGGGATCGGATCGGTTCGGTCGCGACATCCTTTCGCGGATGATCATTGGGGCGAGAATCAGCTTATCAATTGGTTTCTTGGCAATGTTGGCTTCGATCATTATTGGCACCATCATTGGGTTGTGCGCGGGGTATTTCGGCGGGAAGGTAGATGCCTTTTTCTCTTGGCTAATCACTGTTTTTTGGTCGGTTCCCACACTGTTGATTGCCTTGGGATTGTCGATGTTGTTGGGCAAAGGTTACTACCAAGTTTTGCTTGCAACGGCGTTGAGTACTTGGGTGGAGGTGGCCAGGGTGGTCCGCGGACAAACGTTGCAGTTGAAGCAGCGCGAGTTTGTGTTGGCGGCAAAAATTACGGGCTTCTCGCATTCGCGCATCATGTTCAAGCACATTTTGCCCAATTTGAAAGGGTCGTTGACGGTGTTGGCGACCACCAATTTTGCCAGTGCCATCTTGTTGGAGGCGGGTTTGGGATTTTTGGGTTTGGGGGTATCGCCACCAACGCCGTCTTGGGGAATGATGGTGAAAGAAAATTTGGGGTATTTGGTGTTAGACAACAGCTATTTGGCCCTGATTCCGGGCATCGCCATCATGATTTTGGTTATGTCGTTCAATTTAATGTCGATGGGCCTCCGCGACATTTTGGATCCGTATAACAAGAATTAGGCAACCACCACCGCCGTACGATCGATGGCGGCCTTGAGTCGTTCGTCTTGAATGATCGATACTAGAAGAATGTCGAGTTCGTGCGGAAATCCCACCTCATACAGGGCATCTTCGAGGTGGAAAATCGCCCCGAAACCCACCCCATCGCCATACAGCGCGATATCTACATCGGAATTGGGTTTGTGCTTTCCTGTGGCGCGGGAACCGAAGACCACGGCTTTTTCCAGGCCTTTCAACGTGCCCAAAGCCTGCTGTAATTGCAACAATTCTTGTTCGGTGAGCCCTGCGACTTTCATGCAGCAAAGATAGGAAGGAAAGATCGGCTGCGCCGAGTCCCTGAAAGTTTAATGCACCCAAAGGGTCACCGGCTCGTACACTTCTCTCGATTTCACGTTGAGGTAGTACAATCCCTGACTCAATTTGGCGGGTACCTTGGTTTTGCCGTCGGCCACTTGGCTTTCGGCCACCACCCTACCAGCGGGATCGATCCAAGTGATGTTTGCGGCATCCAAACCATTCAGCGCTAGCACATCCCCAGCACCCACCGGGTTGGGATAAGCGGTAAAGCGTTGCTTGGCGATGGATTTTACGTTGGTATGGTCGACCAGCACCGGAATATCCGCAGTGTCTTTGCATCCATTGGCGTTGTTGGTCACCACCAATCTCACGGTGTAATTGCCGGGACCGGCATATTGGTGAACCCCAGGCAATCCCACCTTTTTGGTGCCATCACCCCAATCCCATACAAAACTCAACCCGGCGGTATTGATGGGTACACAGTTCAGTTTGTGCTGCCACAAAAGGGTCCACGTGAACCCGGCCGCAGGCCGGGGCTTCACCACGAGTGTCAACGGTGTGCGCTCGCTCTTGCAGCCCTTGTTTTCGGTTTCGTAGTACAACGTACGCGTGCTCAACATCATCCCCAAATCAAAAGTACTTCCCGTGAACAAAATATCGGTGGTGGTGGTGTCCTCGTACCAGT
>Ga0194116_10003816_pt1 | contig 17857 bp, 21 predicted proteins | sample TA2MahsurfametaG_4_FD_148617 | JGI IMG/M metagenome (GOLD analysis project Ga0194116, IMG submission 148617) | Freshwater microbial communities from Lake Tanganyika, Tanzania - TA2015008 Mahale S9 surface | ecosystem: Environmental > Aquatic > Freshwater > Lake | place: Tanzania: Lake...
CCCAATCCCCAATCCCCAATCCCCAATCCCCAATCCCCAATCCCCAATCCCCAATATTATTTTAATATTTACTTTATCTATTAAAATTCAAAAAATTAACTTTTGCTTTTGAAATTTTTTTTAAATTATAAAAGAATAAATTAAGTAATAAATAAATAAGTTATAAATAAAATTATTTAAAAAATTTTAAAGAAAAACAAAAATGGATTGGATTAACAAATACAATATGATTGTGGAAAAGATGAAAAATCAAATGTATGCAAAAGGAATAGACTCTTTAGATAAAATCTTTATCTCAATAAACAAATTCGACCCAAATAATTATAATTATATCCATGTCAATGATTTTGCAAACTTTTTGGCTTCATTAGGAATATTTTTGAAGACTCAAGTAAATTTATTTAAAATAAATTATTTTAAATTTAGGAGACAAACGAATTACACAAATATTTATATACAGTCGAGAACGAAAATAGAGTTTTTTTTGAGCCATTCATAAATTTATTAAAAGTAAAGATTCAGACAAAATTTTTGATCATATTTTCTTTTATTAAAAGAAAAATTCTTTTTGAAATTTATTTATTTAAAATTATTTTTCATTTTAAAATACTTTAAAATTTCTAGTGTGAAATTCCCGAAAAGATTATTAACTCTTTAGTAGCAATATTTCAATATATAAAAGGAAATAACTCTGATATTCCTTCAGATGTTTTTAGAAGCAAAATTAGATATGATTTATTCCCAAGATTTAAATTGATGTTAAAAACTTTGGATCAAGTTAGAAGTGAAATTGAATATTCAATTAGTTTTACTATTGGAGAAAAAAATAGTTTTAATGAAAATGATTTTCTTGAATTTCATAGGAATATGTATTGGGTTCAGCCAAAGGAAAATATCTCCAATTTTTTGAAAGTAAAAGAAATAAAAAAATTTATTATATATTAATAAGAATTAATGATTTTGAATGACTTTAAACATTATAAAAAATATTTTAAAAAATGAAATTTATAAATTTTAAATTTTAGATGGTACACGAAATATGGGAATATAAAAACTAAGAGTCAAAGGAAATTTATATAAAAGAAAACATTTACTTTATTTTATAAGATATAGAAAATAAACAAAAATTTATGTTTATATCAATATTCTCAAATTAAAAGTAATAAATCAAAAAAAAATTTGAAAAAATTTTTTTTTAGAGTTTTATAACTTTCAAATTTTATTTTTATTAATAAAATAACAAATTCATCATATATTGTAAATAATATCTAAATATGAAAATAAATGAGTCATATTCAATTTTTTATAAAAAATAAAGTAAAAACACATTTTGACAGTTTAAATTCTTTTGATATAATCTATTAAATTATGTTTTGTGAATATTCACTATAATATTTCAGAATCATTAGTAAGCATTTAATGCCCATAGCACAATTGTTCATATTATGCGCACAATATTTAAGGCAATATGAATCAATTGTATCATCTTTTATAATAAAATTGTAAGATATTTGTTTGCTTGAATCCATAATTTTTAAATTCTTGACAAAATCGTTTAATTGAGAAAAATAATCAAGGTAGAAATTAATGAATTCATTCAATTTCTCTGTATCATTACTCTGATTTATTCTAAATTATTAGGTTAAAAAACTAATAATAATAATATTTTTTACAGTCCAAATATTTCCTTTGTATATCGATTCACAATTTTTGAATTGATTCCACATGGATATAGATAATATTTTATAGATTCAAATTTAAATTTATAAGCTATTAAATATGTAAGATGGAAAATTAAGGACCAGCCACAAATAATATCATTTAATGTATTCTAAAAATATCAAAGAAGTAATTATTAACAAAAATAAATTCAATAATTTTAAATAATAAATAATAATAAATAATAATATATTAATAAATCATTTAAAAAAATTTAAAAATTTTTTATATAATATAAAATTTCTAAAAAAGATATACTTCATTTATTGGCCAATGACTTGTGAGTGTAAAACTATTAATAGTACAAAATTTATCACCGAAAGAAATTTCAAAAAGCTCGTTCATAATATTGCACTTTTCAAAATCACTTAATTGATACTGTAAAATATTAGCTTTATTTTTTAGCATATAGATTTTCCTATTTTCATTGATTGAATTTAATTCTAAATCATAATAATTTTCGGCAAGCTTTTCATCTCTCTCATTTAAGTTTTTCAATTCTTGAATAATAATATTCAATTCCTTTCCAGTTGATTTTTCTTCTTTTAATAAAGTTTCATATTCCTCTTTCAATTTTCTTTCTTCTTCAATTAATTCTTTTTCATTGATAGAAGTAGAATTCACTTTAATTGAATTTTTTTAAAATTTTTAATACTTAGAATTGGAGCATTGGGAAATTTTATAATTATATATTTTTTTTACTCCTTTTTATAATTTATAAAATTAATTTTAATTTTAATTTTAAATATATACTAAAATCTGAAGATTCAAACTCATATAACAAATTTTGCAAAGCATCAGTTAGTAAATTATTTCCTTTGGAGTCATTAAAATTTGATTTTTCCCTTTCTCTAATAAATTTATCATAGCAATTTAAACATATGCATGTATTTATTTTGAAATTTAAATTTTCTTCTTGTTTTTTAATAAGAATTTTTAATTTTTCATCATTTTCTTCATAAGGGTCGAGATTTTCTTTAAATAAATTAAAAACCATTTTAAAAGACACTTTGTAGTAGTTTACCTTCTATATTTTCTTTACTGAATGGTTTTATATCCTTTGTACATTCCAAACATTTTATATTGCATGACATTTTAATTTTTTGTTTAAAGGAAATTTGGTTTATATAAATTTTGTAAGAATGAATAAATTTTATTAGTTGATTATAATTTTCTGAGAAGAAATTTAAAATGGAAAAATATTTAGGTAAGTTATTTTCATTTCAAATTTAATTTAATAAATCAAAAATTATCTAAAAAAATAAATAGAAAATTTGAAAAGAAATTAATTAATTGAAAAAAATCCGAAATTAATAAAATATATTAAAAAATTTATTGAAAAAAATCCGAAATTATTAAAATATATTAAAACAAAGAAAAATTATGTTTTTTTTGATTTCAAAAAAAAGAAACAAAATTTTTATTTAAAAATTTTCTAAATAAAATTTCAATAATTATTTTCTAAATTAAATATAATAAATTAATAGATAGTATTAGTATAAATAAATTATAAATATGAATATAACTTTTTAATTTCATAAATCACATAAGAATAAGAAAATAGAATTTGAATTTTTGATATATCTATTTAAAAGACATTAAATTGATCTTATTGCTGATACACCCTAAATTGAAAATTTTTAATATAAGTAAATTGAAGAATATTGAATTTAGAAAATTTTAAAATTTTGATATTGTGAACAAAAAAAATCATTACTGAATTCCTCCTTCTGGGTTCCATGGCCCAATATCAGCATAAAGACATCCACCATCAATATGAGAACAAGTGCAAGTACCTCCAAGAAAAGTAGGAAGATTTTCAGGATCAACTAATTCCAATAATTTTTTTTGATAAGATGATTTTTCAACGCTAACTTTATTTCGAGTTTTTTCATCAATGAAGCTTTTAACAATAGTCCAGACTGCAGAGAAAAAAAATGAAGTGTTAATTAAAAACATCTGTCCAAGCATTTCTGGATAATAATTTTGTCCAATATCAGAAGCTAATTTAACAAATTCCTTTGTTTTTCCTGATAAAATTGAAATTCCAATTCCTTCCATATCTAAGATAGTTAAAGATTGTTCGATTACTTTTCCAGCTTTTTTCTTACAAGCAGGAAAACGGTACTTCATCAACCTTTCATATTCTTTAATATAATATTTTGTCATGCGTTCTTCATTTGTTACTTTGAATAAATCTGCTAGATTAACTTTCGATATCAATTCAATATAGATCGGTCTTCCAATTTTGTCAGTTTTATGGTACCCATGTGGATAAATCTTTTTAACTTCCATTATTTCTGTAAGGTTGAATTTCTAATTTTATATTTAGTTTTAAAGAACATTTTCATGATTTATCTACTTAAACTTGTGTCATCAATCATATAAAAAGAAATATTTGAATTTTTTTAGATAATTTATTTTAAAATTATATTGATTTTAATTTTTTTTTGTAATTTAAACAAAAAAAATTTCTTTAAATAAATAGAAAAATAACTTAACCTCCAGGAAAATCTTAAAATTATTTTAATTATTTAAAATAAACCTCTTTTTATAAATTCTTCAAGGAAACAATAATTTTTATTATTATTTAAATCTGAAAATTTGAATTTTTAAATTCTTTAAAAATTTACTTCGATATCATCAACATCATTAGCAGCTCTCCATTTCATAAAATCTGTAAACATTAAATTGGCTTTTTCAATATCAAATTTCCTAGCTCTTAAAAATCTTAACAAGTATAAATCATCATAAATATCAAAATTCGCTAGGACCTCATCTTTTAAAAGTTTATCTTTCCATTTGTTTAAAGTATCTAGTTGAGTATTATTGATATCATCATAGAAACTATATATTAATATTTAAATACCCTCTTGCTTTTGGATTATTATTAGGGACTAGTACTGTTGTTCCGACTGATTCCATTTTAATCTTAATTTTTAAATTTGCATTTTAATATATGGTTTTTTTTTAAAATAATTTATTTTTTGATAAAAACTTTTTAAATTAATCAAATTTAATTTTTATTTACAAAATGAAAAAATTTTAGGAAAAAAACAGAAATAAATAACCTCTCCAATACACTAGTAAATTTTAAATATGAAAATATATAACAATTTAATTCTTAAACTTTATATTTCTAAATAATAATTTTATTTTCGTTTTAAAGAAAACATTAAATTAGAAAAATAAAATATCTGCTTTTTATTGCTAAGTATAAGACCCATATTTTAAATAGTAAAAAAAATTCATTATAAATAAAATTATCTCAAATTTCAACGAAATCATATCCTAATTCAATGAATTAATGTTATAACAATGTTTATTTTATTATTTGAAGAAATCATAAATATTTTGATTCAATGGATTGCTTGAATTATTGTTTTTAGCATTTGCACCTGGCTGAGGATAAAAATTATTGTTTTGCTGTTGAGGTATTTGTTTATTTGCTACATTACTGTTATTGTTTTGAGTAGAAAAATCAAAATCAAACATGTTTTTATTATTTACTGAAGAATTATTTACAGGTGGTTTACTACTATCTTTATTAAAATTGAAGTCAAAACCAAAATTATTTGAATTATTATTTTGATGACTATTTGAACTATTATTCATATTTGTTACATTATTTCCAATATAATTTGAATTTTTATTACTTTTATTTTGTTGATCAGTAAAAATGTTTTCAAATTCATCTATTATAAAAAGAGGAAATTGAAATCATAATATTTTTAAAAAAAAACTAAATTTAAAATATATTTATACTTTTAATATGCTTATTTGAGGTATTAGAATTAGAATTATTATTATTATTATTATCAAAAAATGTGAAATCTGTATGATCTATATTTGTTTTGTTTTGATTGTTGTTTGATTTATTATTTGCTACATTGCTAGAATTATTTGAAGAAACACCAAAATCAAAATCCCAAATATCATTATTTTTAACAGGAGCATTAAAATTTGAATTTTTGGAAAAATTATTGTTATTATTTTGATTTGAAAAAGAATTTGGTAAATTTTCAAAATTTTTATCATTTAAAGTATTTTGGGGAAAGGCATTATTTTTTTTTTTTATATGACTATATTTATTTTCTCCAATTTCATCTTGATCAACAGATGCAATCACGTCATCATGATCATCATCATCTAAAATTTTTTCAAAAATTATTTTTTTATATTTTTTTAATCATAATATTTAACCTATTAATATACCATAATTTTTTATAAACCTATTTTTTTTCATTTGATCTTTTTTAATTTGCTCTTGAACTTTTGCTATATCTTCTGGAGTTAAAAAATTCAAATTCTTAGTTTTTTTATTTTTTAATTGTTTGGCTTTTATTTCTCTCACTTCTTCCTAAATATAAAAAAATATTCAAAATTAAAAAATAAATTTTTCGAAAATAGATATAACTAATATCTCATTTAATACACAAAAATATTCTCTATAAATATTTTTTCACGTATAAATTATTAAAACCAATCATTTCTTAGATTTTTAATTAAAATATTTGTTTAGACAAAAAAATTTTGAAATCTGCTGATTGAAAATTTTTAATTCTTTAATTACATTCAAAGAAATATTTTGGAGATTATTCCAATTTTTAATCATATTCAAAACATCAACGATTGAAGGCCTTTCTGATGGATTTGGAGTAAGCATAATTCTCATAAAATCAAGCAATTTTTCAGAATAAAACTTTTCTGCATCTTCAAAAGGGATAAAATAATGAGCATTTATTATTGCTAATTTTTGAGCATCTTGAAAAGGATGCTTTTTGAACATAATAGTATACATAACACATCCAAGCATCCAAACATCTACTTTTTCATTAATAAGGTATTTGCAATATTGATCACACATTTCTGGAGGCCTGTACATGAAAGTCGTATATTTATCAAAAGATGAAAACTGATCCAATACAAAATTTTTATCATCTTTTTTCGGGTCTATTATCCGTGTTGTTGATGAACCAAAATCGCAGAGTTTATAAATATTTCCTTTTTTTAAAATATTTTCAATTTTTATATCACGATGTGCAATTGGAGGATTTTGACTATGCATTGCATAAATTCCCTTTGCAGATTCATATACTATTTGCAAAACTTCTTTTTCTGAGAATTGTTTATCATCAGAAGTAATTAGTTTGAATAAGTTTCCGTCTTTTTAAATTTAGATATAATTTAAATCACAAATAATAATTTTTCAATTAATCTTATATAATCAAGAAATCTTTTTATTTAATTATTTAATTTTTTTTAAAAAAACAGAAACAAAATAAAAAATTCTTAATTGAATTAATTTCAATAAATTAATTCTACCATTGCTAAGTTCCATTAGAATTGAAACATACTGATTTGTAAATTCATAGTCAATTAATTTGATAATATTCGCTGAGTTATTTATTTTGTTCCAGACATCTATTTCTTTTTTAATATTATCTAAAACTAAATTATCAGTAATATTTATTTTTTTCAAAGCATATTTTTCTCCATTGACCACATCTTCTACTTCATAAACATACCCAAAACCTCCTTCTCCTAATAATCCAATTTCATTGTATTCCTTTCCTTTTACGTGATATTTATTTGGAACCTAAAGTAAGAAATTTTGATATATTTATCGATTTATTATTTACATTTCCTATAAAGTTTTTTATCCCTTTGTTTATACTATTAAATACACCTTGAAACATTTTTTATTATGAGTAATTTGATAAAAAAATAATAATTAAAAAAAATTTCAAATATGATTTTTTTCACAAATTATTTGAATTCCTTCCAAATTATATTTTTTAATCATTTAATTTCATCTCCAATTTTTTTTATTATTTCTTCATTTTAATATATAATTATTATTCAAATACTTCAAAGCTATCAAAAAGATTATTCAATATAAAATTTCTGATCAACTTAACTTTCTTAAGATGCATAAAACGAATTTTTTACTGAAGATTTTAAGTATCGATTTTATTAAAAAATTAACTTATGATTAATAAAATTGATCATCATTTAGCTTTTCTAAATAATAAAAATTTTTAATTAACTATATTTATATTTAATTTTGAATATTAAAATTTAAAAAATTTTCAACTCATTTAATAAAATTGAGCTAATTTTTGATGTGTGATTAAATTTTTTACATAATATTTTTTATATATAAAATATTATTTTATTATATTATTTTCCAATAGTGAACTAATTAAAATATTATTGCTAATCTAAATTTTCTTAAATTACTCAATTAATTTTTACTTTTTAGGGTGCTAAATTCAATTGATTTGCTTACAACTTAATATTATATATAAATTTAAATTTTATTGCAATTTAATTCTTTCAATTAATAAAAATTTTTCATTCCTTATCTTAGATTGTAATTTTTATTCTTTTTCATTTTTTTAAAGATTATATTTATTTTCAAATTCATAACAACAATAAATACAACAAATTCTTTCTATAGCAATTAATAAGAAAATTAAGATTCTTAGGAAATTTTTAAATTTAATTTCTATCTATTTCATAGCAATCATAATATCTGCCATACCAACTCCCATTTGCATCCTGTCAACTGTCTTAAAACCAGCACTCATCAGTAAAGCCATAAATTCACTAAAAGTACGGGCATTACCCTCACAATTTTGAATTCCCATCATGAAGCTCATAGACATTGCTTTACAATCTTTTCTTTCAGGATCAATTAAGTTTTCCAAGATAATCAATTGTCCATTAGAACTCAAGCAACTGTGAATATGTTTCATAGCTTTTAAGCAATTTTCATCATTGTAATGCATAAATGAAAAAGGTGAAATAACAGAATCAGCCTCAGGTAAATTTCCACTAATTAAGCTTCCACTTTTAATGACAACATCATCTCTCATGTTTAATTGTTTTAATTTATCTACTGCATAAGATTCCAAGGTCGGATTATCAAATGAAATAAATTCTACAGTTGGAAATCTTTTTTTCAATTTAGCAGAAAGGAGACCATAAGATCCTCTAACATCCATAACTCTTTTGAAACGAGAAAAATCTACCAATTCCATTAAACGTTCAAAGCTTTTTTCAGTAGTTTTATAAAAATATTCCATCACCATTCCAGTTTCGTATTCATCAATGAAATTATATTCAGAATGGTTAATAGGCTTGCGCATAGTTGAAAAGTTACTAATTATGCTCTCTTCAAAGCATCTCATATAGCGATTTATGTTCATGTACATTCTACACATCGATTTTGGACTTGATATTAAAAAGTAAGCTTTTGTGAATTCAGTTAAACAATAACTTTGAGAATTATATGAACCTTCAGTCTCGAGGAAGCCTTGAGTAACTAATTCATTCAATAAATCATTTAAATGTCTTAAAGTTAAGTTAGACAATGAATTTGCACTGTGAATTTTATTTAGGATTTCTTCCGATGAACTAGTTGTCTTACTTGAAGTTGAATTTTGTAATATAATTTCAAAAATTTGAAGTTGGATAGCCATTGTCAATGAAAAAATTCTGCAGAGATTATAAGCATCTCTGAAATAAAGTTGCATAGATTCATTGAATGTTTCTATACCTAATAAATCTTGTGTTGGAATATTCATATCGTGGATGGATTTTATATGCATTTGTCTTTTAGGGCATCTTTCTGAGCTTTCAGAGCTTGGATTTTTTATTTCTGTTTGTATATTTATAGTAATGTTGTCTCTGTTTTCTTGCATGTTTTTGTAATTTATATTTTAATTTAGAGAAGATTGCTTAAATATTCTATATTTCCACTTGTTAGTTTAATTTTTTTATTTCTTTGAATAATTTTATACTTTTAATATATCATAAGCATAGTTAAATAAATGAATTCCGATTGATATTTATCTGCAAGTTACTTTAATTATTTATTTTCGATTTAATTAATAGTATTCTTAATATTTTGATTGTTTTTATTTTTTCTTTTTGATTTGTAGTTTTCTAAAAGAATGAATATTTTTAAGAACTTATTATATTCTTCTTCAATATTAATTTAAAATAAAGAAACAATTTTGAACGTTGATTTTATTAATAATTTGATTTAACAATTATTCTGTTTGTATATTTCAATAATTGAATTATTTATTCGTAATTTTTATAATCAACAACCAAATCATTATTCAATATCCGATCTCTGTAAAAATTGTTCTTAAAATTAAAATTTTTTAGTTTAAAAAAATATAAAAAATGTAAATAAATTTCAATTAAAATGTAATGAAAAAATTTATGAATCCCTCAATTAATTATTTTATAAAAATTTAAATTACTAGAGCTTTATCAAAATGAAGAGTTAATAAAAATTTTTAAATTTCCGATAATATTATCAAACTAATTAATTATTATTATTTTGTACTAAATAGTTAAAAAAGATCATATTCAAAATTTTAAATAATTCTTAATAAGTGTATCCATTTAGTGAATGCAAAACCTAACTTAAATAATTTAATTTAATAAATAACAGTATTTATTCACAATCAAAATGAATAGATGCTGAACATATATACAAATATATGTATAATGAAAATTTTTTAATTAAAAACATTTTAATTAATTCAAAATAGACAATTTAATTTTTTTCGATATCAGAAATATTCCAAGCTTGTTTTTCTGGATTTCTAAATAACTCGTTTGTTTTATCAAAAAATTCATTTTCATTTATTCGTTCCCTCTTATTTAAAACTTTAGAAAAATCCATAAATTTTGAAAACTTTGTTGAAATACCCAAATTTATGTATGAATTTTCTAAATAAGAATCATTATATTCTAATTTTGTAGAATAATTATTAGCAAGTTCTTCTATTTGTTTTTGTGATTTATTTATTTCCCTTTCTTCATTATCTATATTTTTGGAACAATTCCTGAGAATGACATCTTATAAGAAATTATAAAAGTAAATTTAAATATTTTTATTGAAAATTTTTAAAGATTTGAAAATTACCTAAAAATTTTGTTTATTATGATAATTTGATTTCATTAAATATTTATTTATATGAAAATTAGCTCAAAATAAATAATTATTTAAATATTAACAAAGATTACTATTAGCACATTTTGATTTGAGATCGTTAAATTTTTCAATCATTAATTTATTTTTGGAGTGAAAAGCATTAATTTTATTATTATATTGGATAATTATTTCATTAAATTTCAAATTATTGTTAACACATTTAATTGAAAATCTTTTTTGGTCTGGTAATATTGAAGAAAAATTAATTCTATTTCCTTGAAAATATCGATTATCTTTTAAATTATATGAATTTTTTATAGATATATTTTTATTATTTGAATTTGGATCATTAATAAGATAATTTGTTAAATTAAAAGATAAAGTATGACTTAAAACTAATTTATTATTTTCTCTTTTGATTTCTTCAATTTTGGTTAAAATATTTTTTTTTAGATTTAGACATGATTGTTTATTCTTCAACAAGAACGTATTTTCATTGATAAAATTATTCATCTTAAAATTTTTGTAAAATTCAAATTTACAATTTGCAATAGTTTTAGTGTGCTTTTGTATATAAATTTCAACTTCTTTTAATTTCTTTTCGAAAAGCTTAATATATTCTTCTTTATTATTGATATTTTCTTGTGTTTCTTTTATTTGCTCCCGAAAAATGTCATTATTTTCTTCTAATTTACGGCAATATTCTTCTGTAATTTGTTTGTCAATCAATATTTTTCCACGCTTTTCTTCTAAAATTTTTCTCTTTTCATGTTTCTTAGAATATAAATCTTTAAGAATTTTAATTTTTGTTATTATTTGTTTGAAATCAGTGTTTTCTTTTGAATATTTTTTTATAATATTGTTTATTAATTCTATATTTAATTCCCATGTTTTGTTTAGATCATAAATGTAGCCTTTAGAATTGTTTTTAAATTTATCAATAGAAATTTGAGAACGATGAGACATAAAAGTATAGTCAAGGCCATCTTTTGAAGTATATTTTGCTTAATAAAATAAGATTTTTCTAAAAATATTCGCATAATTTTTATTTTAAAAAATATTTACTTCAATATAGATAAGTTGAAGAAAAAAATAATAAATTACATTTAATTTATTTTATCTTATAAAAAATCATTTTACAATTAATAAATCTAAAAAATTACTTTCAGAATTATATTAGAAATTTTTTGAAGAAAAACGATTGTTTTATTTATTAATTACTTGAATAATCAGAACTTCCATATAAATTATAAGAATTCTTATTCTTTTTATTATTTGATTTTAGACTTGAATAAAATTCATTAAATATATTTTTTTCTTGAGCTTCCTTTTTGCAATTCGCGAAAATATTACTTGACTCTAAAGATTGAATCATCTATAAGATTATAAAGGATAATTTGCTAAATTAAATAAATAATTTTTCTTGGTCAAAATTAGGAGTTTATCAAAAAAAATTCTATAATTTTTATTAATACTAATTTAATTTAACTGTGAGTAAATAATGTCAAGATTTAATTTATATCCAATAATTCTTGATAAGTAAGCTATTAATTGCATTAATATAGAAAATTATGATAATATTTTTTATTAAAAATTTTTATTAATTTCCTGAAATCATTCTAATAATTATAAATTATATTTATTATTCTAAATTTAAAAATCAATCTAAAAAGGTGTCTCAATTTATTTTTCAATTTTTAAATATAAAAATAAAGCTCTATTGCTACAATTCATTTTTAAGTTTATATCAATATCCAAAAATTTTTTTACAGATTTTAATATTTTAGTTATAAATTCAATTCATAGTCGATTAAAAAATAATAATCTAAAAATAAATAATGATGATTAAAAATAATTTTTCCTAATTTTTATTATCCTCATTAGATTTTTTTATAAAATCTTTTTTTTCTTTATCGAATTGATCCAATAAATTATTTAATTCTTGGATTTCTCTATATTCATTTCTTAATTTATAAACTGGATAATCATCTAAAGATTTCAAAGTAAAAAAATCATAAATTTCTTTTATAATAAAAGCTATATATGAACAGCTTCTATTTTTTCTTAAAAGGCTTGTTGGTTGGATTACAACTGGATATTTTTCAACAAAATTCACAATGTTTTCATAATGCTCTTCAGTTATAAAATGTAGTTTAGCAGAATAGTCAATTAATGTGTTTTCTTTATTGATTTTTAAATATTGATTAAAATTTTGCTTAAATGAAAGAGAAAGTTAAAATTTCTGAAGTTTTAATAAATTATAAAATTAATTTAAATTAAAATTTAAGTCAAAAAACTTGAGGATTAGTATTACTTAAGTTTGAATTTTCTAAGGGGAATTTCTCAAAAAAAAGCTTTATATATTCAGAGTCTTTTTCGCATTCTAGATATTGATTATTGAAAATCAAACTAACAAATTTAAAGAAGTTGATAATTTCTATTGTCTGTACTTTTGTTATCAAATCATTCTCTTCATTTTTAGTGATTAGTGATAATCCATTTTTGGATATTTTTGTAACAACAAATGATTCAGCTAATGATTCCAAATTAGAATTTCCTAATTTTTCTATTATAAATCTTTGTTTTTTCTGAATTTTGCACTTCAAATAATTAATTTTTATTTCGCTGATCAAGCACTTGTCCTCCAGGAAGATTTTAGAACCTTTTATAAGATTGATTGTTTTTTCCAGTGGAAATAAGCTAAAAATTAAAAATTATGAAAAAAATTATAGGAATCGTAAAACTGAATCAATCAAATTTTTTTTACAGTTTTTAATATTTTTTATTTTCTTTTTTCGAAAATTTTTGATGAAATAATTTGAAACACTTAAAAAATTATTTGAAAAAGGCAAATTTATATACCAAGACTTCATTAACAAACTTAAGACTTTTCTAGTATTTAATTGTTGAATTTGATTAAGTTCAAATAAAACTCCATTACTTAAGTTTAATTGAGAAAATTTTGGTGTATTTAATTTTTTATCTCCTGTGTCTAAAGAATTGGTCATATTTTCACTTATTAGAACCTGATCTTCACAAATTATTTTATTGAATGTTTCAGAAAATGTTTTTCCATTCAAATTATTAGCATTATTTGATAATGAAATATTTAGATCATTAATTAAAATGTCCTTTTTAATTTCTTTTTCTATTGTTTTGTGAATTTCTTCATGAAAATTTTGTTCATTTTTTATATTTATTTTATTAAGCGAAATTATAGAATGAATGGAATGATGACTTAAATCATCAAAATTATCTTGGTCTGAATTTTCTCGATCCGATTCATCAAAATTATCTTTTAAATTTTTTAATGTGCTTTGTCTTATTAATTCCTTCAAATCAAAATTATTATTCAAAACACTTTCTAATAATTATTTTAAAAAAGGATACATATAGGTCATAGAACTAAATGAAGTTTTCTTGAGATTAAAATTAACTATATTTTTAAAATTCAATTATTTCTTACTTGAATTTTGTGAATTTTTTTCATCATTTTCAGGACAAAAGTTTTGAAAAGAATGATCCTTTCTAAAGCATTTTGATTCTTCAGTATGTTCTATAGAATTCAAATTTCTTAATGTAGCTTTCCTTGGATTAATAGATGAAATTAAGGTATGAGATTTTGGCCTCTCTTTAAAATCATAATCATCATAATCTTCTTCATTATTATTTTGTAAAGGAATATTTTTCGTTAAATTTTTTTTCGAATTGATATTAAATGAATTCCTATAATTAGATTTTGACTGATTTTTTGGAATCTCCTTGGAAATGATTATGCTATTATTTCTACTTATATTCGAAGATTTCATATTATTTGTAGATTTTAAATCTATTTTATCTTTCTTATTCTGAAAAATATTTCCACAAATTATCGAATTTGATTTTTTAAGTTGACTTTGTTTTTTATTATCATGAATATCATCTTATTTTAATTTATTTGATTAAGAAAAAAAATTTTTCAATTAGGGACAAATTTTTTAAAAATTTTTAAGATTAGAATATAAATTTTAGAAGCTTACAATTTTCATCAAAATTAACTCTATCATTTTCAACTAAATTATTCAAAGATCTTCTTTCTGAAACACAACCTATTTTTTCATGTTCTTCTGAATTTTTTTGTTTTTCTTTTTCAACTTTACAAAAATCAAAACTAAATTTTCTGTTAACAGAAACGATTCCATTTGAAATTGGTTCTATTATTGGATTATTATTTTTATTAGAATTGTTTTTAATATCCTCTTCAGTAATATTTGTGTTTATTTCTAAAAATTTTTTGTTTTGACTATTTCCTTTAAATTTTGGAATTTTTTCACTTTTAAGTGATATTCTATTTATTTTAGTATTGGATTTATTATTTTTATTTTCATTATCTTTTGCCTTATTTTTATATTTATTAATATTTTCAATTGATTCTAAATTATTCTGTTTATCAACCAACTTTTTCTTATTAGATTTTTCATTTTTTTTTCATTATCTTTTGCCTTATTTTTATATTTATTAATATTTTCAATTGATTCTAAATTATTCTGTTTATCAACCAACTTTTTCTTATTAGATTTTTCATTTTTGAATAAATTTAAATTATTATAAGATTTTGTTATCCTATGATGACCAGCTTTACTTGTTTTTAACCCAGATTTAATTTCTATTCCATCATTTAATTCTTGATTAAATTCTTTTACAATGTTTTTAACTTTGCTCTTTGATTTTTCTGAAAACATTTTAACATCAAAATTTTTGTTGTGTTTTTCTATTTCATTATTATGAGAATTCTCGATATGATAATTTTTTATTTTTTTGATTGTATCGTTATTTTTTTCAATTTTATTTATTTTTTTGGATATTTTGTTAATTATTTTGCTATTGGAGTAATCATTATTTAGTAAATTTGCATTTGTTAAACTTTGGGTCTTTTTATGTGATGAGATTAATTTACAAGAATTTTCAATATTGGCATTTATCGAATTTATTTGGCTTTTATTGTTAAAGTTTCCAAAACCATTTTCTGCTCTAGCTGTTTTATTATGATTGAAATTAGTCTGATCTTCCTGGTTTTCAGGCAAATATTTAATATCAATATTTTGAATTGACTTTTTTATTTTATATTGAGAAGGAAATTTATTTTTTTGATCTAAATTAACATTTACATCAATAAAATTGGAAAATCCATTTTCTAGATTATTTAAAGAATTTATATTATTATTATTTTTAAAGCTTTGATTATCATTCTTTTTAGAATTATTATTAAAAACTATATTAATATTGGATTGATTTTGTAATCGTTTATTAATTAATTCTTGTAATGTCAAAGAATTGGAAAGGTTTTTTTTTTTGTTTGAATTCTTTTTATAAATATTTGAAGTATTATTTATCTGATTGCTTGAATAAGCATTAAAGTTCGATATATTATAAGTAGATACTTTTTCATTAGGAGAAAAGAATTTATCTGTGTGATATCCAATATTAATCAATTTATCTTTATTATTACTTGAAATTTTTGAATTATTATTTTCAAAAATTTGTTCATTATAGATTTTGTTATTATTTGAAAAGTCATTTCCGATATGAATTTCTTCATCTTCGATAGAAGATTTGCTATTATTTACAACTTCCAATTTTGGTATTCTGTTTATTTTTACTTTTTCCTGATTATTTAAATTATTTATATTTATGTTTATGTTATTTAAGAAATTTGAAGTTGTTATAGTTTCCAATGGAAATTTTTCTTGAGGACTATCTCGATATTTAATCGACATTTTATTTTCGTTATTTGATATGGTATTCAATAACATAGTATTTTCTTCTAAATTCTCATTAAAACAGCATTCATTTTCAAGATCAGATAATTTCCTCTCTGGAAGGTTTAAATCATTGGTTTTGTAATTAAGTTTTTCAAATGATATATTTAATTCATTAAGATTTGAATTTTTATGAATTTGAAAATCGTTTATATACTTTTTTAAAGTATTTACTTTTTTGTTATGATTTTTATTTGAAAAATTTTTAGATTTTTTCAATAAAGCTTCTGAAAAATTTTGTGGATAATTTATAAAATTATTATTTAAATTTATAGAATCAAATTTATTTTTAAGTTTGTCGTCAATTTTTTGTATTTTAGGACTATTACAAAAATAAACATTCTTATTTAAATTACAATACATGTTATTTGAATTTTTATTCAGATTAGCATTTTTATTAATATTGCATTCTAAATTAAATTGTTTAGTATTTAAATTTTTGCAGCTATTAATATCATTTATTTTGATATTACTATTTAATTGTGAAATAAAATAATTTTGTTGATTATTTTTCATCAAATTCTTATCTGCAATATTATTTGAAAAAATACGTTGAGTTTGTGGGAAATTGTTACCCGCATATATTAGGGAATTTATATTGTTTTGTCTATTTCTTAATGAATATTCTTTTTCTCTAAGCATTTCTTCTAAAGTTTTTATTTGATTGAAATTTAAATTCGGACTAGAATTTTAAATGTTTGTCAAATTAAGATTTTAGTATTTAAAGAGGAATTTAGTTAAAGATATAAATCAATTTTTAGTATTTATTACAAAAAATTTAATTTCAAACCTGATATTAAAATTATATAAAATTATACGTTTTCGAATTGTTTTTTAAATTTGAATTTTTTATATTTTTTGTATTTTTGATACTATTTTCTTTAACCAATATTTCTTTATTGAGGCCTTCTATAAAGATATTATTTGTATTTTCAATTTTATATTCTATTATTCTTTCCTCATCAAAATATGTGTAAAATAATTTTTTTGACATTAAATCATTTATTATAGATTCATCCTGATTATCTAAAATTTTTATATAAATTTTTATTATTTGCATTTTTAAAATACCCTCATAAATATCATTTAATTGATATTTGATTATTTCTATTTCTTTCAAATCACTTATGGCTTTCTTTTCCATACTTTTTAACTTTTCATCAAAAATTTCAGCTAACTTTTCTTTAATATATTTTTTGTAATCCATTTTGAATAATGATTTAAATATTTTTTATAAAAATTTTTTATAATTTCAAATTTTTTCAAAAATGTCCTTCTTTTAAATAATGAATTTAAAAAATTAAATAAAAAACTTTATTTTTGATAAAATTTGGATAATAAAAGTGGTTAACTATAATTTATTTTTTGTTGGGGATTGGGG
>Ga0194116_10003819_pt1 | contig 17834 bp, 15 predicted proteins | sample TA2MahsurfametaG_4_FD_148617 | JGI IMG/M metagenome (GOLD analysis project Ga0194116, IMG submission 148617) | Freshwater microbial communities from Lake Tanganyika, Tanzania - TA2015008 Mahale S9 surface | ecosystem: Environmental > Aquatic > Freshwater > Lake | place: Tanzania: Lake...
AATCCCCAATCCCCAATCCCCTATTTTTATCGATATTTATTACCTTATATTCAAATAATAAAAGAGTTAATTTATTTTATAATTATTTATTCAATTCTTTTGTTGATTTTATAAACTTTTAAATTTATTTATCTTTATTTTTAATAAATATAGTATTAACATAATGAACGAATTAAACAAATCAAAGCAAATTTTAGAAAATTCAGGAGACAAGCAAATTTATAGTATGAATTCATTCCGAAATTTATACATGGAACGAAATAAAATAAATAACGAAATAAAAATAAATAACAATAATTTAACTTCAAGGATTATTTTTGAAGTAAATAACAAACTATCTGAAAAATCGAGGACTACAAGTAAGAATAAAATGATTGCCAATAAAATAATTTCAGCAGCTTCTAGCGAAAAATCTAAGCTTAATAATAAGTAATTGTGATAGTTTAAAAAATTTGATAGTTTTTTTTAAAAAAATGATTTTTAATTCTTAAATTTAGATCTATTATGGAAATTAGTTACAATCAAAAAAGTTCGCCAAAAAAATTGTTTGCAGAAACTTCAAAAAAAAATAAACATATTTATTCTGATTATCAAAATGGGGTTTTAAATACTAATTATATAACTTGTTTTACAGAAGAAAATGAAAAGAAAGGTCCAGATTTCGTCGAAAATTTAGATAAGAATATGACAAAATACATAGTAAGTTTATCCTTTTAAATTTTAAAAAATTTAATTGATTTTCGAATTTTTGAAATTTATTAAATATAAATTAAGTAAAACTTCAGGATCTTTATAATATTAAAACGATAAACAGCTAATATTAATTAATTGTGAATTAATTTAGTTTTTAAAATATTTAAATCATTTTTTTCAATTCATAAAATTTTTTTTTAAGCTGTAAGTTTTCAATTATATAATAATTTTAAAGACATATAATGATTCTGAAAGATTATAATTAAAATAAAAATATAATTGATCTTTAAATATTTTCCATTTTTAATTAAATTAGTAATTTATTCATTTTAGTATTCCGAAAAGACTAAAAATAGAATCTATGATCAAAGTTCTTATTTGAAGATTCAAAACAATGAAAACTTACAAAAACAAAAATTAAATTTTAATTATAAAAAACAAAACATTGAAATTAAGCCAATAGCTATTAATTCAAATTTATCAGCTAGAAAAGATTTAATTTCAGTATTTAATTTATTTTTTTCAAAAATATCATATAAATGTTTTAATCTTCAGCCTACAAATAGAGATAAAGAAATTTTTAGTAAGCACATTTTGAAAACAAACTCAAATGAAAATAATGATTCAAGTCTTCTTCATAATAGTGTTAATATTTCAAAAACACATGAATCTTTTCTACCGAAAATGAAAAAAAATTCACAAGAAAAAGATATAGCAAGTCAAAATAATAATAATATTTTATTTACTGAATCTTATTTAAAATCTGAAGTTAATCAGAAAAAGAATTTAGAAATTAACAGATATATAGATATAAGATTAGAAGATGGAGTATCCATTAATGTCATAAAATCACAAGGGGAAAAAAGAATAAAAAAATTTTTACATATCCCAGACTTCGAGATTTATATATTAAAAGTAAGCTAACTTCTATATTTTTTAAAAAGACTATTTAAATTTGTACAGGAAATTCCTTTGAATGGTAAAATGCAAAATATTAATATCTCACAAAAAATTAAAGATTGGAATAAAAAATTAAGTAAAAGTGATAAATTTGTCAAAATATACAAAGAATTTGTTAATAGCCCAGAAGGGTATATATAGTATTTTAATAATAATTTTAAATTGATAATTTTATTTATTTTAAATTTTTTTTATGAAAATAGATATGTATCTTTGGTTTATGAATATATGGATGGATTTTCATTAGGAGATATAATAGAAAATCTCGGAACTTTGAATGAAAATTTACTTCAAAAAATCACGAATTCTTTATTAAATTGCTTATTGGAATATGAAGAATCCTTTCTGGAAGATTTTGGGGATCTATGTCCTTGCAATATTTTATTTGATAAATATGGAAATTTAAAAGTAAATAAAGTTGTATTTAAATAAAAATATATTAATCAACTAAAGAAAAAAAACCTAATTATTCAAGTTTAATTCCTTATATCAAGTTTAAAATTAATTAGCTAAATCCTCGAATTATGGACAATTGCAGAAAAGAGATTGATCCTTTAAATCCTGAAAACAAACAATTAAATAATCTTTTTAACAAATGCATTTGTTACGATTTTTTCCATAATAGTATCAGAAATAAAATAAGATATATTTTACGAGAAATAACAAAAGAATTTCAACCTATTCCAACTAATAATCCTAAAAATTCAATAAAAAATAATGAAAAAAAAAATGATAATCCTTCAGAAAATAAAATTTATAAAGCTGGCTCTTTTCCAATTGTTAATAAGAAAGAAAAAGACAATTACGAAATTTTAGACCAAGCAAACGAAAACTTAAAAAGACAGACAACAAGTAATTCTGAAAATAAAGCAAATTTTTCTAGAAAGAATTCTGGAAATAAATATTATTTAGAAACACAAGATGAGATGTTTAGTAAAAACTCCGATCTATCAAGAAAATTCGAATTAAAAAATTTAAAAAGCAAATTAAAAGAAAACTTAAAAACAGCAAGAAAAGAGCGAATATTAACTCTGTTTACTGAAGGAAGCACAGAACGCAAAGAAAATAATTCTTTTTTAAGAAGTAATAGCCAGAAATGTAAGCAGATAAATAATAGCGGTAATAAAAATAATTTAAAGAATTATTTCAATTCTTCTGATAAAAAGTTTAATAATAATATTAATTCTAATTATGATTTGGATCAAAATTTAGTGAAAAATTTTGAAAATAATGATAATTTAAAAAATAATAAAGTAGACATAAAATCAAATGAAAATAGCAAAGGATTCAGCAATAACAATTCAACTGGAGATTCCACAAATTTTTTCAATAAAAAAAATACTAATTATACCACAAGTAATGGAAAATTGCCTACTAGTGATACAAATAAATTTTTATCTAACAACTCAAATGGAATGTGTGAATTTAATAAATTCAATAATAACACAAGTGGAAATTTGCAGCAAATGATTGTCCTGACTGAAATAAATAGTAATAATAACCCAAATAATTATGAAGATTCAAAAGAAAATTTAAATTTAAATTTTTTAAGAAATTTAAATTCTGGGAGAAACAAAAGCCCTCAGAAAGCTTTTGATTCTGAATTATTAGTTGGAAATATTAGTGCTACCAATAATAATTACAACGCCAAAGTCCTAATTGGAGATAAAAACAATAATAATATTTCAAATAATCCAAACATATCGATTTTTAATAATTTTATTTACTCATTTAATAAAAAAGAAAAAAATTCTAATTTTATTCAATCCAAAAACAATAATAGCACCTATGTTACTTCTGAAAAATTAAAAAGTTCGAGTAACATACAATCAACATCTCAAAATGAACACAATATAAATGAAAACAATCATTCAAATAAAATCACTAAAACAGAAGGTAATTTAAACTCTTATCAAATTTTCAAATCAGAAGAACCACTATACAAAAAATTAGATACTCAAGAAAATATTGAAACAACCACTGTAGAATTTGAAAAAAATGTAAAGAATAAAATAAATATTGATCCTAATAAAATATTGATAGCGAATAATAGAAATAATTTCAAAACAAAGAGCTATGATTTTCCTAAACAATACTTTTCGATTGGATATATACTTATAATTATTGTCTGTAAAAGTATAAGATTAAAAATTTTCGAATATATAGATAATTTTTCTTTATCAAATTTAGAAGAAGTGAAAAATTATAATCTTAAAAAATGCTGTTTATATCATTTCCTAATTTCATTAGAAGATGGAATAAAGATCAATAAAAAATTCTCCATAGAAAATTTTTTTAAAAATTATTCAAGCGAATTCAAAAATTTTATTTGTAATATTACAACTATTTCTTTATCAAATAGACAAAAAACAAGAAAAAAGTGTTTACAAGGAAATTTGATTTATAATTTGAATGCAATAGGCTTATTGGAACATCCTTGGATAAAATCAGAAAAAATGATTATAAAAAAAATGACGAACAATAATAATTTATGTAATATTAAAATTTCTCTTAGAGAAGTATTAAAAATTGTAAGAGAAAGCTTCAAAACTTCTTTGGTTGAATTTAATGAAAAAAAATATGAAAACTTATCAAATAAATTGGAAGTGATTTTGAACAATCATAAAGATTATTTAAAAGAAGAAAATATAAGAAATGCAATGGAAAATAGACAAGATATTATCAAAACAATATCATATGACATCGGTTTAAATTTTCAAGAATTTTATGAAAAAATATGTGCTTTAGTAAATAAAATCTTTTTAAAAAAAGAATAAATTTAAACATTTGCTGCGTTATTTAATAAAAATAACACTTGCTTAAACTTGAAAAGAATTAAATTAAATTCTTTAATAAAATTTCCAATCTTGAGGATATGGTTTTAATAAACAATCAGAGAAATAGTGATTGGAGTGTATTATTAATTTTATTTATTTTCTTAATTAATAAAATATAGAAATTGAGATGTTTTTTAAATTATAAAAATTGGATAAATTATTGTTAATATTATCAAATTAGCAAATATAAATAATTTTTTCAGATATAGATAACTTTAATTTTAAGATATCTCAAATTATCATCATTAAAAATTAAAAAGAGTTAGTTTAAAATTTTTAAAATTAAATTTAATAAAGGCTGGAAAATGTTGGTAATTTCATAATTTTATATTATTGATATTGAAAAATAAATAAATAAATAGTAAATCTATTAAAAAAAATTAATCAATAGAGAAACATTTATTTTAGCATTGTTAAAGGCAATGTAAGAAATTTGAATTAAACAACTTTTTAATTTTTCAATAAAATATTTTAAAATTTATTATTCTTAAAAATGAAACACAATTATTAACTTGCTTATTAATTAAGAAATTTCAATATCATCATTTTTATCATCATCTAACTTATATTCCGCTTCTATTTTTTCTTCATTAATTTTATTTTCTTTATATTCAAATTTTTTCGGATCTATAGTTGATTTGATATTTTCTTCTATTGGTTCTAAATTATTTTCCTCTTTATGAACTTCCAAATTTTCTTTTATTTCATATATACTTTTTTCTTCACCTTTTTTATTATCTTTAATATTATCTTCATTGGAGACTAAATCATCATTTTTTATTTTTTTGCTTTCAGAGTTCTCAATTTTATTGATATTCTTTTCATCCTCGACTTTAATTGGTTTAATTATATTTAAATCTTTATTATAATTTTCAAAAATATTCTCATCATGATTCTCTTTATTCTTAATTGTATTCTCATTTATAAGTTTATTTCTATTGCTGATATTACCAATCAAAATCTTTTTTGTTTCTTCTAAAACATAATCTTCATTTCCTTCCTTTATATTTTCATTTTTCTCAGTTTGATTTTTAAAAATTAAATTTTTATCTGTGTTTTCGTCAATTATTATTGGTAATTCATGTAATTTTCCATATGCAACATCACAACCTAAAATCTCCCCATTTTTCTGTTGCAAAAAGAGATTTACAGATCTCGGACCAGATTTTATATTATAAATAAATATCTCAATAAAATTTGCTATATTGTCCTGTAAGACTTCTTGAAAAATTGTCATAGGATCAGAGGTATCTTTATTAAGGGTAATAAAATCTTTATTTTCTGGTCTTATTGATATAATGTAATCATCAAACGGAACCATATTCAAGGCTCTTTCAGAAACAGATCCTTCTTTAACTTTAATTACACGTAAAAGATTTAAGTGGGCAGTGCTCCAATTTTCATATCGCACACAGGCGCCTAAAAATCCATTCTTTTGATCCCCCCAATCATTTCTAGGAGATACGTCTATAGTGTAAAAAAATCTCTTTACCACTGAATAAATTTGTAAGGTTAAATTTTTATTTAAGTGATTTTTAATATATTCGAAGAAAGATATTCGATTGTAAATTACATCTTCTGGTGGGATTATGAAATTATCTAATTCTTTCAGTCCAGATTCGGCCAAAGGGCCACCTTCAAAGATTTTATAAATACGAAAGCCAAAATATTTGTTTTCGTGTGAAGTTGAACTTGTTATTCCCATTTTTATAATTTTTTAATTTACATTAGAAATTTTATTACAATTTTTGAATCCTATCTTATTTTCAAATTAATCCAAAATAAAAAGATCAGTGTTTGAGTTGTTTTAACATTATTTCATTAATGAATACAGATAAAAAATATTTATAGAAAAACTTTTTAGAAAACCATTGAAATAATTAAAATTTCTTCAAAGATATATATAATCTTAAAAATGAAATTATTCTTTTTTATCTTATTAAGATAAATACTAAAATTGAATTTGCATCAAATGTTTATTTTACATTGATTTTAAACTATAGATTTTATAATGATTTTATCTTATAAGATATTTTTAGAGAAGATTGGTATTATGTTTTTTTGTATATTAAAAATTTTATTCTACTAAATATTTTAGCTTAACCGAATAAATCACCGAAACCTCCAGCATCTTCTTCTTCAACAACAACTGGTTTTTCTTCTTTTTTCTTTTTGTCATCTTTTTTATCAGCGGCTATAAAATTATAAATTTAGCATTTTCAAGAATAAAAAAAATAAGTTTTTATTAATTAAAAGGATAGTATAATAAATTATCCTTAAATTTAAAAACAATAAAATTAAGGATTAATCTATTTATAAATTTAAAATTTTTAATACCTTTAGTGTCTTTGACTTCAGCAGCGGCAGCTGGGGCAGCAGCAGGGGCAGCTGATCCAACGTTGTTTAAGAAGGTATTTAAATCAACTGAGCTTAAGTATTTAGCGAAGAATTCAGGGTAGTAGGCTTCAACAGAGTTTCCAGAAGCGCTGATGACTTTGTTAAGTTTATCAGCAGTGATTTCGACTTTGTCGTCGAAGAGTAATAAGGAAGCGTAGACGCAGCATAACTCGTCGTGTTCGGCTTTTGATACCATTTTATAATATGAATTTTTGATATTTTTTTCAATTTAATAGTAATTTTATTAATTAATTTTTTTTATTTATTATTTTTAATTTAATTAATTTTAAAATTTGTGTTTAAAAATATTTATTAAACATTTAAGTAAGTTTATGATATTGAATAAAAAAATTTTTTTTACTTTCTATTATTACGTAAAAATTGAAATTTTTATAAGCTAATAGGGTAATAATAAAAATATTAAAAATAAAAAAAAATTTATTTTATTTAATAATTTTTATTGAATAATCAATTTCTATTTTTGGATAATCGCCAAAAACTTAAATTCATATTTTTTTTGTAAATTTTACTTATTTAAAAAAAATAAAAGTTATTTAATAAATGAAAAATAAAAATAAAGCTAAACCAGAAACAGGTTCATATGCAAATATTTACAAACAAAAATTAATTGAGAGCGGTCAAAATAAAACAAGTATCTTCATTGATAAAGAGAAAAAAGGGATAAATTTTGATGATTTAAATGATTGGGTAGAAATAAAATTCTCACAAAATGAAGAATCTAACTTTCAAAAAGAATTTCAAAATAATAATATAGATTCTAAACAAAACTCAAATATTTATGGGCTTCTAGCTCAAAATAATAATATAAATAATAACGATTATGGTTTAAATAATGTAAATCAATATAAACTCATGAATGAAAATAAAGAAAAGTCTGATCAGAATATAATTAAAAATAGTATTTATAATGTAAATTCTCAACAAAATAATCAAGCAAGCAATCTGAACAAAAATAATAATTTTAAAAACCCACTTGTCAATCATATTCCAGAAAATTATGCTATAAATGATTATGAATCGAATAATTTCCTAAAAGAACAAGATAATAATCATTATTATAATATAAATCCTGATGCTAATTTAGATCATCAAATAAAAAGAGCGAAAACAAATAATTTTAATCCAAATTTAACAAATGTAAATCAAAAAATAGATCCTTTGCTAAATATAAAAAATAATATAGAATATAAAGAAACTACCAATTATAATAATAAAAATAAAGAAAATATCAATGAAACAAATCCAATAAAAAATTCAAATATTAGAGATTTAGATAAAAACATTAACAATTATCATAATAGAAAAAATTCAAAGGATGATTACCTCCCTAATTATCCTATAAGGGAAAATGATGAATTTTCAATTAATACTTCTAATTTCACAAATAGGTATGATTTAGGAAATTACGGAGAAAAAATGGATATGTCTAATTTACAAAATAATAATCTTGCATTTAAAAACCAAAATATTATGATAAATTACACAAAAGATAATGTAGAGGATTATACTGCTGGAAACAATACAATAGAAAACGAAAATGAATTAATACAAAATACTAGAAATGAACCTCAATTTTCAAGTAATATAAAAAATCAGATGGCAAATTTAACTAATAAATTAAATAATATAGAAAATAAAAATAATCATATTGGGAGCAACAACATTCAAACAATTAAAGAAAATGACAGTTTAGATGACGAAGATTTCATTAATAATAGATTAGAAGATGATTTAAGAAATCAGTATTCATCAAAAAATAATAACACTAATAATTTAAATTATAAAGAATATTTCAATAAAGAAAAATTAGCAAATAACTTCAATATTGATAAAAATAATAATTTTAATAAAAAAAATTTAGAAGATGAAGATTTTAATAATGATAATGAAGATTATGAATTGAAAAATAATTTATTAGTAAATAATCCTCAAATTCACAAATTAAATAGCAACGAAGTATTTAATAAAAATAAAAACTATCAACAACAAATAAATAAAAATATTGAGACTTTAAACAATAAAAATAATAATTTAAAAGAACTTAAGAAAAAAAGCTCAAATAATGAAAATTCAGACGATGATTCTGATCAAGAATCTTCTGAATTCCAAAATGAAATAGACAATAATATGAATTTAACTCAGAATCAATTAAACGATTTGAAAAAAGAGATCTATGAAATAAACAAACAATCCAAGAAGCAAAAAGGAGATTCAGAAAAAAATAATATAAGTCCTAAAAAAAAAATCAACAAAAACATACTTGAATCAAATCAAAATATGACAGGAAATGCCAATAATACTAATTTTACTGAAAAAACTAAGCTTACTAATTCCACAGCCAAAGTTGATTTAAACAACAATAATAAAAATCAAAAAATTAAAAGAAAGCCTTCCCCATACTTAAGAAATAAAGAATCTGTTGTACCAGAAAAAGTACAAACAGGAAATATCGTTGGATATAGCAAAAATATCGAACCTAAAAATTTAATCAATATTAACAATAATAATCAAGATTTAGTATCTAAACCAATATCTATTCAAACTTTTCAACAAAATACAAACATTATGCACATTGATCCATTAGTAAATCCATTACCCCAAATGATTTATAACATGAACACTTACAATAACAATTATGCTAATGGATATGGAAATATTAATTTAGGTTATAATCCTATAAATTTTCCAGGAAATTTCAATAATCAAATTACCCAGCCTGGAATGAACTTAAATCCAGTAGTTTTAGCAAACTCGAATTTAAATTCAAATTTACCTTATGGCAGTTTATTACCTACAATGAATTATCTTGGTAACTTGCCGAATCCAGTGTACGGTGGGTTAGTATCATCAAATAATAATATAAATAATTATTATAATGATATGAACAATATCAATAATAACCCAAATAATAACTTTTCAAATGATACAAATATTCAGGATTCTTATTTAAGTAAAAAGCCCAAAGCTGATTACAAACCTTATACAATCAAGGATTATAAAGAGAAAGTTAATGATATAAAAAAGCTTGAAAAACTTCCTCGAAGTTTAGGAGCTAATATTGGAACTAAGGAATGGCATGAAAAAGCAGAAAAAAATAAAAAAGCAAAGGATTACGGAAAAAACTTAGCCAACGGAGCCAAAAAAAGTAGTGACAATACAATTTTGTATAAAAAAGATAATGAAAATGAATTTAATTCTTCAAATTATAAAGAAGAAAAAAATAAAGGTTCTTTATCCACAAAGAATTCTGATCAGAAAGGAATAGATTATAAATATTCAATAGATAAGCCATTACAAGTAAAGGATTTCTATTCAAATTTAAAAGGGATTAAAGAAGCTAATGATAATGAAGAATCATTTGAAGATTTTGAGAAAAAGTTAGAGAGAGATTTAGATAATACGAAAAATGGAAAAATAATTAAAAACCCAATTAAACAAATAAATATTATTAAAAACAAATCTGTTGAAGATTCTATTGATGATTATGAACCTGATTTATCTGATAAAGATAATTTTAAAATTAAAAAAATTCAAAGCGGAAAGAGCCATATTCATAATATTATTAATTTGAAACAAACTTCAGATAAGAACATAATTGAAACTAAAAATTATAATGATCGAAATGTAAATGAAAATGCGATTATTTCTGTTGATTTTAAAAATAATGGACCCAAAGAGAAAAATAGACCTATATCCACAAGTAAATTAGACACTAATAAAAATACAAATTTAATAAAAAATCAAAAAATAAATACTATCAATAATAAAAATAAAGAATCCAAAAGTAATAAAATGAATTCGAATATTGGTTCAGACCAAAATAAAATATACACTACTCTCGGAACAGAAAAAGATTTTATGACACGCTTAAAGCCTGTAAATACTTCAAGAATCAATTCGAGTTTGAATACAACAAGAAATTCAAGACCTATCTCTAGTAGAAATCACAATTCAAATGTTGCCAAGAACATAAATGTTTTAAATAACAATAAAAATAATTCAAAGAAAAATGAAATAGATGAATTATTGCAGAGACATGATCTTTATTACGAAAAAGCTCAAAAAATAAAAAATTTTATGTCGAAGTTATAGATTCAGATTCTTGATTTTTTTAATAATTATTTCATTAATTTCCTTTTCCGGTTTAATCAATAATTTAATGAGGTTATAATATAGATTTAGACAGTGTCTTATAAGAGAAAAATATTTATGTTATCCTAAAAAATTGTTAATAATAATTAAAAATTTATTTTATTTAAATTGCTTGAAAATTTTTGTACAAAAGTATTTGTTTTTATTCTAATTAATATTAATATAAAGCTATAAAAATATATAACATACGAATAAAAAGCTATTTATTTAAAATACATGTTAAAAAATTAATATATAAATCTTTTAAAAATAAATAATAAAATAGATATTGAAATTTAAGGTTAAATTGGATAATTTTTTATAAAAATTAAAAATATACATTTAAAATATGAAATTTAATAATTTTTTAAAGTAAAATTATGGGGAATTATATAATTTTTTTATTTTCTTTGTAAAATTTTATATTAAGACAAGAATTAAATAAAAAATTAATATTATAATAATAAATCATCATGCAATTGATATTTCAAACAAAATTCTTTGAATATCTGATATTCATGATTATTAAATATCTTTACAATATATTTCAAATTAAACCTATAAAATTCATATGATAAGTAGCAGGAAACAAATAATTGTATTATTGGCCTTTTTATTCTTGTTTTTTGTAAAAGAGGAAGAATTAATAAATTGCCGAAAAAAATTGAAAAAAATCCCCAGTATGAAATTGCAATTTTTCTCATCTGTAAAAATCTTATCATTATGTCATCTTGGTTTGAAAGCACAATTTTTTCATACATTTCAATTAAATGTATAAAAATTAAATAAAATGCTTTATTTTTAAATTAATTTTTCTTAGATTTCTTCAAAAAAAATTTAGTTAAAATAAAGAATTTTAATAAACCACACATATTCTATAATTGACAATTAATAAAAATATTAATAAATGAATATGTGTTGAATAAAACTTTATTTATTAGAATGATTTTTTAGATATATTAAAAATATTTATAAAAGCAATCATAATTTAGTTGATTAATATTTGCTTTATATTTTAAAACTAATTACAAATGAATAATTAAATTAACTAAATTCAAAATTCAAATTTTAGTGAAAATTTCTGGAACAAGCGATGAAAAATCTTTATTTATTTATAAATTGATTTTGGGTAGAAATTTTACTTTTTTTATTAATATAAATTATACATTATTATTCAGTATTCAAATTAGAATATTTTTAATTATTTTTTTTTATTTGCAATTTTTCTCTTGGATTCTTTATATCATTAATACTATTCAAATTATCAACAACTTCTTTATTATTTTCTTCTTTATTTTCTTCACGAATTATATCTGGATCTTCTTCTTCTTCCTCATCTACTAAATCTTTACTTTGTTCAAGGCTACCTTTGAGATTTTCGATTATTTTATCTATACCCATTCTTACAAGGGAATCAAAATTCTTACTACCTAAAATTAGTTTTTTTTCTTCCTCGTGCAATTCAGTACTTGCTGCTAATTTTTCCATAAACTCTTTTTTTTGAAGTTCAAATTCTTCATCATTTCCATCCCCAAAACAGAACAATACAATAATGAGAATTATCAATATGGCTATAAAAATACAACCCAAGAAAATCAGTGATCCTCTTTCAGATAAATTAATTCCAATTCGAGATAAAAAATCTTGAATCCAGTTTCCATGAATCCATTGTATGTTATTTGTTTCTAATTTTAGTTTCATATTTAAAACATTTTCTTTAAATGAGTCAATTGATTTGTAATCTGAATAATCTATTATGTATTTCCTGTTGCTAAAATCGTAAATAATCAAACAAGGAACTTTTGATTTATTTAATTTAAAAAAATTAGATAAATAGCTGTCTTGATCAATATCAAAAAATGAGAAAATTATATCACGATTCTTTTTTGATATAATTTTTGTCAATTTCTTGAATTCACAAAAGCTAATATCAGTTTGACTTAGTTTTCCATTATCATCATTGCTTACATTGCTTAATGCAAAAAGGAATAAAATTCTATTTTCATTTTGTAGTTTTTTTATGTATCCTGAATTTAATTTAATTAAAAATGGGAATTTATTAATTCTCAAGTAAGTTTCTAAGTCGGAACATGTTGAACTTTCTTCCCACACGAAAAATTCATCTTCACTTGAATCCTCAATCTATTTAATATTTTAATAAAGTTATATTTATATTATTATTCAAATTTTCAAAATTAATATTTAAATTAATTTAATTAAATAAGAAATATTTGATACAGAAACAATGTTAGGGAAATTTTCTATATTCTCTTGTTTCAATTTATTTTCAAATTGCTTATAGTCATAGTTTTTCTTATCGATAATACCAAAATAAAACATAGATTTAAATTGTCCATTAGCTAAATCATAAATACATTTGTAAAAAGGAGATTTTTCATATTCATTATTTTCGCCTTTATTCAAAACTACTAAAAAATTCATATCTCCGTAATTTGTACGAAAATTTTCTAAATCTTTTTTTGAATTGATTTGAATTAGAGGATCAGATGTTAATTTGGTTAGATATTCTAAAATAGATTCTAAATCTCTATTTGGTTCTTCTTCATTGCTTTCCCCTTCAATAAAAATTTTTATTGTTGGGTATTTGTTTACTTTAAAATGATCACAAATATCTTTATTTCCACAATTTATCTGTAGAAAATTAAATTCAGAAATTAGATCATATCTGCTCGCTTGATCGAAAACAGGCAAAAAGTCTTTGCTTTTCAATTATATATTTTTAAAATTTATATTATTCGATATATTTGATTGTCTTTATCAAAAATAAAGTCCAATTAATAAAATAAATTTTATTTCTATTTTATCTTTTCTAAAATATTCAAAATATTGAAAAAAAATTTGATATATGAACTTAATACTTACCAATGAGGACACCAATCTGCATAAAATACTGCGATTGCATTTTTTTTTTCATCAAAAATTATTTTTCTTATTTCTTCATAATTGTTTATATATTTAACTTTTGATTCTTCAGATTTTCCCGATTTTAAAATATCAAAATTTTTCTTATATTCAAGCCCTACAATGAAGGTAGTAAACATAACATAAGTATATATTGAAAATGCCAATTTTCTTAACATTTAAAAATTAATAATAATTATTTTTATATGAAATCATATATATAATTTCTTATTTATATTAATTTTATTTTATTGTAATTATTAATCTATGGATGTTTTCTGATTCTTTTAATTAAAATTTTAATTATACTGTATAAACAAAATATGATTTTTTTCAGAAATTTTTTAATCGAAAATAACATCTTCAATTGTATTTATTGAATTTTTTATTATAATCCAACCAATTATTATTTAATAGAATTAATTAGAGATGTTTAAAGATGTTAATATTCCATACAAAAAATATTAAAACAATTTATATTGCATTAAAAAATGAAATTCTTGAATTTCCTTTGTGAAAAGACACCAGCTGATGGCTCTTGTTTGTTTCATGCTATAAGTACTTCGATGGAAAGGATAAATCCAATTCCAATAAACACTCTTAGAGACATTGTATCGAGAGAAATAGTGAAAAATGATAAATATCAAAAAATATTAAGTCCAGCAGATGTTAAAAAATATATAGAATGGATAAAGCAACCTAGTTCTTGGGGAGGAGAACCAGAAATAATAATTCTTTCAGATTATTTTAATCTAAATATAGTAGTCGGAGTCGTTGAAACAAAAGAAATAATTAAATTTGGTGAATCAAATGAGAATTTACTTTTTATAATATATTATGGAGGTCATTATGATTTAGCTGGAATGGATTTCGAATTTCAAAATCATTCAAATGAAAAATTTCATTTATTAAGAAAAAAAGTGGATAATGTTGAAATAGAGAATTTAATTAAAAAATTTGAAGAATTTATAGAAGAATTAAATAAAAAGTTTGATTTTTTGGATTTAAAAAATTATCATATTTATTGCGTTGATTGTGGATGTATGTTTATGCTAGAAAGTGAATTTGAAGAGCATCAGCAAAAATTTAATCATTCTGCTTACGCTAGTATTGAGAATATGAATTTTGATTGAAGTATATATTTCAAAATTATATAAATAAAATAAAAAATAAATTATTTCAAAAGTTGAAAAAATTATATAAATTCAAATTAAAATAAAATTAAATAAATTTTACGGACTTCTTAATGAATTGAGGAAAATTAAATTTTATGTTTTTAAAAGATTGAATTTTATAGATAAAATTTAATTATTTAAGTTAATAATATTTACAATTTCTTAATTAATATTTTTCAAATATTTCAGCACACTCTATTTTTACAAAAAATATTAAATAACAATTATAAATTTTTTTTTTCAACTATATCAATTATAAAATAATTAATAATCATTTAAAAATTTTTTACAAATTTTTAAACTTTTTTAAATTTTATTTTAAAAATATTTAATTAATTTAAATATTTTTTATATGATTTTAAAAAATTTTAATAAATATTGTGTTAAATGAAGCTTATTGTGTATGTTATTTTATCTGCCATAATTTTGGAAATGTTGTCTATAAAAAACAAGAAACATAAAAAGAATTTGAAGAATGCTGATAATCATATAATTAACAGAGATTCATTAGATGATGATGATTCCAATGATTCTGATGTAAAAATTTTTGTTTCTTTTTAAAAATACCAATATAAATCTTAAAGAGTTCTACAAATGTCAATAAACAAATTAATTCTCACAGATCTGAAAATAGCCATCAAACTAATTCTCTTACTTGTAGTGAAATTTAATTTTTTTCCAAATAAAATTTTTTATCTCAATAAAAATGTCCGTGTATTTAAAATAAAATCTTTTTAATTGTGGCAATATTTTTTTAAAAATTCTTAAACTTTTATTAAAATTTGAGTAACAATAGTGAATAAAAAAATTTGATTTTAATATTTAATAATAGTGAACAATAATCATGGATCTAATGTCACTCATCTCTCTAATTTAAACCAAGATATAAGTAAGATTGATTTAAGTCCTGCAAAAGATGTAAATCAGATTAATAAAACAGTAGAAAATTCAAGCAATAATCATCAAAAACCACATGGAGAATTACCTTGTAATATTACAGAAGTAATAAATCATGCAAATCAAGAATCTAAAAGATTAATTGACGAAAAAATAAGTGAAATTAAAAGAAATATTAATGATAGTATTCATGACATAAATAATATGATTAATTCAACAATGGGTAATCAAAATATAAATGAAAATCCTAATCAATACAATCCAAATCCTCTTCCTGAGATTAATAATAACTATGGTCTCAGTCAAGGAAATAATAATGCAATTAATGGAAATTCAAATTCTAATTTTAACTATGGAGCAAATTTAGACAATAATACTTATCCTTTCAATAATCCTAATCTAAATATAAGCACAAATTCAATAAATCCAATCCCCTATCAAAGCTCCGATCAAAATTCAAATTCCTACATCTTTTCAGCTAATAATTTAACTTCCAGCACTAGTTCAAGTTCAAGTTCTAGTTCAAGTTCTAGTTCTAACTCAAGTAGCAATCCTTTAAATCCAACAAATCCTACAAATCCTACATATCCAACAAATCCTATATATCCAACAAATCCCACAAATCCCACAAATCCTACAAATCCTACATATCCAACAAATCCTATATATCCAACAAATCCCACAAATCCTATATATCCAACAAATCCCACAAATCCCACAAATCCTACAAATCCTACATATCCAACAAATCCCACAAATCCTACATATCCAACAAATCCTATATATCCAACAAATCCCACAAATCCCACAAATCCTACAAATCCTACATATCCAACAAATCCTACATATCCAACAAATCCCACAAATCCCAGTTATCCAATAAATCCCAATAATTCCAAAGATCCTAGTTATCCAATTAATCCCAATAATTCCAAAGATCCTAGTTATCCAAGGAAACCTAACAATCCAAGAGATGCAAATTGTGAATCAGAAACAGAAGAAAATCAATCAAATAATGAAAATGTAGTTTCAGCCAATGATCAGAATTCTGAAACTACTTCAAATTCTAAAAAAAATCAAAATAAGAAAAAAAAATGCCACAAGGATTCAAAAAATAATGAAGCAATTATTGATTTGATTAGTAAAAATAACGGAAAAATGGATAATAATTTATTAGGTGAATTAATAAATACAATTCTTAATAAAGGAAAGAAAAAAACAACTAGAAGAAGATTTAAAAAATCAAATAGAGGTAAAGAAGAACCTAAATCTAATGTTATGATAATTTCAGGAAGTACTGGAACAAATATTAATAATAAGAATTCTATAAATAAAAATTCCCATAATAATTGGGTGAATCCAAAAGACAAAGAAGCTGAAAAACAATATTCTCAAATGACACAATATACTCCACGATATGTTTCAGTTAGAACAAATTAAAAATTTAATTTCGCCATTTTCAAAATATTCTAGAAAATTGAATTTCTGAAAATAATTAGAAATTAATTCTTTCTATCCAAATTATTTTATCCTCAATTTATATTATCAAGAACTATAGATTTTAAATTAAAATTAAAAATTTAAATAAAATTTTGAAAAAGTTTTATTAATTTTTTTAAATATCATAATTTTTTTATTAATTGATTGATTTTCTCAATATTTAAATACGGTACTTCTATTTAATCTTAATTTCAAGTGATCAAAAAAAATCTATCATTCTTTAAATAAATATTTCTTAAATTAATCTTTTTAAATTTTTTAAATTAATTTAAATTTGTTTTGGGGATTGGGGATTGTGGAT
>Ga0194116_10003821_pt1 | contig 17823 bp, 13 predicted proteins | sample TA2MahsurfametaG_4_FD_148617 | JGI IMG/M metagenome (GOLD analysis project Ga0194116, IMG submission 148617) | Freshwater microbial communities from Lake Tanganyika, Tanzania - TA2015008 Mahale S9 surface | ecosystem: Environmental > Aquatic > Freshwater > Lake | place: Tanzania: Lake...
GGATCGCGTGACGGCCGTGGTGATGGTAGGGGTACCCGCCTCCGTTGATCACCACCACCGGCGCGCTGCGCACCACAACCACGGGCGGCGCGCCATAGCCATAGGTCGCGTAACCGCCCACCGGTGCGGCATACACGACCGGCGGATAAAACCGTACCGCAGGCGGCGGCGCCACGTAAGCGGGCTGCGGGTACGAGGCATAGGCGCCGCCGTAGGCAACGTGCGGTTCATGGCGATAACTGGGCGCCGCCCCCGCAACCGCACCGACCACGCCGCCCGCGATCGCGCCATCGCGCCCACCCAGCGCCTGGCCGATCAACGCGCCGGCGCCAGCGCCCACCAGCGCGCCCAGCAAGGCGTCATTCGCCTGGGCTACCGTTGGCAACGACAGCGCAATCAGACAGGCGCTTAACGCAAGTTTGGTTCGGCCCTTCATTGGAATGCTCCTTCAGGTTTGGTTCGGCGGCGCGTAAGCGTCACCCATTCAATCGATCAATCACGCTTGATCACAGTACTGGAAGGCATCGATCTCAAACCAGAGCGAGGCTGCAAGAGTTGTAAGCAATCATGTACACTAAATGACTTACCAGTCAGTAATAGGCCGTTCGGCGCTTCAGCCATGACGCCCCCTTCCCAACCCGCCCCGGCCGTCACGCCCCGCTGGGCGCGTCGCAAAGACAGTCGCCCGGCGGAACTGCTGGATGCAGCGCTCGACTGTTTTGTCGAACGCGGCTACGCCGCCACACGACTTGAGGATGTTGCCGCTCGGGCTGGTGTCAGCAAAGGCACGCTCTACCTCTACTACACCGGCAAGGACGACCTCTTCAAGGCGGTTGTCCGCAGCAACGCGCTCCCCCTGATCGAAGCGTTCAAGCAGGACATCGAGCGCTCGACCCTTCCGAGCGCGGAATTGCTGGCGCGTTTCTTCCACGGCTGGTGGCAGCAGATCGGAGAGACCCGCCTGGCCGGTATCGCCAAGCTGATCGTGGGCGAGGCAGGCAATTTTCCAGAGGTCACCCGGTTTTTTCTCGAAGAGGTCGCGCAACCAACCTGGCATCTGCTGGGTGCGATCCTCGCGCGCGGCATCGCCAGCGGTGAATTTCGACAGATCGATGTTCCGACAGCCACCGTCGTCTGGATGTCACCGTTGATCCTGAAAGCGATCTGGATGCGTTCGATCGCCCCCAACTGCACAGAGGTCGAGGTCGTGCCCATCGAACGCTATTTGAAAACGCACACCGATCTGGTGCTGGCCGCTCTTCGGCCCATGGGTGGCGCAACATGACCCGAGCCCGTGCACTGATCCTGCTGATAGGCGTCCTGGCCGCCGCCGGTGTGGGCATCGGCTGGTGGAAAGCGCAGCGGCCGCAGCCAATACCTCCGGCCAACAAGACGACTGCAACACCCGCAACGCGACCACTCGAATTCGGCCCAACCGAAGTGATCCGGCTCGCGCCCGTCACGCTCGCGCGCGCGGTGCCGATCACCGGCACGGTCATCGCCCCCACTCAGACGATTGTGAAGTCGCGCGTATCCGGCGATATCCGCGAGATCACCGTGCGCGAAGGAATGGCGGTCAAGGCGGGCGAACTGGTTGCCACAATCGACCCAACCGAATTGCAGTTACGCGTCAGCGAACGCGAAGCCGCATTGCGCTCAGCGCTGGCCCAACTCGAACAGGCGCAGCGCACGCTGACCAACAATCGCGCGCTACTGGAAAAAAACTTCATTTCGCAGAATGCCTTTGACAACGCGCGCTGGGGTGTCGACGTGGCTGCTGCGGCTCGAGACAGCGCGGAGTCCCTGCTCGCGCAAGCCCGCAAGTCGCTGGCCGACACCCGAATCCTTGCGCCGCTGTCAGGCCTGGTGGCGCAGCGCTTCGTTCAACCGGGCGAAAAGGTGTCGCCCGATAACCGCATTCTGTCGATCATTGATCTCTCGGGGCTTGAGGTCGAGGCACCGGTGCCGGCGGGTGAGGCGGGTAATCTGAAAGCGGGTCAGCCCGTGACACTCCGAATCGAGGGGATCCCCGAGCCGTTCAGGGGGTCGGTCCTGCGAATCAATCCTGCCACCCAGGCCGGCACGCGCGCGATCCCGGTCTATCTCGGACTCGAGCGCAGCGACCCACGCCTACGCGCAGGCCTGTTTGCGCAGGGGTCACTCGTACTCGAGCGGCGAGAGGGCGTGGTTGCCATTCCGCCCGGCGCAGTGCGTGATTCGGCGGGCCGACAGTTCGTCTACCTGATTGAACGCGAGACCATCGTGGAGCGCGAGGTCAAGCTGGGCATGGTCGATGACAGCGCACGCGCGCCCAGTGGCAGCCAGGGGCTGGTCGAGGTCACATCGGGGCTTGCCGCGGGCGATATGCTCGTTGCAATCAATGTCGGGCTGCTGAGGCCCGGCACCCCTGCGCGCGTTGCGCAGCGCTGAGCGCTCAAGCCAGGGTATTGCCAATGTGGCTCACGCGCGTCTCGGTCAATCATCCCGTGTTTGCCACGATGATGATGCTCGCGTTCGTCGTGCTCGGACTGTTCTCATACAAGCGGCTTGCGGTTGACCAGTTCCCGGATATTCAACTGCCTGTCGTCGTTGTCAGCACCGAGTATCCCGGCGCCTCGCCCGAGGTCGTTGAGGTTGACGTCTCGCGAAAAATTGAAGAGCAGGTCAACACGATCAGCGGCGTCAACGAAATGTCGTCGCGCTCGTACGAAGGTTCATCGGTCGTCATCATCCAGTTTGATCTGTCGGTTGACCCGGCCCGCGCCGCGCAGGATGTACGGGAAAAAATTGCCCTGATTCGGCCAAGCTTCCGGCCGGAAGTCAAAGAGTCGCTGGTGACTCGGGTGAATCCCGAAGACAACCCGATCATTTCCATCGCCTTGCAGTCGGAGTCGCGCAGCGCGCGCGAGCTCACCACCCTGGCTGAACAGCTGGTCAAGCGCCGGCTCGAGAACGTGCGCGGCGTTGGCCGCGTCACCGTCGTTGGCGGTGTGCGCCGGGAGGTGCTCATTCAACTGCGCCCCGCCGATATGGAAGCGTTTCGAATCGGCGTTGATCAGGTCATTGCGGCGCTTCGCACTGAGAACCAGGAGTTGCCTGCGGGCAGCCTGATTGCGTCTGACCGCGAGCAGGTGGTTCAGATCCGGGCGCGCATGAAATCGGTTGAAGAGTTTGGCCGGATCATCGTGGGTCGGCGCGGCAATCAGCCCATCCTGCTCTCGCAGGTCGCCGATGTGCTCGACAGCGAGCAGGAGCGCGAGAGCAGCGCGCTGGTCGATGGCGCCCGCGCGGTGTCGATCGACGTGGTCAAGGCGCAGGGCGAAAACACCATTGCGGTGGTTGATGGCGTGCGGAAAACCGCGGAGGGCCTGAGCCTTAACCAGCTGCCACCCGATGTGCGCCTGGTCGTGGTTCGCGACGCCTCCACATCGATTCGCAATTCGGTGGCCAGCGTTCAGCGCAATATCGTCGAGGGCGCGATCCTCACGGTGCTGATCGTGTTTTTATTCCTGTCGTCCTGGCGCTCCACGGTGATCACGGGTCTGACGCTGCCGATCTCGCTCATCGGAACGTTCCTGGTGATGTATGCGATGGGCTTCACCATCAACCTGGTCACCCTGCTCGCGCTGTCGATCTGCGTTGGCCTTCTGATCGACGATGCGATCGTGGTGCGTGAAAACATCGTTCGCCATCAGGCGATGGGCGAAGACCACCGTACCGCTTCACTGAAGGGCACAGCCGAAATCGGCCTGGCGGTGACCGCCACCACGCTCACCATCGTCGCGGTCTTTCTGCCGATTGGATTCATGGGCGGAATCATCGGCCGCTTCTTCAAGGAATTTGGCATCACCGTGGCTTTCGCGGTGCTGCTGTCGATGTTCGTGTCGTTCACGCTCGACCCGATGCTATCGGCAATCTGGCACGACCCGGATGCGCACGGTCCTCGCGGCCGCGGCCCGATTGCGTGGATCCTGCGCCGATTTCAAGCGCTGATGCTGAGGCTTGAAGGCGGCTATGTGGCGTTGCTGCGCTGGGGGCTTGCGCACCGAACACTCACCATGGTGCTTGCGCTGGTAGCGTTTTTTTCAGCGTTTCCACTGGTGAGCAAAGTGGGCAAAGAGTTCGTGCCACAAGCCGACAACAACGAGTTTTATGTTCAGTTTTATACGCCGGCGGGTTCACCGCTGGCGTTCACCGAACAACGGGTTCGGATGGTGGAGGCCACACTGCGCGAGTTTGATGGCGTGACGCTCACCTACGGCACAATCAATACCGGTGTGGCGCTGGGCCGCAACTACGCCAGCGTCTTTGCCAGGCTGGTCGATCGATCGCAACGTAGCCTTTCTGTCCAGCAGATGCGTGCCCCCGTGCGTGACCGGCTTCGGCAGATTCCTGGCGTTACGCTGACCGACCTGGGCAATCTGAACACCGTCGGCTCTGGCAAACCGATTCAGATCAGCGTACAGGGCCAGGATATGGCCGAGCTCGAGCGGATCGGCCAGCAGGTGCAGCAGGCGATGCGTGCGGTCAACACGCAACTGGGCCGCGAAGCCATCGTCGAAATCGACAGCAGCTCCAAGCCCGCCAAGCCAACGGTCACCGTCAGTGTTGATCGCGCGCTCGCCTCCGATCTGGGACTGAGCGTCGCCCGACTGTCGCAGGCACTGCGCCCGTTGATCGCGGGCGAGTCTGCGACCACCTGGCGGGCGCCCGACGATGAGAATTACGATGTCCGTGTCAGGCTGCCCGCAGCCGGCCGAAGCTCGATCGCCGATCTGTCACGGCTCACGGTCGCCTCTGCGCTGCCCGATGCTGACGGCCAGCCCAGAATGATTCCGCTGCGACAGGTGGCCGATCTCACCCCGGGATTCGGGCCGACGCAGATCAATCGCAAAGCGCTCACTCGCGAGGTGCTGGTATCCGCGAACGCGGACGGAATTGCCGCAGGCACAGCGGGCGCACTGCTTCAGTCACAGCTTGATCGCATTGACCTGCCGCCCGGCTATCGGCTGGCGACCGGCGGCGGAAACAAGGACATGAGCGAGTCGTTCAGCTACGCGCTGCAGTCACTGGTGCTGGCGGTGGTGTTCATCTACATGATCCTTGCTTCGCAGTTCGGCAGCTTTATTCAACCCGTGTCGATCATGGCGTCGCTGCCGCTGTCATTGCTGGGGGTCGCGCTCGCCCTGCTCGCCTGGCGGTCAACCCTGAACATTTTTTCGATGATCGGTTTCATCATGCTGATGGGCCTGGTCACCAAGAACGCGATTCTGCTGGTTGATTTCGCCAACCAGGCACGTCGCGAGGGCGTCGCCCGAGCCGATGCGCTGCTGCGCGCTGCCGAGGTCCGGCTTCGCCCCATCCTGATGACCACGCTGGCCATGGTGTTCGGGATGCTGCCGCTCGCGGTGGGCGTGGGCGAAGGGTCCGAGCAACGCGCGCCGCTCGCGCACGCGGTGATCGGCGGCGTGGTGGCCTCAACGCTACTCACGCTCCTGGTGGTGCCGGTGCTTTATTCGTTGCTGGATGATCTGGCTGGGTGGCGCCGCGCCCGAAAATCAGCGGCCCCCACACCGTCCGGGCCCGCTGGTTGATACACTAGGTTTCCTGCCGGTTTTACCCCGACCCCCGATCCGCCATGAATTTTGAACTTGCCCGCCACAACATGGTCGAGCAGCAGATCCGCCCCTGGGATGTGCTCGATCCCGCCGTCCTTGAAACGGTCGCTGCCGTTCATCGCGAAGACTTTGTCCCGCCGGCCTACCGGGCGCTGGCCTTCACCGACATGGAGGTGCCGCTCGATGTTGCCGGGCATCGAACCGGCGAGGTCATGCTCGCGCCCAAGGTCGAGGCACGCATGCTGCAGGCCGCCAACCCGCACCCCGCTGACTCGGTACTCGAGATTGGCACAGGTTCGGGCTACATGGCGGCCCTGCTCGCCCGACACGCTCAACGAATCGTCAGCTGCGAAATCCGGGCCGAACTGGTGAGCTTTGCCCGTGACAACCTTGCTCGCGCGGGTGTTGGCCAGGTTACCGTTAAGCACTGCAACGGGCTCGATGAAGTCACCGGCGGCGCCCGCTTCAACCTGATCGTATTGTCAGGGTCGGTGTCATTCGTGCCCGATTCGCTGCTTCAGGGGTTACACCCGGGCGGACGAATCATCGCGATCGTCGGCGAGCCACCCGTCATGACCGCGCAGCTGATCACGCGCGCCTCCCAGGCCCGGTTCACGGCAGAGCCCCTGTTCGAAACCATCGCCACCCCCTTGGTTGGCTTCCCCCGAAAAGAGCGTTTTGTATTCTGACACCGCGACCGAAAGCTCATCCTCGCGGCTCTGGAGAACTCGTCTCATGTCACTCTCTGCGTCTGCCCGCTCGCTGATCGTCGTTGCGCTCGCAACCTTGCCGGCGCTGTCCGGCGCCGTGGATCTTGCCCAGGCCTATCGGCTGGCGCTGGCCAACGACTCTCAGGTTGCCAGCGCGCGCTTGCAGCTCAATGCGATTCGCGAAAAGCTGCCGCAGGCTGAAGCGGCGTTTCGGCCGCAGGTAAGCAGCGCCGTGTCGGCCCAGCAGCAATACGCTGAAATCTTCCCAGCGAAAGGCAGTCAGTACAGCACCGATTTCACCAATCAAAACTACTCGGTCTCGCTGAACTATCCCATTTACCGGGCTCAAAACGCAGAGGTGCTTGAGCAGAGCAAGCTGCAGATCTCAGTCGCCGAAGCTCAACTTGCCGCGGCATCGCAAGACCTGGTACTGCGTGTATCGCAGGCGTATTTCGATGTGCTTGCCTCGCAGGACAACCTTGCGACGATCGGCTCGCAGAAGCGCGCGATCACCGAGCAGCTTGCCGCTGCCAAGCGCAATTTTGAAGTCGGTACCGCCACTATCACGGATCAGCAGGAAGCCCAGGCGCGCTTCGACCTGGCGGTGGCACAGGAGCTCGCTGGCCTGAACGATCTCGAGGTCAAGCGCGCAGCGCTGGCGCTGCTCGTCGGCCGATCGGTCAGCGATATTGCGAGGCTTCGCCCAGGTATTCAACTGAGTGCGCCCGTACCAGCACAGGAAACACAGTGGACCAGTGCAGCGCGCGACACCAATTTTTCAGTTCAGCAGGCCAGGCTCAATGCTGAAATCGCCAAGCGTGAAATTGAACGGCAGCGGCTCGCCATCAACTTCACTGTCGATCTGGTGACATCGTTTTCTCATGGACGAAGCGCAAACTTCAACCAGGTTGGCACCAACTCTCTGGTAGGCGGGATTGGCGTACAGGTCGCAAAACCGCTCTACACCGGCGGCCTGATCGAGTCACGCGTCAAGGAAGCGCTTGCCAGCCACGAACGGTCTCTGTCCGACCTTGAAACTGCGCGACGTCAGGCTGAGCTGGCAGCGCGGCAGGCGTTTTACGGGGTTAACAGTGGTCTTGGCCAGATCCGTGCACTCGAGGCGGCCGAGAAGTCCAGTCAGTTGGCGCTCGACTCCAACCTGTTGGGCTATCAGGTCGGCGTTCGCATCAATATCGACGTGCTGAACGCCCAGCAACAGCTTTTCACCACGCGTCGTGACCTGGCGCGCGCGCGCTACGACACGCTCATCAACAGCCTGAGGCTCAAGACCACGAACGGGTCGCTGGGCGAGTCCGACATCGGAACCGTCAACGCCATGCTGGTGACCGCCGAGCCTGCGAAGAACTAAGCACCGACGGCGCCGCAAAGGCCGAGTCAATCGGCGCTGGTCAGCCCGCGATGAAAGTTCGTCCGATCGTCGTGACGCTTACCAGCATTCCTCCCCGGTTTGCGAATCTGCCGCGCAAAATTGCCTCGCTGATGCGGCAAACGGTGCCGCCTGATTCAATCGAGCTGTACCTGCCGCGCTCGTATCGTCGATTTCCTGGACCGCGCCCCCGCCTGCCTCGCCTGCCAGCCCCGGTGCGCATCATCGACGTTGATGACGACCTGGGCCCCGCCACCAAAGTGCTCCCCGCAAGTCATCACTGGCACGGCGAAAACATTGACTTGCTGTTCTGTGACGATGATCGTCCGGAAGATCCTGGCTGGGTGGCGCGCTTTGCCAGCGCGCGGCGCCACCGCCCTGACGATATCGTCTGCGAATCGGGCTGGCTGGTCGATACCCTGATCTCCGGGCCGCGGCACGCCACCGACCAGCCGCGCGTGCAGGTATCGCCGCAACTTGGCAAAACCCTGGGTTACCACGTGCAGCGACTGCTGACGCTCAGGCTTTACACACCCAAGACCCGCGTGTATTCGCAGTCTGGCTATGCAGACGTGTTTGCAGGCGTCTATGGCGCGATGATGGCGCCGGGCGTGTTTCAGCATCCTGAGGCGTGGAACATTCCCGACATTCTATGGACGGTTGATGATGTCTGGCTGTCGGGCATGGCCCGCAAGAATGGCACCAGAATCTGGGTCAACTCGGTTGCACGACCCGTTCCACGCGATCGCTATTTCGATCGAATCGCAGCGCTCAAGCACCATGTGGAGCGCGGGTTCGACCGGGAGGGCGCCAACCGCCTGTGTGTGCAGTACTTTCGCGACCGCTACGGCATCTGGCGGTAACCGCCGCCGCCATCGCAGGCGAGCCCCTGACCAGGCGCTCAAGCCGAGCGCGATACCGGGCGTTCGACCAGCGGGGCCAGGCTTGCGACGGTTCGCTGCGTTGCGCCGCGATGCTGCGCGGCAAACGCCAGGGCGGCTGCCGACACCTGCTGCCTGCGCCCGCTATTCTCGACCAGCGCCAGCGCCTGCGCCAATGCGTCGGCTGCGTTCCCCACCCTGACGGCTGCGTCGGCCGAGACGGCGTCCTCGCTGATCTGCTCAAAATTGAAGGTGTGCGGACCGAGCACGACCGGGCACCCCACCGCACAGGCCTCGATCAGATTCTGGCCGCCCAGCGGCGCAAAGGAGCCGCCGATGATTGCAGCATCACCGACGGCATACCAGGCGAACATCTCACCCATCGAGTCCCCCACCATCACATCAGACTGCGCTGCCGACAGGTCGGGATCGCCTTCACCAAATGCCGAGCGCCGGCTGGTTCGCCAACCCTGGGCGCGCGCAAGTTCCACCACCTGATCAAATCGCTGCGGATGGCGAGGCACGATCACGAGGAGCGGCCGGCTTGAGTCGACCGTCAACCCGACGTGCTGGCGCCAGGCATCGAGGAACATTGACTCCTCACCGTCCCGAGTGCTCGCCACGACAATGACGCCCTGTCTCGCACCCAGCGATAGCAAGCACTCACGCCAACGGATACCGCGAGCGATCATCGCCGCTGGGGGCTCGATATCGAACTTCAGATTTCCGACCACAGGGACTGCCTGCCGACCTAATTGGGCCAGCCTTGCAGCGTCAGACGGGGTCTGCGCGAGCACCAGATCGAGCCCCTGGAGCGCCGGTTCGATCAGCGAACGCCAGCGCAGCCCCTTTCGAAGCGAGCGCTCGGACAGCCTCGCGTTCACCAGCGCCATCGGCACCCTCTGCCGATTTGCGGCCGCCAGCAGATTCGGCCAGACCTCGGTTTCGATCAACATCCCCAGGGTCGGGCGCATTCGGGCGAGAAATCGGCGCGAGGCGCCCGGATAGTCCCATGGCAACCAGGCTTGGCGAAGCCGACCGGCGCTGATCAGATCCGCGAACACCGTGGCGCCCGTTGCCCGACCGGTCGGTGTCATGTGCGTGAGCAGCAGATCCGCGTCAGGCCAGCGCGCCGCCAAGGCCCGTACCAGCGACTCAGAGGCGCGGGTCTCACCGACCGACACCGCATGGACCCAGAGAAGTTGCCGTGCCACCCCCGACCGCCTGGTAATCCACCCAAAACGCTCGGGCCAGGCGCTCAGATAGCCCGGCTGACGCCAAGCCCGCCATAGCAGCGACACCAGCAATAGCGGTGTCAGACACCACCAGGCGATCGAGTAGACCCACAGTGGGCCGCGCGCAGGACGAGCAGAGGAAACCATGCTGGGGCCGGATGCTATGCTCTGCGGGCATTGGGGGCAAGCACACGAGCCCCGACTGACTCTTCAAGTGAATCAGACGACGCGCGATGCCGCTTAGCCCCGATCCCGAAATCATCGTTTTCAATATCAAGCGGCGCTACACAGGCGTCTCGGCAACCGTGAACGCCTTGGTTCCATTGCAGATGTCGCAATGGCAACTCGGCTACTGCGGCAGCACCCTATCCAATGGTGTCGTCGGCATGACGCTGCGAGAAGCGATCACGCTATCGAAACGGCCACCAGCCCATCGGCCTTTTCGGATCTGGCATGTGCGACGCGACCACGAAATGATGGCGGGTTTGTGGGGGCGTGATGTTCTGCGGCTACCGATCCGTCTGGTATTCACCTCGGCTGCTCAGCATCGTCACGGATCGTTTCCACGTTGGCTGATCTCGCGAATGGACGCCGTGATTTCCACCACCGACAAGGCAGCGAGCCATGTGCCGAACACCACTGCGGTGGTCCCGCACGGCATCGATCTGCAGCGCTTCAGCCCGCCCCGCGATAAAGCCACTGCCTGGGCTGACAGCGGCCTGCCCGGTCACTACGGTATCGGCACCTTTGGCCGTATCCGTCCCGACAAGGGCAGCGACGTGTTTGTCGATGCGATGATTGAAGCGCTGCCAAATCTGCCTGGCGCCACGGCGGTCATTGCGGGGCTCGCGCAGGCCCGGCATCGCGAATTTGAAGCATCGTTGCGACAGAAGATCGAGGCTGCGGGTCTATCCAAGCGAATCATTTTCCTGGGCGAAGTGCCCGCGGGGCAGGTGGCCGATTGGTATCGACGCTGCCTCGTGTGTATTGCCTGTCCACGCTACGAGCCCTTCGGACTCACGCCGTTCGAAGCCGCTGCAACGGGGTGTGCGCTGATCTGCTCGCGTACAGGCGCCTTCGAAGCTCTGGTGGAGCCGGGTATCAACGGAAGCCTGGTTGAGCCGGGTGATGCGCCTGGCCTCGCGCGCGCGACCCTCACCCTGCTGGGTAACCCCACGGCAACACTTGCGATGGGACGCGCGGCGCGTGACCGTGTCGCTCAGCAATTCACGCTTGAGCTCGAGGCTACGGGCATCGGCGCGGTCTATCTCCAGATGTTCGCCCATGGGCGATTGCTTCGATGAGCAATGCGTCGAACACCGATCTCGCCGTACTCGAACAGGTAACGGTCATCGTCGTCACCTACGAGAGCGCACACTGCCTCCCAGCGCTTACTCCCCTGCTCAGTGCGTGTCCGCATGTGATCATCGTCGATAACGCGAGCAGCGATGCCACCGTGCCACAGGCTCGGCAAACGTTCCCGCGCGCTCAAGTGCTTGCGCTATCAGAAAACATGGGCTTCGGCGCTGCGAACAACCGTGCACTCGACCGCGTTCGCACTCCGTATGCCTTCCTCTTGAATCCAGACTGCGAAATGGATGCTGAGGATCTCGCCATCCTGATATCAGAGGCATCCCGCTTCCCCGGCTCGGCCATCTTCGCACCACAATTGACCAACAGCCGCGCCGAGCCCGATCTCAGTTATCGCTGGCCAAGTAACCAATGGGTGTCCCGTGGCCCGGGAGCCTCGGCACCGATTTGCGTCGGCTTCGTCTGCGGCGCTGCGATGTTGTTCGCGTTGGAGGCCATGCGCGGTGCGGACCGGTTCGACGAACGGTTTTTTCTGTACTACGAGGACGACGATCTGTGCCTGCGGCTATTCAAAATGAAGCGTCCCATCGTGGTCATCCCGCGCGTCACCGCCATCCATCGATCGCGCAGTTCGGTTGCCGGTCGATCGCGGCTACGCGCTGAATACCTGCGCGGCTTCCATCATGCGCAATCAAAGTTATTGTTTGCAGAGAAGCACGGCGACCTTCGCAAGGCGCGGCGGCTGCGTACTCGCACGCTACTCCTCGCGCTGGCCGCATGGCCGCTTCGACTGATTGCATTCTCTCCCCGCATGGTCGCCCGCCTGAGCGGTCGAATCGCAGGCTTGACACGCTGGAGACCCTATGACTGATTCCGGGCTGCACCGGCCGACGTTGTGCATCGGCATTCTGGCAATGAACGAAGCGCGACGTATCGAAGCCTGCATTGCGAGCGCATCCTTCGCTGACCAGGTGCTCGTGATTGACTCTGGCAGCACGGATGAGACGTGCGACATTGCGAGGCGTGCCGGTGCCGAGGTTCACGTCTACGATCAGTGGGAAGGGTTTGCCGCACAGCGCAACCGATTGCTCTTGCATGTTCGTGCGCGCTACATCTTCTTTCTGGACGCCGACGAGGTGATCCCACCCGAACTCCGGGACGAGCTCGTAGCAGTTATAGCAAATGATCAGCCGATCCGCGGCGCCATCCTCTGGAACCAGGTTGCCTACGGCCGGCCCCTCAGCGCGATGAAATCGACTGGCGGTATCGAGCGGCTTTTTCGGTCCGATACGCTGCTTCGTTTCGAGGGGGTCGTCCACGAGGGCGCAGTGCTCCGCAGTCCTTCGATACCGCTGGTCACCTTGCGGCATCGCCTGCTCCACTATTCACGCGAAACCGTCTACGAAAGTCTGCTTAAGCTCGCACAGTATGTGCAGCTGGGCGCGGCCAAGCGGGCAGCAGATGGCAGAGCTGGTGGCGTCCTGCGCGGATTCGGATCGGGCCTGGCGATCTTCATCCGGCTCTATTTTTTTCGTCGCGGTTTTCTGTGCGGAGCCGAGGGTTTTCTATTCTGCTTCTTTATCGCACTCGAGTGTTTTTTCCGATATGCAGCGCTCAAGTATGATCGAACGGTTCTGAACACTCCTGTCAGGCGATAAGCGTGTTGCGATTGGTTCGCCTCACCCGTCCGAACACAGACCTGTCAGACCCCCTTCAACTGGCCTGATGGCTCGCTGGTCATGCGAATCTGTTTTTGGGGCGCCATAGCGCTCCTCGCTCTCTGCACCGTGCACAGCAAAATCGCGGGGCTCCTGTGGGGTGGCGCGTTTCTGTTCGCCGCCTGGATGCGTTACCGCAGGGGGCCCTCGCTGAAGCCGATCGATTCAGTCACAGGCGCAGCGAAGCTTTGGCTGGTCATCCTGATCGTGGTGCTGGGTTTGTGGCTCATCAGCGCAGCGCTCTTCGGCGAACTGCTGAAACCGCAGTCCGCCGAACCAAACGCGGGGCTGAGACTTCTGATCGGGGCACTGGCTGTAGCGTGGCTGGTGACTAACGCGCGGGCCGAGTGTCCCGATCGAATGAGCTCAGCAATCAATGCGGCGCTCACCGCAGGATGTGCGATTGCAGTCGTCATAGCTGTCACCGAAGACCGCGCCAGCTATCCCTCGAATGCGATCGTCTGGTCCGCCGGTCTCGCATTCTGGATGGTCATCCTATCCGGCGAGATGCTGCGAACTTCTCTCAGCCGGCAGACCTTCCTGGTCGGGGTGGTCGGGGTGCTGGTTGCCATCGCAGCCATCCTTTTGAGCCGGACCCGGGGCGTCTATCCAGCCCTGCTCTGGCCTCTGGTTCTGGTGGCACTGGCCGGTGCGCAGTCGCTGCGTCAAACCGCCGGGCGTCGGATTCTGCTCGTGTCGGGGATGGCCGCCTGTACCGCCATCGCGGCCTCAGTCCTGTCGGGGTCTGATCCGTTGCGCCTTCGCGAAGCAGCCTCCGACATTCAGGAGGTAAAACAAGAAAGTGACTTCAATTCCTCAACCGGCGTGCGGGTGTATCTGCTTCGCCTCGGATGGGAAGCTTTTACCGAGTCACCGCTTATCGGGGTGGGTGCGGCCGAACGTAAACGGCGAATACAGTCGGCAGGAATCGGCGAGGGAACTGAGGTCGAGCAAGCGACCCAGAGCGCACGCAAGCTGGGCCATGTCCACAATGCGTACCTGCACCATGCGATGGACGGCGGCATCATCAGCCTCGCAGGGTTCCTGCTCACTATCGGTGGACTGGTGTACGTGGGGTGGACGCTTCGTCGCGAGCATCCAACCAGCGCCTGGCAGCTATACGGCATCGCCTTCGTTCATGCCGTTACCAACCTCTCAAGTGTCAACTTCGCGCACAATTACTACCCGCTCATGCTCGCTATCAGCGTCGGGGTCGTACTGATCCAGGCGAGGCTTAACCTGCTTGTGCTACAGCAACGTTGAGCCCGGCAAAAACTAGAACGGGAGTTGCGCCGCAGGTTTCTCTGCGAGGATCGCCCGCCTGAAATCGTTTTGGATACGCTTTAGTCCCTGCTCCGTATCGGCCTCAAATCGCATGACCACCACGGGCGTCGTATTAGACGGACGGGCCAAGCCGAAACCGTCGGGGTATTCGACGCGAACACCATCGATGGTGATGACTTCGGTGCCTGCCGGGAACCGCGCATTGCGCTTGAGCGCTTCGACCAGCGCGTGATTCTCGCCTTCGGCAGTGGGCATTTGAAGTTCAGGCGTCGTGATCGAATCGGGCAGCGACTCCAGAACCGAGCCTGGATCGGCGAAGCGCGACAAGATCTCCAAAAGTCGGGCTCCCGCATAGAGACCGTCGTCAAAACCGTACCAGCGCTCCTTGAAAAAAAGATGGCCGCTCATCTCACCTGCGAACGGCGCCCCGGTCTCCTTGAGCCGCGCCTTGATCAGCGAGTGGCCTGTGCGCCACATGGTGGGCCGACCTCCATGTTCACGCACCCAGCGAGCAACATTTCGACTGCACTTCACGTCGTAGATGATTTCGGCACCCGGGTTTCGGGACAGCACATCCGCCGCAAACAGCATCAGCTGCCGATCGGGGTAGATGATGCTCCCTCGCTTGGTGACCACGCCCAGACGGTCGCCATCGCCGTCAAAGGCGATCCCGATCTCGGCATCGGTATCGCGCAGGCAGCGGATCAGATCCTGCAGATTCTCAGGATGGGCGGGATCCGGATGGTGGTTGGGAAAATTGCCATCGACCTCGCAGAAAAGTTCGGTGACCTCGCAGCCGAGCGCGCGGAACAACTGTGGCGCCAGCCCCCCGGCAACGCCATTGCCGCAGTCGATTGCTATCTTCATGGGGCGCGCCAGCCGCACATCGGACGTGATGCGACGTACATAGCGATCGCTCAAATCGACCTGTCTGAGTGAGCCCAAGGTGCTTGACCGCGCAGACAGCACCGCACCGGATTCGATAGCAGCTCGCATCTGCGCAATGGCGTCGCCATACAGCGCGGCACCCGCCACCACCATCTTGAAACCGTTGTAGTTGGGCGGATTGTGGCTGCCGGTGACGGCTACGCCGGTTCCGTTACCAAGCTCGGCAGTTCCGTAGTACACCACCGGCGTAGGCACCTGACCGATCTCAACGACGTCGATGCCAGCCTGTCGAATTCCGTCGGACAGGGCCGAAGACAGGCGAGGGCCCGATAAGCGACCATCCCGTCCGACAACCGCCTCGGTACAACCCGCCTGGCGAGCCATCGCGCCAAACGCGAGGCCGATCAGTTGAGCGACCTCATCGTTGAGCGTCTCGTCAACGATGCCGCGGATGTCGTAAGCCTTGAAAATCGCCGGGGAAATTGGAGTCATGATCGGGTCATCCATTGTGCGCTCGGATGATACACAAGCCCTCCCAACCGACCATTCGACTCAAGGCAAGCCTGTATACTGACTGGCTGTCCAGACCGTTTGACAGACTATGACATCAGTTCGAATTGGCGTCGTGGGCCTTGGCTACGTTGGCCTGCCGCTCGCGGTGGAATTCGGCAAGCAACGCCCGGTGCTTGGTTTTGATATCAACGCTGCCCGCGTTGCGGAGCTGCAAGACGGGCGGGACAGTACGCTTGAGGTGACGCCAGCCGAGCTTACCGCCGCCAGCCTGCTCGCCTACAGTTCAGACCCGGCAGATCTCGGCAGCTGCTCCATTTTCATCGTCACAGTCCCCACCCCGATTGACCGTGCCAACCGTCCAGACCTGACGCCGCTGTTGCGCGCGAGCGAAACCGTCGGCCGCGCGATGAAACCGGGCGCGCTCGTGATCTACGAATCAACCGTCTACCCTGGCTGCACCGAAGAGGTCTGCGTACCCGCTCTCGAAAAGGCGTCAGGGCTCACCTTCAACGTCGATTTTTACTGCGGCTACAGCCCCGAGCGTATCAACCCGGGCGACAAGATCAACACGCTCACCACCATTCGCAAGATCACCAGCGGAAGCACACCGGCTGCCGCAGATGCTGTGGATGCGCTTTACGCTGACATCGTCAGTGCCGGCACCTGGAAGGCGAGCTCGCTCAAGGTGGCCGAAGCGGCGAAGGTAATTGAGAACAGCCAGCGTGATCTCAACATTGCCTTCGTCAACGAGCTCTCGGTAATTTTTCAGCGGCTGGGTATCGACACCCTCGAAGTGCTTGAGGCTGCCGGCAGCAAGTGGAATTTCCTGCCATTCCGGCCCGGCATGGTGGGCGGGCATTGCATCGGCGTCGATCCGTACTACCTCACTCATAAAGCTGAAGAGGTCGGTTATCACCCGCAAGTCATCCTGGCAGGGCGCCGCATCAACGACAATATGGCGCGCTACGCCGCTCGTAATGTCATCCGGATCATGTTGAAGAACGGGATCGATGTTGCCCGCAGTACCGTGGGTGTGTTGGGTGTGACATTCAAGGAAAACTGTCCCGACATCCGGAACAGCAAGGTCGTTGATCTGGTTCGAGAGCTTGAGCATTGGGGCGTATCCGTGGTGGTCACCGACCCCTGGGCTGACGCGGCCGAAGTCAGGAATGAATACGGCATCGAGCTCGGCGAGCTCTCTGCAAGCCAACAGGTGGATTCGCTGATTGTGGCGGTCGGGCATCGTGAATACCGCCAGCTGGACCCAGCCGACCTGAGAATGCTTTGCCGTGGAGCCAGTCCGGTGCTCGCAGACATCAAGTCACTCTACGATCGCCACGCGGCCGCAGCAGCGGGTTTTTCCGTGTTCAGGTTGTAATCCCCCGGAGTTCAGATGAAGCACTACGGAAACATTACCGACCGGAAACTTCGAATTGCGGTGGTGGGATGTGGCCGCATATCGGCCAATCATTTCAGTTCGATCGAGCGCCACGCTGAAGACCTTGAGCTCGCAGCGGTCTGCGACGTCAACGCAACCACGCTTGAAGCCAATGCAGCCAAGTATGGTGTGCCAGCCTATCGCGACATGGAGGAGATGCTGCGCGGCGTGCAACTCGATCTGGTGGCGCTGTGCACGCCAAGCGGCTTGCATCCTGATCAGACCGTGCTGGCCGCCGATCACGGTGTTCATGTGGTCACCGAAAAGCCTATGGCCACCCGCTGGAACGACGGTATTCGAATGGTGCGCGCGTGCGATGACGCAGGCGTAAGGTTGTTCGTGGTCAAACAAAACCGTCGCAACTCAACACTGCAGCTTCTTAAGCGCGCCATCGACGAAAAGCGATTCGGCAGAATTCATCTGGTTCACCTCAATGTGTTCTGGACCCGGCCGCAGTCTTATTACGATCAGGCCGATTGGCGTGGCACCTGGGAATTTGACGGGGGTGCATTCATGAACCAGGCGAGCCACTATGTCGATCTGCTCGAGTGGCTGATCGGCCCGGTGGAAAAAGTGCAGTGCATGGTCAGCACCACGCGCGACATCGAGGTGGAAGACACTGGCGTCATGAATGTTCGCTGGCGCAATGGTGCGCTGGGCTCCATGAGCGTCACGATGCTTGCCTACCCGAACAATCTCGAGGGCAGCATTACGATACTGGGCGAAAAAGGGTCAGTCCGGGTCGGCGGGGTGGCGGTGAACGAAATTCAGCTTTGGAAATTTTCAGAATCCCGCGACTACGATGAACAGGTGGCCGCGGCCAACTATCAGACCACGTCA